>Ga0206682_10001202_pt1 | contig 25840 bp, 28 predicted proteins | sample M240m12015metaG_FD_155444 | JGI IMG/M metagenome (GOLD analysis project Ga0206682, IMG submission 155444) | Ammonia-oxidizing marine archaeal communities from Monterey Bay, California, United States - M2 40m 12015 | ecosystem: Environmental > Aquatic > Marine > Intertidal zone | place: USA...
ACAGGAGAGGGCACACAGAAGCTCCTTCAATCTCTTGAAGAAGTTATATCACAAAGTAAATTAGATTTAACCTAGGGCTTTAACAGCTTTTGAAAGTCTGCTTTTTGTTCTAGCAGCAGCATTTTTATGAATCACTTTCTTTGAGGCAGAAGAGTCTAAAACTTTTTCAGCCCTTGTTAGTGCTTCCTTAGCTTTTGCAGAGTCGTTTTCATCAATGCCTGCTCGAACAGCTTTAACAGCAGTTCTTACCATTGATCTTTGAGCGTGTCTGAGTTTATATGTCTCAGCGTTTTGTTTTGCTCTTTTAAGTGATTGTTTTGAGTTAGCCATATTTATATTTCATTAAAGAATGCGTAGTTTAATGAGCAAAGCTCATAATGTCTATATTTTTAGCATAAAAAAAAGGCAGCTTTAAGGGCTGCCTTTTAATTAAGTATCTAAAAAAATTACATAGTTACTTTGATTCCAAGGAATACCATTTGTCCTCTTGGGTCATGATGTTTCGGATCATAACTAAAGTTAGCTGCATCATAAACAATTGGTGCTTCTTCATCAGTAGCATTGTTTATTCCAGCAGATAGTTTTACATCGTAACCAGATACTTCCATATCATAAGAATATCTTAGATCTAAAGTAGTGAAGCTATCAATATCTTGACTAAATCCTCTTGAGGTAGCAAGCGCATCAAGTGCCCTTGTAGTCTCATAATCAGAAATCATTCTGATATAAGCAGCAAAGTTGTGATCGCCGTTAGATAATTTAGCTGATATTACTGATTTAGTTTCAGGCATAGATCTTGCAAAGTTGTCATGGTTGAATAAACCTACAACATCTTTCATTCCACCAGAACCATTAGGAATTTCATAACCAAGTATACGGGCGGTATTAAAACCAACAGAGGCTTCACCCCAAGCAGTATCAAAGCTGTATGATCCTTCAATATCAATACCTTCAGCCTCAACATTTTCAGCATTTTGGTATTCAGTTGTTACACCTACTAACGTTCCTGAAATTCTTTTTATATCAGGATCTGTTGGATCTGCAATAATCTTACCTTGTGCATTTTCGATAGTGATCACATTTTCATAGTCAATACTCCAATAATCAACTGACAAAGAAGTTTGATCATTTGGTGTCCAAATTGCACCTAAGTTAGTGTTAGTAGAAGTCTCTGGCTCTAACTCTGGGTTATGTGCAACTGCAACCCTGATAAATGCCGTTGAGCCATTTCTTGTCCCATCAGCATTAAAGTCTTGAAGACCTTGAAGTGATACTAAAGAAGTTGATAGCTGAGACAATGAAGGCTCTCTAAACGATGTACTGTATGAACCTCTTAAAACAAGATTATCATTCATTTGGTATCTCATTGAGACTTTAGGATCAAATGTTGATTCTGAAGTCAGTTGCTCATATCTAGCAGCACCAATAACTTGAAGCTTGTCACTTACATCTTTAGATGCCTCAACAAATAAAGCTGTTGAATTTCTACTATCCTGGTTTTCTAAACCACCACCTAAGAAAATAAGATCAGATTGTTGAGTGATACTTCCATCTGGTCCAAAGATAGCTTTAGACTCATCATTTCTTTCAACGTTATATCCCTCTTTTTTCATCTGAAGACCGGTAGCAAAATCAACTCCGCCATCTGTAGTTCCAGTAATTAAGAAATCTAAAACCATTAAATCAGCAACTGTTTTTCTTCTTTCTCCAGAAGATATATATGCAATTAATTCAGCTGAGTTAGCAGATGGATCAAATAAGTTCCATGACTCTGTCCCGCTAGCACCACCAACTCCGTTGATAGCAGCATCAAACCTTGATGTGCTGGTATCAGGCTGAAAATACGAGTGAACTTGCTCACTGTCAGTGAAATGAATTTCCCATGAATTTCCATTCATCATTGTTCCATTTAAACCAAATGAAATTCTTTCATTTGTATTTTGTCTTGGAGCATTAGGTGATGGGAACGCTGAACCCAAGGCTCTACCTATCCATAAAACTGGATATGAAAAAGGGCTTCCTGCAACACCAGGCATAACTGGCTTAGCTAAATAAGATAAGGCAGGGTATGAAGGTGATTGAGGGTTATCAAGAACATCTATATCAGTTGACATGTAATCAAATTCAAAATTCACACCATTATCAAAAGTTGTTTTTGTTGAAAGGTAAACGCTTGAATGCTCTTCTGTGTTAACCAAATTAAATCTGTCTCCATAGTAGAAACCACATCTATTTCCACCTACAAGTCCTGGTGCAGCTGCATTTTGAGGTAATAAAATACCTTTATTTGCTTCACAATTTGCATCAGGAATATTTTGATAAATTGTGTATGTACCAGCATAAGGGCCGCTTGCTACAGAAGTAACAGGGCTCGCTCCAGGTATTGGTAAAACTAAGAAGCTATTACCAAATCCACTTACTGCTAATTCAGAGTATTTTGAAAGCTCTGTTCCAGCAAGTGGAGATCTGTCTAATTGGCTATATGCCATTACAACATTAGTATTGCCTGTCTGTTTTCCCCATAGAACACCAATACTATCATCAGTTTGGTCACCCATATCTGTATTTTGTTGTGATAAATTAAATTCAACACCTTCAAAATCTCTTCTTAAAATAAAGTTAACAACACCAGCTACAGCATCTGAGCCGTAAATTGAAGCAGCTCCCTCTTTTAAAACCTCAACTCTTTCAGTAGCAATAGTTGGAATCATATTTGTATCAACAAATACAGCACCATCATTAGATGTTCCAGCTGCAATAGTTTGTCTTCTTCCATCAACCAACACTAATGTTGAGGAAAGACCAAGACCTCTGAGGTTTACATTTGAAGTTCCTTGAATTGATCCTGAAGTAAATGAGTCAGGATTATTTTCTGAACCCGAATCAACAGCGATATTTCTTATAATATCTGCTGCAGTTGTAGCGCCTAAGTCCTCTATGGTATCTCTACCAATAACCTCAACGGCGTTAGCTCCATCTTTAGCGCTACTTTTCAAATATGAACCAGTGACAACAACTTCCTCAACAGAAGATTCTTGAGCAGTAAGCCCAACTGGTGCAAATAAGAATGCAATCGCAAAAAGCGAAGATAAAATACTTGTTATTTTATTCATAAAAATATCCCCCTGATATTTAAATATTTTTTCGTTAAAAAATGTTATGTACAGTAATTGTATATAACAATTATGCATACATAGTATGCATTTATTGACTGAAATTAACAAAATTTTAAGCTAATGTACACAGCAAAAAACAATATTTTGCATTGCTATTGCAATTAAAAGTCAATCTGTTAGGTGTTATTTAAAGAAATTTTTTAACTTTTTTAGCACAATCTTCTGCTGGACTCCAAAACCAACCATTTGGTTCATATCCGCCTGAATCCCATATTCTGCCATGAGTCATATTTATACATTCAACATAAGCTTCCATAGCATAGATATTAAGACCTAACTTATCTAATGAAACAGCCTTTGTCCATAGCGCCATAGAAACGTCATTTAATAGATAGTTTTCTTGGATAGCCTTTTTTTGTTTGGGGTTAACCTTGCCAACTGCTGGTGCCTGAATATTATTATCATGCATTTCTTTTTGTATTTTTTGAGCCTCAGGTCCCCAAATATCAAAACATAGATCAACAACTGCTACAGCATCCTCATATCTATTTTGATCAAATAATTCTATTGCTGTTATAGACCAATATGCAGAATCACCAAGTTTATCGTTGTTTGAAAAACAGGCCGGATTTGCAAATAAGTTAGCTGTGTAAATAGAAAATAATAAAGTTAGTATTGAGTATTTTTGCATGTACACGATTATATATCTTTTACAGATCTTTATCCTATTAGATCTTAAAAATGGTGGAGGCGGCGGGAATTGAACCCGCGTCCGCTAATCCTTCAGCCTAACTTCTACATGCATAGCTCACCCAATTGGCTTTTTAACTTTCCCGACCCGAGGAGCAGGGTGGCAAAGCGAGCTTGATTAATTTTAACCAAACTGTGTCCAAGCAACACAGCTTGGCTAGACTATGATATTTGCCGATACTTCAAACCATAGTCAATTCTGGTATCGGTTAGCATTAAGCTGCTAAAGCGTAGTTGTCGTTATTTGCAACTAAATTTTTTGTAGTATGTTTTACAAGAATTACCACAATCTTGGCATGCGCTTCGGAGTCCAGTAGAAACGTCGAACCCTGTTCGCCCCCAGAGGGAGTATGATTATACAGTATTACTTGAAATTTTTAGCAGGATAGCTATTGTTTTTTGGCATTCTTAAGAATTCTTCCTTGATCTCTTTCCCAGTCTCTTTTCTTAATATCTTGTCTTTGATCCCTTACTTTCTTTCCTTTACCAGTGGCAATATCACATTTAATATGATTATCCTTCCAATACATTGAAGTCATAATTACTGTTAGGCCCTTTTCATTTTTTAGTTTCTGGAGCTCTGATATCTCCTTTTTTTTCAATAAAAGCTTTCTTGTTCTAAGTGGATCAACATTAAAATCTTTTAAAGAAGCTGGTGGATCTATTTTTATACCAAATAACCATGCTTCATCTTTTTTGAAAGTGACATAGCTGTTTTTTACATCAATCTTTCCATTTCTAAGAGATTTTACTTCCCAACCCTCCAAAACCAGTCCAGCCTGATATGTATTGCCAAGAATAAAGTTCCTTGATGCAGTTTTATTCTTTACAATTAAAGCAGGCTTATCTTTTGACATATCTTTATTATGTCCTTAGATGTTTACAGTGCAAGAAAAAAATTAAATTTAAATGAATATCGATTACATAAAAGCAACTTTTGGATATATTGGGTTTATTCCCTTCGCTATTTTAGGGATTATTCCATGGATACTTGGGGGAGCTATTTCATATTCGGCGATTGTTTTTCAAATTGCTTATGGGGCGATTATTCTTACATTTTTAGGTGGCATGTCATGGGGCTGGAGGGATAACCAAGAAAATCAAAAAATAAATCTATCAATTGGAATTATTTATAGTTTGATAGGGTGCTTATTATTAATTCTCGCATATTTTGATTTTATATTGAGCGCATTATTAATATCAGTAATTAGCTTTCAATCCTTTTATTATTTTGAAAAATCAACGCAAGATTTTGAAAAACGAAGTGAAGACTATCAAAATTTTAGAAAAATGTTATCGCTGTTGGTCTCCATAAGTTTTCTGATATCATCAGCATATTGGATCAACCCTTATAGTAACCCTTTAAATTTTTAAATACTTATGCAAATAGAAAAACAACTTAAATCACATGGTGCTTGGATTGGTAAATGGACTTTTATTCTTGCGGCTACTGGGTCTGCTGTTGGCCTAGGAAATATTTGGGGCTTTCCATACAAAGCTGGTACTAATGGTGGTGGTGCTTTTGTATTAATTTATTTGGCTTGTATTCTAGCTATTGGCCTACCCATAATGATCAGTGAGGTTGTTATTGGGAGAAGAGCAGGCAATAGCCCAGTAAATGCAATGAGAAGAATTGCTATTGATTCAAATACAACACCATTGTGGCGTTTTGTAGGTTGGAGTGGAATATTTGCTGGTGTTCTTATCTTATCTTTTTATAGTGTTATAGCTGGTATTTGCTTAAATTATATTTTTATTTCAGCAACTTCAACAGGATTAATAAGCTCTACAGAGCAATTCGCAAATGTAATTTCATCGCCATTAAATTTACTCATATGGCATACAATTTTTATGACTTTGACTGCAGTTATTGTTTCAGCTGGTATAAAAGATGGTATTGGCAGAATGGTAAAAATACTAATGCCCATGCTTGGGTTATTAATGATTTTTATGGTTATTTATGCAGTAATTAATGGAGATTTTAGTAAAGCAATGACGTTTTTATTTGCTCCAGATTTTTCAAATGTTACCTCCGATACTTTATTGCAGGCTATGGGACAAGCATTTTTTAGCTTAGGTTTGGGTATGGGTTCTATCATGGCATATGGAGCTTATATGCCTAAAGATCAAAGTATTGTAAGCAATTCATTTACTGTAGCATCTCTTGATACGCTTGTAGCAATAGTTGCTGGTATTGCTATTTTTCCTATCATTTTTGCTTTTAGTCTAGAGCCTAATAGCGGACCTGGTCTTGTATTTGTTTCAATGTTATCTGCTTTTAATCAAATGCAATTTGGTCAAATTGTGGGCCCTTTATTTTTTATATTACTTTCTGTTGCAGCCTTAAGTTCATCGATATCATTACTTGAGCCAGGCGTGGCCTATCTCTCTGAAGAAGGCATATTGACTAGAAAAAGATCTGCTGAAATAATTTCATGCATTGCATGGATTTTAGGTGTTGGCTCAGCTCTAAGCTTTAATGTTTGGTCAGACTTTTATTTAATTTCAGAAAGAAACTTTCTTGATTCAATGGAGTTCATAACAAACCAAATACTCCTTCCATTGGGAGGAATGCTTATAGCTATATTTGTTGGCTGGTTTATGAATAAATCTATGATTAATGATGAAATTGGTTCAATGAATTCAGTGCTATTTTATCTTTGGAGATTTTTCGTAAAATTTATAGCTCCTTTATCAGTTGCTTATATTTTTTACAGACAATTTTTTTAAGCTTTATAGATGAGAAGGAATATTCATTTCGAAAAGATATTAGATGTTGATGAAAAAAAAGCATTGGATGTAGTTTTAAATTTTAAAGATTATTCTGATTTTATTCCTGGATGCTCAGACTCAAAACTTTTAAAAAGAGAGTTTCCAAAAGAGACAGGAAGACTACTCAAAACTTTTAAAAAGAGAGTTTCCAAAAGAGACAGGAAGACTAGAATTTAATATTTTGGGGAAAGAATATTTTATTGTTTCTGAAAATACAATATCTGATAACTCAATAAAAATAAATCAAACAGAAGGACCTTTCGACTTCTTTGAAGGTGCTTGGATCGTAAAGGCTATAAATGAAAAATCTTGTAATATTAAATTTGATGCTGAGTTTAAATTACCATTTTTGCTCAATGCCATAACATCTCAAGCTCTTATAGATAAGCTTTCATCAACTATAATTGAGTCATTTATTAAAAGAGCAGTATGAAAGTTTTTTTTTCTTATCAGGGCCAAGAAGAAAAGCACTTTCTATCTTTTGAGGTTTCATCAAGCTTGACCGTTGCTGAATTGATTGACTTTGATGAGATACATAAAATTATATCTTCAATTGATCATGAATATAAATTAGCTGTTAATAGTGAGATATTAGATGGTAACTTTAAGCCGTTACCTCATAAATACAGGTTACGAGAAGGTGAAAGAGTCGAGGTACTAAGGCCTTTGGTCCAAGATCCAAAGTCAAGAAGACTAAAAAAAGTTTAGTTAGCCTCTGAGCTATTAACGGTTACCCAGCTTTCAACAAGATTATTCTCATCAAAAAATACTGTTAGTCTTCTTTCAGTGACAATGTCATTACCAATCTGTACAGAATTAATGTAGTCCCATCGTTTATTATGAAAAGGGTCTTTTATGACTGCAGTGCCTAATATAAATTGAACCTGTTCTTTTGTTTGCCCAACCGTTAGCTTTTCAACATCCTCATCTTCAATAATATTTCCTTGAAGGATTGGCACTTTGTAGGGACTTAAATATGAACAAGAACTCATAATAAGTACTGAAGATAAAATAAAGAATGTTCGTGCGAGTTGTTTCATAATATTTTTGGATTATACTTTGTAATATCTATAATGTCTGTTCACTATAAGTAATATGACAATAAAAAATTATTAAAGTTACATAATGGCTAATCAAACTGAAGAACTTAAAAAAGCTGGACTAAAGGCAACCTTGCCCCGAATAAAGATTATGGAAGTTTTAGCTTCAACTGCTCTGCAAGAAGAAGCTCACTTTAGCGCGGAAGATATTTACAGAGAGTTAATCTCACAAAATGAAGATATCGGTCTTGCCACCATCTACAGAGTCTTAACACAATTTGAGTCAGCTGGAATGGTAACAAAGCATCACTTTGAAAATAGCAAAGCTGTTTATGAGATTAATTCAGATGAACATCATGATCATATGGTGGATGTAGATACTGGAAAAGTTCTTGAGTTTCATGATGAAGAACTAGAGCAACTTCAGCATAAAATTGCCAAAAGAAAAGGCTATGAGCTTGTTGATCACAGCATGATTTTGCATGTAAGAAAAATAGAATCTTAAATTCAGTTCAGCCCTTGAACTGGAAATTTAAATCCCAATATAGGTTTCTAATAGGATTTAATTATGGCAAAACAAAAAAAATCAAAAGACATCAATTCTGAGAATCTAGACGCAAAGAATCTAGAAAGCGAGAATCTAGAAACAGAATCTTCTGTTGAAGTCTCGCCTGATGATATTGGTACTCCAACCTATGAAGAGCTTCTTGAAAAAAAAGAGGAGCTAGAGAAGTCAGTGCTGCGAGCCAATGCTGATTTAGACAATGCCTTAAAAAGAACTTTGATAGAGGTTGAAAAAGCACACAAATATGGTGTAGAAAAACTTCTCATAGAGCTATTGCCAGTTATTGACAATTTAGAACATGCGCTTAGTAATGTTGCAGATGATGCAACTGAGGATAAGGAAGGTATTGAGCTTACCTTAAAGTCTTTTGAATCTGCCCTTGATAAATTTGGAATGATACCTATCTATCCACTAAACGAGGAGTTTAATCCAGAAAAGCATGAAGCAGTGACTATGGAGAAAGACGAAGATAAAGAAAATGGCTCGATTGGAAATATTTTTCAGAGAGGGTGGGAATTACACACGAGGGTTGTAAGACCAGCTAGAGTCACAGTTATAAAAAATTAGAGGAAAGACATATGTCAAAAATAATAGGAATCGACTTAGGAACAACTAACAGCTGTGTAGCTGTTATCGAAGGACAGCAACAAAAAGTTATAGAGAATGCTGAGGGTGGAAGAACAACTCCCTCTGTAATTGCCTATACAGATAATGATGAGGTTTTGGTGGGCATGCCTGCAAAAAGACAGGCAGTAACTAATCCAGAAAATACTCTTTATGCTATTAAAAGATTAATAGGTAGAACTTTTGATGACAAAGTTGTCAGCAAGGATGCTGATATGGTTCCATACAAAATTATTAAAGCTGATAATGGTGATGCTTGGGTAGAAGCGGCAAATAAGAAGCTAGCCCCACCACAAGTAGCGGCAGAAATTCTTAAAAAAATGAAAAAGACTGCTGAGGATTACCTTGGACATGAGGTAAAAGAGGCAGTGATAACTGTACCTGCATACTTTAATGACTCACAAAGACAAGCAACTAAAGATGCTGGAAAAATAGCCGGTCTTGATGTAAAAAGAATTATAAATGAGCCTACTGCTGCTGCTCTAGCTTATGGCTTGGACAAGCACAAAGGCGATTCAACTGTTGCAGTTTATGATCTAGGTGGAGGAACATTTGATATTTCAATAATTGAAATATCTGATGTTGATGGTGAGCATCAATTTGAAGTTCTATCAACAAATGGTGATACCTTCCTTGGTGGTGAAGACTTTGATCTAAGACTTATTGATTATTTTGTAGAGCAATTTAAAAATGAATCAGGCTTTGATTTGAAAAGTGATCCGCTTGCACTTCAAAGATTAAAAGAATCTGCTGAAAAGGCTAAAATTGAGCTTTCATCTTCAGAGCAGACAGAAGTGAATCTCCCGTACATTACTGCAGATAGTTCAGGACCAAAACATTTTGTTCACAAAATTACTAGAGCTAAGCTTGAATCGTTAGTTGAAGACTTAGTTGATAAGAGTCTTGAGCCTCTTAAATTAGCACTTAAAGATGCCAAGTTATCTAATTCAGATATCTCTGAAGTATTATTAGTTGGAGGCCAAACGAGAATGCCTCTTGTTCAAAAGAAGGTATCTGAGTTTTTTGGAAAAGAGCCTAGAAAAGATCTAAATCCAGATGAAGCAGTTGCTGTTGGAGCTGCAATTCAGGGGTCTGTTTTATCAGGTGATACAACTGATGTTTTATTGCTTGATGTAACTCCCTTAACTTTAGGAATTGAGACTCTAGGCGGTGTATCCACTCCTGTAATTGAAAAGAATACGACTATACCAACTCAAAAGTCACAAGTTTTTTCTACTGCAGAAGACAACCAAACTGCTGTTACAGTGCATGTCATTCAGGGCGAAAGGACACAAGCTGCTCAAAACAAATCACTTGGGCAATTTAACCTTACTGATATTCCACCTGCTGGAAGAGGAACACCTCAAATTGAAGTATCTTTTGATTTAGATGCTAATGGAATCTTGAATGTGTCAGCAAAAGACAAGAACACTGGCAAAGAGCAATCCATAGTTATAAAAGCTTCAAGTGGTTTATCTGACGAAGATATTGAAAATATGGTTAAGGATGCAGAAGCCAATGCAGAAGATGATAAGAAATTTGAAGAATTGGTTAAAACAAAAAACAATGCAGATATGCTTGTTCATGCAACACGTAAAACCATAGATGAGTCAGGAGACAAATTAACTGATGATGAAAAATCACAGGTTGAAGCTTCTGTAGTTGCATTAGAAGAGGCAATCGCATCAGAAAATACAGACTCAATAGAATCAGCAACCAAAGATCTCAATGATGTTCTTACTCCATTAACTCAAAAGCTTTATGCGCAAGATGCTGATGCTACAGCATCGGCTGATGAGGGTGATAATACTCAGGATAGTGAAGATCAAAATACAGTTGATGCTGAATACGAAGAAGTAAAAGAAGAAGATAAGTAACAAATAACTATGTCAAAGAGAGACTACTACGAAACACTTGAAGTCTCTCGAGACGCTTCTGCTGCTGAGTTAAAAAAAGCTTTCAAAAAGAAAGCTATGAAATTCCATCCTGATAGAAACCCTGACAATCCAGAAGCCGCTTCTAAATTTAAAGAGGCTGCTGAGGCATATGAGGTTCTCAATGATCCTCAAAAGAAATCAGCATATGATCAATATGGTCATTCAGGAGTTGAAGGAATGGGAGCAGGTGGCCAAGGCTTCAATGATGTAAATATCAATGACATTTTTGGTGATATTTTTGGAGATGTTTTCGGAACACGTTCATCTTCTAGAAGATCTAGAAGAGGTTCTGATCTGCAATATAATCTTGATCTTAGCTTGAAAGAAGCTGTTCTTGGAGCTCAAAAAAAAATAAAAATACCTTCACATAAATCTTGTAATGAGTGCGATGGCAGTGGAGCAGCCAAAGGTTCTAGTCCTAGCGTTTGTACTAATTGCAACGGTGCTGGGCAAGTAAGAATGCAACAAGGGTTCTTTTCAGTTCAGCAGACATGCTCTTCTTGTTCTGGTACTGGGCAGATGATTAAAGATCCATGTAAGCCATGCAGAGGAATAGGAGCCACTAAAGAAAATAAAACCTTATCTGTAAATATTCCTGCTGGTGTTGATAATGGTGACAAAGTCAGACTCACTGGAGAGGGAGAATGGGAGAAGGGTGGTCAATCTGGTGATCTTTATGTAGCTATAAGGGTTATAGATAATCCTATTTTTGAAAGAGAGGGCAAAGATTTATATCTTGAAGCTCCAATTCCCTTCGAAATCTCAATTATTGGTGGAGCAATAAAAATTCCAACTTTAGAAGGCTCATTATCTTTAAAGATTCCAGCACAAACGCAAACAGGAAAAATCTTTAGGATTAAAGGAAAAGGAGCCGCTGTAGTTAGAAATTCTAGAAGAGGTGATTTGCTTTGTAGAGTAATTGTTGAAACACCATCTAACTTGGATAGAAAACAGTCTAAATTATTAAAACAATTTACTGATGCATTAAATCAATCGAAAAACTACCCAGGAACAGAGTCATTCTCTAAAGCCGCAGAAAAGTTTAAAGAGTAAAATGCTTAATGTATATATAAATGGTCTGTCAGGAAAAATGGGCCAGACAATATTGCATTTATGCGATACTGATCATGACTTAAATGTAGTTACTTCAAAAAACCTTGAAAAAATTGATGTTGTAATTGATTTCTCAAGGCCTGAATCTACAGTTAATCTTTTAAAAGAATTTGAAGACCAAAATATCCCTTTTATAATAGGTACCACAGGTTTTACTAGTGCACAATTAAGTGTAATTGAGAAGATTGCATGTAATTTTCCAATACTTCTTGCATTTAATGTGAGTAGAGGAATATTTACTCTTAAAAATTCTATCAAAAATTTTTTAAAGGAAAATAAAGAAGAATTAAAGTGTTCAATAGAAGAAATTCATCACATTTCAAAAATTGACTCGCCATCAGGAACAGCTATAGAGTTAGAAAACTATATTAATACTAGTGATTTAGAGAAAAGAATTGTTTCCATAAATATTAATTCTAAAAGAGTTGGAGACGTATATGGTATTCATAAAGTCTGTTTTTCAAATGATTCAAATGTAATTGAATTTAAACATGAAGCTCTTTCAAGAAATGTTTTTGCCGAAGGGGCGATTGAGATTGCCAAGCAGATTCCAAAAAAAGATCCTGGTTTATATCAAGTAGAAGATTTTTTTGATGATAAATAGCTTTTAAATGACCAATTTCTTCTATAGAATACAACAACTTTTAACACGAAGGTTCTAGATTTTAAAGTTGGGGTGCTCATTTGAGTCAGCTTTATTGGGACTGGAGAAATAACCCCAGGAGAATAAAATTGAGTATAGTATCTGTAAAAGACCTGTTACATGCAGGCGTTCATTTCGGTCATCAACAAAGGTTTTGGAATCCAAAAATGGAACCATACATTTTTGATACAAGAAAACAAATTAGCATAATAAATCTAGATTTAACACAAGAGCATTTAAGTGCTGCTGCATCTAAAGTTCAAGATATTTGTTCCAAAGGTAACAAAGTACTTTTTGTTGGAACAAAAAGATCTGCTAGCAAAACAATTAAAGATGAAGCTTCTGCATTAGGTTTACCATATGTTAATAAAAGATGGCTTGGTGGAACTTTAACTAACTGGAAAACAATCAGAGGCTCAATAAGAAGATTACAAGATATTGAAGAAATGATTTCTTCAGGAAGAATAGAAAAGCTTATTAAAAAAGAAGCTGTTGAAATTCAAAAAGAATATACAAAACTTGAAGCAAGTGTCGGTGGAATTAAAGATATGAAAGGCTTGCCTGATGCTATTTTTGTAATTGATGTTAAGTATGAAAAAATAGCTGTGCTTGAGGCAAAGAAAATGGGTATACCTGTTATAGCACTTGTTGATACAAATTCAGATCCGGATGGAATTGATATGGTGATTCCAGGAAACGATGATGCTATTAGATCTATAAGACTAATAACAAAAATTATTGCTGATTCATGTGCAAGAGGCCTTGAGTCATCTAAAGGTTATGCTCCAATCTCAGATAAGGAGTCACCAGTAATACAAACAATTAAAAAAGAAGAGCCAGTAGTTAAAAAAGTTGTTGCTGAAGAGCCAGTAGTTGAGGAAACTAAAGCTGAAGAGGTTGTAACTGAAGAGCCAGTAGTTGAGGAAACTAAAGCTGAAGAGGTTGTAACTGAAGAGCCAGTAGTTGAGGAAACTAAAGCTGAAGAGGTTGTAACGGAAGAGGCTGATGCAGAAGATTCTGCATCTGATGATAGCGAAAAAAAGGAAGATAAATAAAAATGGAAATAAAAGCATCTCAAGTTAAAGAATTAAGAGACATGTCTGGTGTTGCAATGATGGAATGCAAAAGAGCATTAGTTGATTGCGAGGGAGATATCCAAAAAGCTTTAGATTTATTAAGATCTAATAGTGCGCTAAAAGCTGAAAAGAAAGCGTCAAGAGTCGCGGCTGATGGAATTCTTAGAGCATTTTCTGGTAAAAATTACTCAACTCTTATAGAAATAAACTCTGAAACTGATTTTGCATCAAAAGATGCAAACTTTATAGGTTTTGCTGATGATGTAGAAGGTTTTATATCTCAAAACAAACTTCTAAATATTAGTGAAATTCAAGAATCTGAAATCGAAGAGAAGAGAAAAACATTAGTTCAGACTATTGGAGAAAATATTCAACTAAGAAGACTAGAGACTGTTGAGTATGATGAAGGTATGAATGCTGGTGTCTACATGCATTCAGATTCTAAACTTGCATCTGTGGTTGTAGTTTCTGGTGGAGATGAGACTCTAGCAAAAGATATAGCAATGCATGTTGCAGCTTTTAACCCATTATGCCTTTCCCAAGATGATCTTGATTCTGAAGTTCTTGAAAGAGAGAAAGCTATTTATATGGTTCAAGCTGAAGAATCTGGAAAGCCAAAAGAAATAATGGATAAAATGATTGAAGGTAAATTAAAAAGATATCTATCTGAAGTTTCGCTCTTATCTCAGTCATTCGTAAAAGACCCTGACTTAACAATACAGCAACTGCTTGATAAGAATAGTGCAACAATTGACTCATATTCAAGGTTAAAAGTTGGTGAAGGAATCGAAGTTGAAACCAAAAATTTTGCTGATGAGGTTGCTGAGCAGTTAAAATAAGTTATGACCGATCTAATCCACAAAAGAATCCTCGTTAAGTTTAGTGGGGAGTCTGTTGCTGGTGATGATGAGCATGGTATTGATCCTAAGATTCTTGATCAAATGGCATCCTCAGTGAGTGCATGTAAAGAATTGGGTGCTCAGATTGGAATAGTTATAGGTGGTGGTAACCTATTTAGAGGTGAAAAATTAAATAAAGCAGGCATGGACAGGGTTGCTGGTGATCACATGGGAATGCTAGCTACTGTAATGAACGGAATTGCTTTAAGAGATGCTTTAGAAAGAGCAGGCATTAAAACAAGGGTCATGTCAGCAATATCAATGTCTGGAATGGTAGAGCATTATGATAGAAGACTTGCTATTCAATTACTCAGTGATGGATATGTTGTTATATTTACTGCTGGTACTGGAAATCCTTTCTTTACTACAGACACAGCAGGGTGCTTGAGAGCAATAGAAACACAATCTGATCTTATGCTTAAGGCAACAAGAGTTGATGGGGTTTATGATTCAGATCCTGAAATAAACAAAGATGCAGAGTTCTTTTCTGAGCTATCTTTTGATGATGCAATTTCAAAGAATTTAAAGGTTATGGATGCGACTGCCCTTACTCTTGCAAGAGATCATAAATTACCTATAAAAGTTTTTAATGTAAACAAACCAAATGCTCTTAAAAATATCATTTGCGGCGAAAAAATAGGTACACTAATATCATAATATGAACGAATTAATAAATAATGCTGCAGAGAGAATGGAGAAATCTATTTCTTCTCTAAATCAAGCTTTTAATAAAATTAGGACTGGTCGAGCTAATCCATCTATCTTAGATGATGTAAAGGTAGATTATTACGGTACTCCAACAGTTCTAAATCAAGCAGCTAGCATAAGTGTAGAAGATGGAAGATCATTGGTTATTTCACCATGGGATAAATCTTTAATACCTGAGATAGAAAAAGCCATAATGAATTCAAATTTAGGTTTAAATCCAAGTACATCCTCAGACTTAATCAGGATATCTATGCCTGCATTAACTGAAGAAACTCGTCAGGATTATATTAAACAGGCCAGATCAGAAGCTGAAAATGCAAGAGTATCTGTAAGAAATATAAGAAGAGATTCAAATCAATCTGTAAAAGATAGCCAGACATCTGGAGATATTTCTGAAGATGAGCAAAGACGAATGGAAGATTTAATTCAGAAAGAGACAGATAAATACATAGCTTTAGTAGATTCAGAACTTAAGAAGAAAGAAGCTGATCTTTTAGAAATCTAAAAAGCCTCATGGCTAAATCATCAAGACATATCTTAAAAGGTGGTTTAAACGTTGCTGTCATTATGGATGGTAATGGAAGGTGGGCATTATCTAACTCGCTAAATGTAAGCAAGGGGCACCAAAAAGGGGTCCAAGTTGTCAAAGATATAGTTGAAGAAGCTGTAAATCAAAAAGTATCATCTTTAACATTGTATGCATTTAGCTCTGAAAATTGGTCAAGACCAAAGGCTGAAATAGAGGCGATTAAGAAACTAGTTTTAAGTGCAATAGAGGAGCAAGTACCAGAACTTATCAAGCAAAAGGTAAAATTAAAATTTTTTGGAAGACATGAAGATTTTGGCCCTGTGGTAGCATCAAAAATTCAAGAAGCAGAATCTGACACCAATGTGCCTCTACCTTCATTGAATCTAAATGTTGCTCTTGGTTATGGAGGAAAATCTGACACCAATGTGTCTCTACCTTCATTGAATCTTAATGTTGCTCTTGGTTATGGAGGAAGGCAGGATATAGTTGATTTAACAAAAAAGATATCATTAAAAGTCCTCTCAAAAGAAATCAATACTGAAGATATAAATGAACAAATGATTGGGGATTACTCATGTGTTCCTGAAGATAAAATTGACTTATTAATCAGAACCGGCGGAGATAAAAGAATAAGCAATTTTCTTTTATATCAGATAGCATATGCTGAAATTTGTTTTGTAGAAAAATTCTGGCCTGATTTTGAAAAAGATGATTTTGTAAGTTGTATTAATAATTTTAATAAAGTGAGCAGAAGGTTTGGCGCAAGAATTTAAGCAAAATTTTATAATAAGGTCTATAACAGGCATGGGAATTACCTTGCCCATTTTTTTTATTATTTTTCTTGAGAATAATTATATTTTTATTGCTTTCTTGGCTTTGATAACTGGTGTAGCTATTTTTGAATGGTATAAAAATTCAAATAATAAGGGGTTTGTAATAGATAGTATTCTTATTTCTATGTTTGCTCTTTTGGTTAGCCTTTATGCTGATGAATTTCTTTTATATTTTATATTCTTTATATCAGTATTTTGGTTTATTTTTTCTATATCCCTTCTTACAAAAACGTATACAAAGTTAAGCTATATTTCATTTGAAAATAATTATTTACGAACACTGATACCTTTAAGTTTTTTTGGAGGTGGGGCTTACTTGATAGGTCAAGATAACTTCCTTCCATTTTCTAATTATTATCTTATGCTAGTAATAATTTTAAATTCTGCAATATCAGATAGCTCAGCTTACTTGGTTGGTTCATTTTTTGGTAAAAATTCTTTACTTAAAGAAATTAGTCCAAATAAGACTCTAGAGGGTTTTCTTGGAGGTGTTATAAGTTCTACTATTTTTGGACTTTTAATATCTCACCTATTTGAAGTTAATTATATTTTTATAGCAATTCTTGCTATTGGATCTATATTTGCATTTACTGGAGACTACTTTTTTAGCTTTTTAAAAAGACAAAGCGGAATAAAAGATACTGGTTCGTTGCTCCCGGGCCATGGAGGTATTTTAGATAGAATGGATTCCCATTTTTCTGCAATCCCGGTCATTATTCTTTTAATAATTTTCCTTATATAAATGAAAAATATACTTTTGCTTGGAGCTACTGGCAGCATAGGAGATAGCGTGCTTTCAGTAATTGAGCAGAATAAAGACTCATTAAATTTATATGCAATGACTTTAGATAAAAATGTATCTAAAGCAAAAGAAATTTTAAGTACATTCTCTCCAAAATATATTCATATACATAGTGAAGAAGCATTTGATCAGTTTATTAAATCCTCTCAAAGTAATACCAATGCTATCCATGGAAATGCAGACCTAAATTCACTAGTTTGCGATAATAATATAGATATTATTGTGTCAGCTATCTCTGGGTTTGCTGGGTTAGAAGCAACAGCAATTGCAGTAAGGACAGGAAAGACAGTGCTGCTCGCTAATAAAGAAAGTATTGTTACAGCCGGTGAAATAATTTTATCTTCGGCCAGTTCAACTGGGACAACCATCATTCCAATAGATAGTGAACATAATGCCATTTTTCAATGTCTCGCAGGAGAAAAAAATACCAATGATGTTTCAAAAATTATAATAACAGCATCTGGTGGGCCATTTTTAGATAAAAAATTAGATGAGCTTAAGAACGTAACCAAGGAACAGGCTTTGCAGCATCCTAATTGGAGCATGGGATCTAAGATATCAATTGATTCAGCGACTTTAGTTAATAAATGTCTTGAACTAATAGAAGCAAAATATTTATTTGACTTAGATGAAAATTTTTTTGAATTAGTTATACATCCTCAAAGTATTATTCACTCCATAGTTACATATAGAGATGGATCAAGCATCTGCCAGATGAGTAATCCTGATATGAGAGTCCCTATCGCCCACGCATTGTCTGGCGATAGAAGGTTAAATAATAATTTTAATGAAATTAATTTTTCTGAACTCAAATTAACTTTTAGTAATTTTCCTGATGACAGAAAAAAATTAGAGAGTATTGCAAGAGAAATATGTAATAAAGGAAATAGTTCAGGGATTGTTTTTAATGCTGCAAATGAAGTAGCAGTTAGTAGTTTCCTTAATGATGAGATATCTTTTAGCCAAATTTATGATGTAATTTATAGAACTTTTGATACCACTCCCATGTCTAACATTGTTGATATGGAGTCAATATATGAAAAAGACATTGAATCACGCATGGAGGCAAAGAAGGTGGTAAAATCCCTCTCTTAAAAAAATAAGAAATTATGATTACATTTATTATTTATCTTTTATCATTTATGGCGCTTTTAGGTGTTTTGGTAACTATTCATGAGTATGGACATTTTATTGTTGCAAGACTCTGTAAAGTTCATGTTCAGAGATTTTCTTTAGGTATGGGTCCTGTGATGTATACCAAATTGGATAAACATGGGACTGAGTTTGCACTCTCATTGCTTCCATTGGGTGGTTATGTATCTATGATAACTAATAAGTTAATAGAGGTTGAGCCTGAAATCAAAGAGACTCTTACTGATGAGCAATTAAAGAATACCTTTGATTCAAAACCTAAATGGCAGAGAGCGTCTATTATGTTTGCAGGCCCTTTAGCGAATTTCCTACTTTCAATATTTATATTTTCTATTATATTTTTGAATACTCCAGATCCTCAAGCTGTAACAGTAGTTAAAGATCAGAGTTCATCAATTATTTTTAAAAATGATGGTCAGTCTATAGTTGCTGGAGACGAAATAAAGTCGATTAATTCAGTTGCAATAAATGATCCCAAAGATATTAATCTAGAGCTATTATCTTACGCAGGTTATTCTGGATATATAGATCTTGGACTAAAAAGGAATGGTATTGATAGTCAGTTAAATGTCAGCATTCAAGTTACAGATTATTTGCCAACATCTGAATCCCAATCTAATCCATTAGGCTACCTTGGATTAACTGTAGAAAATAAAATGATGCCTATTGTTGGGCAAATAGTTTCAGGAGGGGCTGCAGAATCTGCAGGCCTTAAACCGAATGACATTATAAGAAAAATTGATAACCAAAAAATACAATATGCAAGTGATCTAAGGGCTGCGGTATCGATGATACCAAATTCAACCGCACTATTTAACATTGAAAGGGAAGGTGAGTTAATTCAGCTTCCAGTTAAAATCCAGTCCCAATTAGATAATGAGGGCAAAGAATATGGGGCAATAGGAATAGCTTTTGGAACATCTAGAAGTTTATCCCAGGCTGTATCGAAAGGAATATTTGAAACATATAATTTAAGTAAAAAAACATTACAATTTATTGGAAAGATGTTAACTGGCAATATGGGCACAGAAAACTTAAGTGGTCCTATTGGTATTGCAGAGATGGCTGGAAATACAGCACAAGCTGGGCTTCTTCCATTTTTATATCTTATGGCGTTGCTTAGTATTAGTCTTGCTGTATTAAACTTATTACCGATTCCTGTTTTAGATGGCGGTCAGCTTACACTGCTTGGTCTCGAAGCACTTAGAGGCAAGCCTTTATCAGAGAAGGTAGAAAATTATATATATAGTGGCGGCGCAATTCTTGTTGGCATGTTAATGATTTTTGCAGTTTTTAACGACGTTTCAAGATTTTTTTAGGTAAGAAATTGAAAAAATTAAAAATATATTTACTTGGCTTTTTGTTATCAACTCAGCTCGTTGCTTTTGAGGATTTTTTAGTTAGTGATATCAGGATAATAGGATTACAAAGAGTATCTACCGGAAGTATATTCAATGTTATCCCTATTAGTGTTGGCGACAATATAGACCAAAGAAAATCATCTGACATTACTCGTTCACTTTTTGCAACCGAACAGTTTGATGATATTCAGATAGCAAAAGATGGCAATACATTGATTATTGTTGTCCAAGAAAGGCCATCAATTTCTGCTATAGATATCTCAGGTAATAAAGCCTTGAAAACTGAGCAATTATTAGAAAGTTTGGATGGTGTTGGTATTAAGGAGGGAGAAGTATACAAAAGATCTACGCTTGAAAAAGTTAAATCTGAGCTTGTTCGTTCCTATGCATCAAATGGAAGATATGGCGCTGCTGTTGATATAGAAGAAATTAAAAAACCTAGAAATAGGTTGGAATTAAATATAGAGGTTGATGAAGGCAAAAGCGCAAAAATTGAGAGTATCAATATCATAGGTAATGAGCTTTTTTCAAACGAAGATTTATTAGAAGGTTTTGAACTGTCTTCAGGCTCATTCTTCTCATTCCTTTCTAACGATAATGCTTATTCAAGAGAGAAACTCAAAGGGGATATTGAGAGTCTAGAATCTTTTTATTTAAACAGAGGCTACCTAAAGTTTTCTATAGAATCTTCACAAATCAGTCTTTCAAAAGATAAAAAATCAATTTTCATAAATTTTAATATTTTTGAAGGTGAGCAATACACTATTAATGAGGTTGAGGTTATTGGTGATCTACCTTTCGAAGACTCGGTCTATGAAGAAATAACTGATACTTTAAAAGATAAAATTTATTCTCAAGCGCAAATTACAGGTATTGAAGAATTTTTCACTAATGTACTAGGTAATCAAGGCTATGCCTTTGCAGAAGTAAGTGGTAACCCTGAGATTGATGATGAATCTCAAATGGTTAAACTAATAATTCAAGTTGTACCCGGAAAAAGAACTTATACAAGAAAAATCTTATTTACAGGAAATAACCTTACTCAAGATTATGTAATGCGAAGAGAAATGAGACAATTTGAAGGAGCATGGTCTTCTGATAATAGTATTGAGGCGTCAAAAGTTAGGCTCGAAAGACTTGGTTATTTCAAAGAGGTTAATGTTGAAACTGTTCCTGTTGTAGGAACTGACGATCAAATAGATGTTATTTTTAGTGTAGAAGAAGAAAATACTGGATCTATTGGTGGAAATATTGGTTATAGTGATTTTGGTTTGATGTTGGGCTTCAATCTTCAAGAACAAAATTTCCTAGGAACTGGAAATACAGTAGCTATTGGCATTAACAAAAATGTTTACAGTGAGCAATATAACCTCTCTTTCCTTGACCCATTTGCAACCAAGGATGGAGTTAGCTTAGGTTATAACGCATATTTCAGAGAAACAGATTATGGCGAATACAATGTTGCTAATTATCTCACCAATTCCAATGGATTCGGACTTCAGTACGGTTGGCCAATTTCAGACACTCAAAGACTCAATCTCAGCCTTACTTATGACAAAACAGATATAGATATAGGTAGACAGCCTGCAAGAGAAATATGGGATTTTGTTAATGCTGAAGGGAATATATTTGAAACGCTTAACTTACAGACTCAGTGGCAGCGAGTTACTCTAAATAGAGGAATGTATCCAACAGATGGAGCATCAACTGCAATAAGCTTATCTGCAACTGTTCCTGGGAGTGATATAAATTACTATAGAGTTAATTTAAGACAAAAATTCTATCAACCTCTTGGTGGAGATTTTGTTTTTGGTTTTAACGGAGAGATTGGTTATCTATCAGCTTTTGGTGATACTAATGAGACGCCTTTTTATCAAAATTTCTTTGCTGGAGGTCCTCGATCATTAAGAGGCTTCGAGTCTAATACTTTAGGACCAAGAAGTACTGAAGCGCCTTGCTATGAGTTTAATTATTCAGAGGGAACTTGTCCAAATTTAATTGATTCGGATGGAGATGGTATTTTAGATAAGCCATATTACAACCCATATGCTAATTCCACATATAATAAAAGAGTATCAATCGGAGGAAATGTTAAGGTTGAGGGAAGCTTACAGTTAATATTTAGACTACCTTTTATTGAAGACCAAAGATCAATGAGGTCTGCATTCTTTTTTGATTTTGGTAATGTTTTTTCTGATAATTGTAAAGAGTATCAATTTAATTGTTACAAGCCTTCAATTGATGATTTAAGGTACTCTTATGGGGTTGGTATCACATTTGTTACAGGGTTTGGGCCTATGAGTTTTGCAATATCTAAACCAACCAATGCAGGGCAGTATGAAGAGACAAAGGAATTCCAATTCACTGTAGGAAATGTATTCTAATTAATATAAAATGGTCACACCAATTAAGGGGTTATTATGAAAAACGTATTTAAATTTAATTTATTCTTAGTTCTGATTTTATCAGTACCTGTGTTTGCTGTTGATGGAATGGCTGTTATAGATATGAGAACTGCTGTGTTATCAACTCAAGCTGCTGCAGATGCATTTAAAGCTCTTGAAGAAGATGCAGATTATGCCTCTAATCTTGAGGAAGCCCAGTCCCTGCAAGCAGAAAGACAAAGCATTGCAGAAAATCTTCAAAAAGACTTAGAAACTCTATCTCAATCTGAAATTGCACAAATGCAAAAAGATATTCAAGATAAAGGTAAAGATCTAGAGTTTTTAGCAGGTAAAATTCAGCAAGCTCAAGAAGAAACTGCACAACAAATTTTTGCGGCAAATGGTCAGGCTATGCAGAAAATTATTGGTGAGCTAATTCAGGCAAAACAAATAAAAGTTCTTTTACAAAAAAATGACAATATTTTATTTAGTGACCCGGCTTTAGATCTAACTGATGATGTTACATCTATGCTTGATGTTGCTGCATCAGAGGCTAATACTCAATCAGAGTAGTGTCCGAAGATAAGAATTTTACTTTAGCTGATCTAGCAGAATATACAAATTCTAAAGTTATTGGCAACGGCAATGTCGTTGTCAATAATCTTGCAACCATAAAGAGTGCAAATTCAGATTCGATAACCTTTCTTTCCAACACAAAATATACTAGCTTCCTCGAAACTACAAAGGCTGTAGCAGTTGTTGTTCATGAGAGTCATGAAACAAAGGAGGGTATGAATTACCTTAAATCTAAGGATCCTTATCTAGTATTTGCGAAACTTTCTACAATTTTTAAGAAGTCCAACCCAGATAATAGCCTTGCAATTATTCACCCATCTGCTGTTATCTCTCCGTCAGCAAATATTGGAAAAAATGTAAATATTGGTGCTAATGTCGTCATTGGACATGACTGTATTGTTGAAGATGATGTGGTTATTAAATCTAACACATCTCTTGTTCAAGACGTTCATATTGGAAAAAGATCTATTATTCATAATAATGCTATCTTGGGTTCTGATGGATTTGGATATGCGCCATCTAAAGATGGGTATATCAAAATAGAACAATTGGGAAAATTAATTATCGGATCTGATGTGGAAATAGGATCAGGGTGTTCTATAGATAGAGGCGCATTGGACAATACAGAAATTCATGATGGAGTTAAGCTTGATAACCAAGTTCATATTGCTCATAACGTAATTATTGGAAAAAATTCAGCTATTGCAGCCTGTTGTGCCATTGCAGGCTCTTCAGTAATTGGTGAAAACTTTCAAATGGGAGGTCTCTCTGGTGTTTTGGGTCACCTATCAATATGCGATGATGTAATAATTGGTGCCCATACTCTTATAACTAAAAATATTAAGGAACCTGGTAACTATATAGGTATAATGCCCGCTCAAAATCAAAAAGATTGGGCTAAATCATCAATCTTTATTAAAAATAGAGGCTAATTAATATGAATGATTTCTATGATGAGATATCTACTTTTCTTCCACACAGAGAACCCTTTTTATTTATTGATGAAATTAAAAATATTGATATAGGTAATTCTATACATTGTGTGAAGCACAATTCACCAGAAGAAGATTATTTTAGAGGTCATTTTCCAAATAATCCAATCATGCCAGGCGTAATAATACTTGAAGCATTGGCTCAAGCATCAGGAATTTTGGGCTTCAAAACTTTGGAAAAAACTCCTGAAAATGGATCTTTATATGTTTTTGCTGGAATAGATAAAGCAAGATTTAGAAAAAGGGTAGGACCGAATGATTCGATCGATCTTTTTAGTCAGGTAGTTAATGAAAAAAGAGGTATATGGAAATTTGAAACCAGAGCTGAGGTTGAAGGTGAGTTAGCATGTTCAGCAACAATTATGTGTGCGGATAGGAAGGTTTAATGAGTATTCATCCCTCATCAATAGTCAGCGATTCTGCTAATATTCATCCTTCTGTAAATATTGGCCCATTTTGTATTATTGGTGATAATGTTGAGATTGATAGCGGATCATCAATTCTTAGTCACTCCGTTGTAAAAGGTCCAACAAAAATTGGTAAAAATAATACGATTTATCAGTTTTCATCTATAGGAGAAGATACTCCTGATAAAAAATATAAAGGAGAAAAAACTGAGCTTATCATCGGTGATGATAATATTTTTAGAGAGGGAACAACCATCCATAGGGGAACAATTCAAGATAAGGCTCTGACAAAAATTGGTAATAATAATTTGTTTATGGCCTATGCTCATGTTGCTCATGATTGCATAGTTGGCGATAGTAATGTTTTTGCAAATAGTGCTGGTATTGCTGGGCATGTTGAGGTTGGTAGCTTTGTAACCCTTGGAGGTTTTTCTGCTGTTCATCAATTTTGTATTTTGGGTGATTACTCTTTTGTTGGAATGAATTCATCAATTACTATGGACATACCCGCCTATGTAAAGGTAGCCTCAAATCCTGCTAGAGTCATTGGGCTGAACTCTGTTGGCATGTCAAGGAATGAAATATCTTCGGATTCTATAAGCCTCATCAAGAAAGCATATAAGTTAATTTATAAAAAGGGCTACAGGTTAGATGATGCAATGAACAAGCTTCTTCTTTTATCAGAAGAAAATAATGATAAGTTTTTAGATATATTTATTAAATCAATACAATCGTCCAATAGAGGCATTTTAAGATAAGTGCAAACAAAAAAAACCCTTAGAGTAGGCATCGTTGTTGGTGAACACTCAGGTGATCTTTTGGGTTCAGAGCTAATCAAATCTTTAAAAAATGATAATGATATTGAACTCTATGGTATTGGTGGCCCAAAGTTATCTGACTTAGGCCTTAATTCAGAATTCGATTTTAAAAAAATTAATGTAATGGGTTTGATTGAGCCCATTAAAAATTTTAGAGAATTAAATAAGTTAAGAAATAAACTCATAAGTTTATTTAAAGATAAAAATATTGATTATTTTATTGGTGTTGATTCTCCAGATTTCAATATAACCATTCATAAAGAGTTAAAGAAAAATGGTCTTACAAAGAACATTCAATTAGTCAGTCCATCTGTTTGGGTGTGGAGACAAGGCAGAATTAAACACATCAGAAACTTTGTAGACCTAACTATTTGCTTGTTTAATTTTGAACATGAATTTTATCAAAAAGAAAATTTACAAAGCATTCATCTTGGACACCCATTTGCTGAACTTAAAAAAGAAAATACGGAAGTTGTTTTTAATAAATATAATCTTAATAGTCATAAGCGTTATGTCTCTATTCTTCCAGGTAGCAGGAAATCTGAAATTAAAAACTTACTGCCAACTTATATAGGTTTTATAAAAGAGCATTCAAAAATGTATAGTAATTATGAGTATCTTATTCCTGCGGTAGACGAGTTATCAATGCATGACATAAAGAGCATAATACCCCCATCACTTCCAATTTATGTTCATAAGGGTTGTTCTAAAGACTTTATGTCAGTGTCTGACTACTCAATAGT
>Ga0206682_10001204_pt1 | contig 25833 bp, 42 predicted proteins | sample M240m12015metaG_FD_155444 | JGI IMG/M metagenome (GOLD analysis project Ga0206682, IMG submission 155444) | Ammonia-oxidizing marine archaeal communities from Monterey Bay, California, United States - M2 40m 12015 | ecosystem: Environmental > Aquatic > Marine > Intertidal zone | place: USA...
ACAGTCATATACTATTACAGGTGAATGTTGGGCAGCATCAGGTTGTGCATTAAATATAAATCAAACAGGCAATTAAATGAAACGATTATTGAGTCCTTGGTGGGCATTACTTACACTCGCTGCTTTAACATATATGTTTGCAGTACCTTCTAATTTTATACAAAGTATTAAACTTAATTACTTTGATCAACTGATTGTCAACCAAGAACCAATAGAAAATAGTGTATACGTTGCAGAGATAGATGAAGCTACATTAGAGAAGTATGGTCAGTATCCATTTCCAAGAAACATATACGCAGATATTATTAAAGACATATATGATCGTGGTGCGGGTTTAGTCGTATGGAACATTATGATGCCAGAGCCAGATCGATTCGGTGGTGATATAGCTTTAGGTGAAACGTTATATGAGTATCCTGTTATTGTTGCAAGTAGACCTTCGAATAAAAGCGTGAATGAAGCTGTTAATCCTGGTGCAGCTATTATTAATCCAGAATATTTAGAAGCTATACTACCATATAACGGAATTATTGCTAACATACCTGATATTGAATTTAATGCAGTAGGATCTGGTATTGTAAGTACAGAACCTGAGATTGATGGTGTAGTAAGACGTATGCCTACTGTAGCAGTTGTAGATGGCGTACTATATCCTTCACTTGCTTTAGAAACATTAAGAGTAATCGCAGGTGATCCAAGCTTTCAGATTAAGTTACAACCTAACGGTGTAGAGAAGATGAGAATCCCACAGTTCGGTATTATCCCAACTGATAGTGAAGGTCGTGTGTGGATTGATTGGAGTCAGAAGAGTACAAGTGTATCTGTAGCAAATCTACCAGATAACTTTGACGGCTCAGTTGTTATAGTAGATGTGACCGCAGCAGGCATTGCTAACCCAATTCCTACAGCTCTGGGTTCGGTCTTTTCGGGTCAAACCCAAGCAGCAGTTTTAGCTACAATGTTCAGTGGTACAAACATCAAAAGGCCCGACTGGGCAGCGCAAACTGAGCTTTTAGCGCTCTTTGGAGCAGGTTTATTGATCATAATCTTATCAAGATGGATGATATTAGGTCTATTAACAACGATTGTGCTCTCAGGCGCTCTGGTGCCATATTCAATGTATGTATATGCGACTAGCAAGGTTCTCGTAGACCCCAGTGCGGTTTTGATAACGTTGGTGGTTATAGCATTGCAAGTATATGGTATAAAGTTCGTTCGTGAGTTCTTAGAGAAACAAGCGATAAAGAAACAGTTTGCGGGGTATGCTTCGCCTACTGTGGTTAAGTTATTACAGGAAAATCCTGAATTAATTAAAAAGGGTATAAAGAAAGAAGTTAGTATCTGTTTCTCAGATCTAAGAGGCTTTACACCTTTAGGAGAATCTTTTGGCGATGACGTTAAAGGTTTAACTGATATTATGAATGGATACATGGATGCAATCACTGAACCAGTGTTAGATGCAGATGGAATGATAATCAAGTATATAGGTGATGCGAGTATGCATATACACAATGCACCTATTAATGATCCTAATCACCCAAAGACCGCGGTTGAAACCGGTCTAAGAATGCTAAAAGCAGTGGAGAAGTTTAATGAGAAGATTGTTTCCGAGGGACGACCACCTGTGGGTATGGGTGCTGGCATCAATACTGGTCTCGGTTATATTGGAGAAATGGGATCGAGTGCACGACACTCCTACGACATTCTCGGAGATGCTGTTAGCACGGCCGCAAGACTTGAATCCGCCTGCAAAGGATATGGAGTAGTTCTTATTATTGGTCCTTCTACATATGAGATGACAAAGAATGATTACTTTTATCTTAAGCTTGATTGTCTTGCAGTAAAAGGTAAATCAGTTGGTTTAGACATATACACTGTATTAGATGATCCTAAGTCTTCATGGAAGGCAGGAGCAAAACATCATGATACAATGCATAACCTGTATAAGATGAAAATGTTTGACGAAGCTATTGCTCAATGCAAAATGATTCGTAGAAACTTTGATGGTCAGATGGAAGGTTATTATGATATGTGGATTGAAAGATGTGAATATATGAAAACACAAAAACTACCTAAAGATTGGGATGGTATCTTTCGAGCTACTACAAAATAATGAAGCCTCATATAGTTAGACATAAATCATATAAAATAAAAAGGAGAAAACGTGCTAGTCCGGTTCTTATGTTTAAGCCCGGAATAATAAATCCTGAATACAAAAGTAAATTAGTTTCAAGAGTGTGGAATAAAAAAGAGGAGAATAGCGATGGCTAAAAAACTATCAGAAGACAGCATGTTAAATGCTGCAGATTTAGACGGTGATGGAATCGTAACAGATGAAGAACTGAATAAACAAGAACGCATGATCCGTATGGAGAATGAAGATAAGAAAGAAGATGCACAAAGAAATATGACATGGTTTGCATTAGCAGGTTTGCTGCTGTATCCTGTCATGATTATTATGTGTAATGTTACAGGGCAAGAGATTGCTGCTGAAAACTTAACAACTATTGCTCCTACATACTGTATAGCAGTTGTTGGTATCGTTGCTGCTTTCTTTGGTGCACAAGCATACAAAGGTAAAGCTGCTAAAGCTTCTAGTAAAGAAGACTGGTAAAAAGAAAGCCGGGGTTTTTCCCCGGCTTTTTATTAATCAAGTAATTTATCAAGAGTATTTGGTCCAGCTACTCCATCAGGTTCGAGTCCACGTTTTTCTTGCCAACGCTTCAAAATACGTTCAGTACCACGACCAAAGATTCCATCAGCAGGTGAAATCTTCAATGCCTCTTGCATCATCTTTACACCAGGTCCACGAGATCCCCTACGTAAGACTCCAATATCTTCGATGTCTACTTCATCATCGTCATCGTTACCAGCGCCTAAATTGATTTCTTCACCAAGCACTGCCATACATTTGATGTATCGCTTTTGTCGATCTTCTAATCCAATCTTACCACCATTGATCTTACGTGTCATTTTAACAACATCGTCTGTATCAGCAATATCATTTAGATTGTTTGCATCCCAAAACCAACAAGCACTCTCAATAGCACCACTAAAGGTGCTAACATATTCAGCTGCTTCTTCTGCTGATAGGCCTATAGTTTTACCAAAGCGTGTATAGTTCTCACGTCCTGTAAGTTGCTTTAATCCGCGACCACGGAATAACCAACCATCACCTTCATTTACATTGCCCATCTTATATTTACGAAATTCATCCTGATAAACATAGTTAGCAATCATCTCAGGATTACGTGCATACTCAGCAGCATCTCTTTTAGGAGGTGAACCAAAGTATCTACCGAACACTGCGTTCAAAGCCTTTTCACTATAGTTCAGATTCTCACTTAGAGAACGAAAGTTATTTGATTCGTGAGCACATTGACTCACAAAATGAGCAACTCTTCGTTTACTTGTAATACCGTATTTAGGCAATATTGCAGCAAGTGCTTCATGCCATTCATCAACATGTTTATTTCCTGGAATCATCTTAGCTAGATGTTCTGCTTTTAATCCAAGTCCCATTCTTAGTCCTTTACAATTTTCGTGATCATATCTTCAAATTCATCTACCTTACCCACACGATTAGGCCAATAGATATAGTCCTTTTCAGGATTCTTCTTTAAATTTGTTAACAAAGGAAGTATAGCATTATATAGCTTATTCAATTTATCTTCCGCATGTTGAGCATCAGCAGAAGTCGTGCTAACTTCTGCTTGTGCCTTTTGTACTGATTCTAATTCTGATTCATCTACAGCAGTGAATCCAAAATCAAATATATCTTCTGACATATGTTCCTCCTACTTCTTTTTCTTATCCTTAGAAGTTTTGCTTACTTTTTTAGATCTTTTTTCTAGGCGATCAATAACCTCATCACCATCCATCCATAAATCTTTATTGTTTAACATCGCATCAATCTCTTTATCTGTTAAGAAATCTGCGTACATCTCACGAAGAAGCTTCTCGGACCATACGCGTTCATGTTTAAGTTGGTCAAGCATTTCTCCACCTTTACCAAATGTACCACCAGAATAATTGTGAAACATAAACATAGAGTGAGAAGATACTTCAAATACATCACCACATAAAAATACCATTGTAGCTGCTGACATACACGCGCCTTCAACTGAAATAATAACTGTTGCTTCAGTATCTCCTAATACTCGTAGAAATTGAATAGCAGTGAATAGATCACCACCATATGAGTTTATATAAATCTGAATAGCATCGTTCTTACCAGCGTGTCTAATAATATCAAACCATTCAGTATAATGCTCTGCGCTATCAATCGTACCAGTAAGATAGAACTCATGAGCTCTTGCTATAGGACGATCAGGATAAAATACCCTTTGTTCTTTCTTATTACTCAACAAATCAATTAACTCTCTATTTCCACTATTGACCATTACTATCTTTCTTTCATTTCAAAAAAAAGCTATAGCAAGAACAACCTGCTATAGCTCTGTGTTACTTAGTATATCTATACTTATTTTTTAGTAATAGAGTAATATACTATACCGCCTAATGCTGCACCAATTACCCAAGAGAAACCTGATAGGAATCCTAAAGCACCGATCCATACTGTAGCTACAGAGAATATCGCAGGAATAACAAATGCAACCATTGCTTTCTTGTTCCAACCATTATCATAATAGTAGATACCTTTTCTAGATGTAGTGAATAGAGCTTCTACATTTAGTTTGCCCTTCTTTAGCATATAGTAATCAACCATCATAATACCATATATCGGTGCAAGTACTGCGCCAAGAGTATTAACAAATCCGAAGATACCTAGCTGACTGATTGTTGACACCCATAACCCACCGATAATAAGTGCGAATAGAGATGTAATCAATCCACCAAGTTTAAAGTCAATCTTACTTGGCATTAAGTTGGCAATGTCATATGCAGGAGGAATAAAGTTAGCTACGATATTAATACCTACGGTTGCAACAAAGAACATAATAGCTGCTACGACAGTAAGAGGTAAAGAATCAACAGCCGCAATAATCTCAGTTGGGCTTGTAATAGCTTCGCCCCATATTGATATAGTACCTGCTGTAACAACAAGAGTAATCAATGAGAAGAATGCAATGTTCAAAGGCAAACCAATTAAGTTACCTTTTTTCATTTGAGACTGTGTCTTAACGTTACGTGAGAAGTCACCATAGTTAATTACAACAGCTGCAAAGTATGCGATCATTGTTCCTACAATTGCAACAAATGCAGAGAATGAAGAACCATCATATTCACCAGTACCTTCAAAGATCGTACCCATTTCTGTAGTTAATCCTGAACCAGCTTTTACCCAGATAGTAAGTGCTAATGCAATCATTACTGCATATACAAATGGACCTGCAAAGTTTAAGAACTTAGTAATCCATGGAATACCTTTCCAGAATAAGTACACCTGAAATGCCCATACAAAGAGGAATGATATCCAATCAATGCTACTCATACCGAGTAATACCGGAGCACCGTTCCCACCTGCGAGTGCAGATATGAGTAATGATACTGCTGTAGAAGCAAAGTATGTTTGTGCACCATACCAGAAGATAGCTACAATTCCCCGCACAACCGCTGGGAAGTTTGCACCTTTAACACCCATACTCGATCGAGCCATGACTGGGAAAGGGATACCATACTTAACACTTGGTTGACCCATCATATTAACTAACCACATAACGAATAGTCCAGCTACCATAAGAGCAGCGAATACTGACCAGCCGTTTAGGCCATATGAGATGAATAGAGATGCAGCTAGTGTATAACCAAACAAACTTTGAATATCGTTTGACCATACATTAAAAATCTCAAACCAACCCCAAGTTCTTTTATTATTTGGAATAGGTGCCAAGTCTTCGTTATAAAGACTAGGATCTTTGTTTTTTAACATTTTAGTTTCCTTTATTATTTAATTCACTTCCTAGGTATACGCCCAGGAATATTACGTATTTCAACCGCATCAACCAGTGTTTCATAATAAGCAATTTTAGTTTCAAGTTCTTTGATGTATTGCTCTACAGGTTCACGATCGCATAAGGTTTCACAACATATTCCTATGTTATGCTTTGCCCTAATCTCTAAAGATTTTTCGCCTCTTGTATTCATTTATTGTCTCCAATAGTTTAGGTACCCAGTTATCTCTATGTTCAACAAACACCTGAGGTGCTTCATTATCCACAGTAATAATAGTAACTAAGTTAACAATAGGCGTACCAGTTCTTTCTTCCCACATAATTGCATATGCAGCTTCCTGTATAAAGTAATTGGTAATCCATTCTTTCTTCTTTATCTTTTTAGAAGTTTTAAAATCGATGATTGATAGTACACCATCGAATTCACCTACACAGTCAACACGACCAGCAAGGCCAAGATGCTCAGAATATAGAGCTGCCTCTTGTAGATAAATTGTTCCTATACGTTCATCAAGTACAGGTCTCACAGCTTTGAAGTTATCGATAATGTTTGGCATATACCCTTCGGCATAGTTCTCATCATTATCTAAATACTTCTCTATGCATTCATGCACGGCCGTGCCTCGTGTAGATGCTCGATGAGAAACTTTATTTGCTTCTTCCTCTCCTACACGGGCTCGCCATCGCTGGATGAATTCTTCACTTAATATTGCAAGTACTGTTGTAACAGAAGGATACCTAACCCCGTTAGGAGCAGCATACTTTCTGCCAGAGGAAGTGCTCTCAGCATTAAGGTCTTCATAACCAAGATCAGTCTTGTCATGTTTAAATACCCTTCGTTCCATAATATAATCTTTCATTATTGTTTGGATTGCATCATTTCTTTTGTCATGATGTAGTCACGAACGAAACTAGAACGGACAATATCTTGCCAACCAAATTCTACTACAGTGAACCGTTTAAGTTGTTCAATGATTTGTAGAAAGTTTACAATTCCGTTTTTATCTTTTTCTTTATCAAAGTCTGACTGATAATAGTCACCACACATAATGAACTTACAATTGCGTCCAACACGTGTAATCACTGAGTCAAGCTCGTGAAAGTTTAAGTTTTGCATTTCATCTATAACAACAATAGCGTTATTAAATGTTATGCCTCGAATAAATGATGTTGATTGAAAATCAACTGTACCTGAAGCCTGTAGCTTCTTCCATGCATCACCTTGTTCAAATAGCTCTGCACATATAGATTGATAAGGACCGGTATAAGCATCTTTCTTTTCTTCTTCTGTACCAGGTAAGAAACCTATATCTCTTGTAGGTACAATAGAACGAATAACAATTACTTTATCATATGGAGTTTCTTTATCAAGTACATCTTCTAATGCAAGAGATAAAGCTACAAAGGTTTTACCAGTACCTGCAGAACCAGATAATACGAGAGAATCTCCACGTGAGTAGGCTTGGAATACTTCTTTCTGATTATCAGTAAGAGGTTCTATCTGTATCATATCATCTATCTTAAGCTTACGCATAGATGTAGAACCTTTAGAAGGAAATGTAGCTACCATTTAATAGTCCTTAATAGTATGATTCATATGTTTTTGACCATCTTTAACTCGGGACATTACTTCACGAAAGCCGTCATCAACTTTGATATTAGTGCCACGATCATGTACAATCTTTGGTGCACTTATTACATGGACTACGTCAGACATTTCATTCAACGTTATTTGTAATTCATCCCACGAACAAATCACATCCCATGTATGATTCGTTTTAATATCTTTCAATGTATAAGTTGGCATAGCATTTTCCTGTTTAGATTCACGTAGTTGTTTTTCCCTACGGAGTATATATTCATGATACGATTCGTACATTATGCAGCATTTGCAGATACATGAAACCAATCGGGTATAGATCGTTTAGACCATACCATTTTAAATCGTTCTTGCTTTGTCATGTAATATGCTTGATAAGATTTAACAGCATCTTCTAACATACATTGTGGTTCAGCTTGCATCGCTAGTTTAAAAGGTGTAAGACCAATGTTAGGTATATTACGAGGAGTAACTGATAAGATCTTACCTAGCTTTTGGTGAGTAGCATGCACTTTACCATACCTATATTGGTATTCCATACATAGAGCAATGAAATGCTCGTAATGCCATTGATAATTATCAGAAGATTCCATTGTCCATACAGTACAAGGATGGCCCATGTGGACTGCGCTGTATACTATATCATCATTTTCTTGTAGTTGCCATTTCTTAACAATGCGTTTACCAGATTTAGATGGAGCACGATATTCTTCGCCGTCTAACATACGATGTGCAGTAGATAACATCTGAGCGCACTCTACAATCATCTTGACAACATGCTTATCGCATTGCAATTGTGCTGCAACAACTGGGTCTTCATCAAGTATAAAAATATTCATTACATAAAATCCTCTAAATTATTGGTATATTCTACCACATCCTGAGTGGTTTGTACACTGTTATTTTGTGTTAAAAGCCATTTAGCTTTACTGTATACATATGAATCTTTTAATGGAAGGAATGCACCTGATGAACCGTTCCATTCTTCGAACTCTCTATCATAGAAACCTATACTACAATCATCTGGATTATCATTCTGTAATAGAGTAAGTTCATCTGCCCATTGTTGCCACTTATCATCTGTGACAATAGAGTCATCAAGCTCATAGTATATGCAAGAGTGAACTAACATCTGAGCTCTACGTTGTCTAATCTTTTCTTTTATAGTTTGATTAGACATAATGTAAGTATGATCCTAGAATATATTTCGGAACGTCTCTAGGTATTCTACCGGCGTGGGGGTAAGTCCATAATGGTGGGAATACAAGAACGCTGCCAGCAGAACGAGGAACAGTAATCCCCAAGGAGTCAAAAGACGTTTCACCACCCATACCGTCATTGAGGTAAGCAAAGAAAGCAAGGAAGCGACGAGCAGTGCTATAATCGCCAACATCAACATGTTCATCAAATTTTCCGACATTTGGTTCGTACCTTTTCATTCTGAATTCTTCGAATGCATATTTAGATGGCCAAGTAGTTACATCGCATTCCGTTCTATATTGTTCTAAGACTTGTCTAAACGCGTAAGACAAATGATCTCTATGCTGATCCCAATCTTTATTACTATTCAGATTGATTTCAGTAAAGTTCATTATTGGATTACTGCGCTGTACAGAATCCTGACTATTAAATAATGTAATCATCGCATCGCACACACTTTGGTCGATAACGTTATTGTATAACTTAATGTAGCGTTCCATAAAAGTCCTCGTTTTAATTTATGTATATATTATACCATAAAACGAGGACTTTGTACACGGTTAATTTTGCGAATATACCTCGTACATATCTTCTATTCTTGAAGACAGATATTGTTGTTTTTTCTGTAGCTTAAAAGCCAGGAGATCATTACCTTCTTTCTCTAATCGTTTGATATAATGTTTAAGTTCGTTAGAGTCTTTTTTAAGACGCTCGATTTGTGGACCATATAACATGGGATCTTTCCTATTCGTTGATTGTTTACGACGGGTTAAGATGTCATGCCTCCTTTTTCCTTAGACCAAAATAAAAAAGGACCGTCCCTAAAAGGGAGGTCCTTGAAGATTAAACTATGAAAACTTTTTTATTTTTCATATAACTATTTATATAATGTTAGGCTTTGATAAGGCCTGGAAATGCTTCTGATACAAGCTTTTTTGTTAGTCCTTTAAATTTACCAGCTAGATCCTTATCTTTACATATGATAAGAAGCTTAGCATCTTCTGGATCAATGGTTTCTAAGATACGAATAAACATAACCTCACGCTGTGTTTCATTCTTTACTTTAGGTCCACCCTTTACAAAGTACTTAAAACGTTTCACAATGTGTTTACGCACATGATCAGCTTCTTTTGGAGATGCTTCTTTATATGGAGGAGCACCTTTCGGTACTAGCCATTCAATGCTATCATCGAATGCACCCTTCAAGAAGTAGCGAAGATGCGGAGTATCGTAGTGTTTTAATACTTTAGCTTTTTCTTCACGGTTTGAGGCAGCAGCTACTTTATCTAAAACTTCCTTTAGCGTTTGCCTATTAATATTCTCATTAATCATTAGAAATCCTCAATACATTCAATTAATAGTTTACAACGATTCTTAATAAAGTAATTTAGGATCTTCATCCTTGGCTGTACTTTAGCAGATTCATATGTATCTATAATGTTTTTCTTTATGTCTTGTGGAATATACTCAAGATCAACTAACAATTGATTACGCTTATAGTTACGGTAGATTTCTGCACCCATGAAGGATTCTAAGTTCTCTGCATTATCAACGTACGATTGTATCTTCTTCTTAGTCATAGGTGATTGACGAATACCTTCAACAAAAGTATCATCACCACTAAGAACGTTAGGGATACCATCTGAACTATCGCCTTTAAGAATATGCTCAAACAAGTATACATTAGGATTATCATCCTTAATAAACTTTTTAGTCATAGGTGAATACTGTTTTACATTACCATACTTCTGTAACTGAATAAAGTCTTTATCAGCAGAGATAATCATTACATCTTCCATCTGACCAAACTCTTGTGTTTGTTCTACAAGAGTACCAATGATATCATCAGCTTCTACGTTACGAATATACACTACTTTGTAAGGCATGTTCTGTGCAATTTCTTCACGTACTTTATTCAGTGTCGTAAAGATCATATCAAAATCTAGTTTAGATTCTTTACGATTGTTTCTACGAGACCACTTATACTGAGGAAATGCATCACGCCTCCATGATCCACCATCACAGGCAATTACTACTTGACCATATTGCTCTTTATGCTTTTTAACGTGCATACGTATAGAGTTAAGAATCATATGACGAATTGTGTCTTCGTTTAATTCACCATAGTTCGAGTTAACAATGATGTTACCCATTGCAATTCCATTAAAATCAAGTACGATCATTTCTAGCTTCCATTATCATTTCGTGTATTATATCCATAACCTCTACAAACGGGTATTTAGGATTAGATTCTCTTATTAAAGTAGCATATATCATATTCAATATACAACCAAGATCTTTATATAACTGCTCATCATTCTTAGCATTAAAGCCATATTCAGATAGAGTTAACAGAATTTGTTGTATGCATTCTCCTGCAAGATCCATCTCATCATCAGGACGTGGGTCTATGATAGGATTTCTGATTTCACCGTAAGGGAATGGTATGATATTATCTTTATTCATGACACCATTATACACTATTTTTCAGAGGATGTACACAAGTTTTTTACATGATTGCGATGTATTTTTCCACCGACAAATGCATTATAGTATTCATCAGGTTTAAGCAGTACATCTCGTACTATCTGTTCTCGTAATTCTAAGTAATTCATATCGCCTTTACTCATACAAAGATGTAATATCTCTCTACTAAAGCGATCGTATCCGTGCTCTTCGAAGAGTAACTTTACCTCTTCAGAACTACCGTGGTATTTTTCCCAATCAGACGCTGATACTTTTTTGCGTTTACGCTTCTGACCTTTTAGAGGTTTAAGCTTAACTCTTGAATGAAAGTTCTTCTTACCGATATACTTCATTCCATTTGATAGGTCAGTAACTATATAGACGAATCCTTCATAGTCACCAACCATATCTTGTGTAAAGGGTTTCCCCTCATAATTCCAACTTTTCATAAACAAACCTAAGTAGATACTTTAGTCTATTTATTCATGTTCCTCAAAGTCTAATTCCATCTGTTCCATTGGTACTTCTTCTACATGTACCCCGCATGATGGGCAGTGTTGTACTACTGCATCTTCATCGTCAAACGTAACTTTAAATTCCACTCCGCAGTGGTAACATTGTTTCATAGTGTCATGCCTCCTAATGCATTTGATAATACCCAGCTTTTAAACTCTGTGTATCCACCTATATATTCATTTCCACTGGTGTCAATATTTTGTATCTGAGGAACAGTACGTGCATTAGGAAATATATCATGAAACTCATTGACAGGAATATCCTTTCCTATCTTCGTTACTGTGTATTTCATTGAACTATCTTTTGCAAGTTTAATAGCTCTTTCACAATACGGGCAATTTTCTTTACTGTATATTACGATCATAGTGACATTCCATCAAAAGTGTTTTCATCCATGTCTTGCTTAACGCCACCAATAACATAAGAACTAATCTCTGTTTCTTGTGGCGCAACTTGTACATTACCTCCACCGATCCATTTCTCTGTCCATGGGAGTGGATTTGCTTGTGGTGTACTATAAGGAGAAGTAACACCGAGAGTCTTCATACGTTTATTTGCAATCCATTCAATGTAATTAGATAGCAACTTAGCATTCAGACCAATCATTGAACCGTCTTTAAATAAGTAATCAGCCCATTCTTTTTCTTGTTCTACAGCATCAACGAACATACCTGACACTTGTTCTGCACACTCAATAGCAATCTTTGCAAAGTCATCATCTTCTTTAGGCAATGCTTTGATAATAGTTTGAGATGCAGCAAGGTGTGTATTCTCATCGCGTGCAATAAATTTAATAATCTTTGCATTACCTTCCATCTTCTTTAACTCAGCGAATGCCCATGAACATGCAAATGAAACATAGAAGCGAACACCTTCAAGAATATTAATAGAGTTTAATGCAATCCATAAACGTTTCTTTAATTCGTATTGTGATATGACTACTGTCTTACCATTTACTTTATGCTTACCTTCACCTAATAGATCATACCATTTCTGATAGTCAATAAAGTCATCGTAATATCCTGAGATATCTTTTGCGCAATCAACGATCTCTTCTATATCAAGCATCTCATCAAATACCTTTGATGGATTAGCATATACATTACGAATGATATGTGTATAAGAACGTGAGTGAATTGTTTCAAAGAATGCCCATGCCATAACCAATGGTTCAATCTCTGGTACAGATGCAGCAGGCATAAATGTCTCTGTTGGACCACGACCTTGTACTGAGTCTAGTAAGATCTGACGTTTTAGGTTTGATGTAAAGATATGCTTTTCAAAATCAGTAAGATTAGAGAAGTCAGATCGATCCTTAGATACATCTATTTCCTCTGGTCTCCAAAAGAAACCTAACATCTTTTCAGTAATCTTTTCAAGAGCAGGATATTTGACCTGGTCATATCGAGCAATGTCGACTCCACCGTCAAAGAACATACTAGATTCCATGTGAGATTTATTTTGTTTTTCGAATACTGACATACTTACTTCCTTTATTGATCTGAGATATTATACAACATAATTTATATAATGTACACAGTTAAATTGCGCAGCTATCACAAGCTTCTTCACTATCGTAATCTACTTGTTCAAGTGCAACATCATCACCAGTATTCATTTCACCGGCTCCGTCATGTGTATTATTATAATATAGTTGCTTACCACCAAACTTATAGAAGGTAACAATATCTTTAATCAACTGTGACATAGGTACTTTACCTTCGTCAAAGTGTTCAGGATTGTAAGAAGTATTAACAGAAATACCTTGATCGATATATTTTTGTAGTACAGCACACACTTTTAAATAACCTTCAGGAGTCTTTTGCTCCCAAAGTAAATCATATTTGTTTTTAAGATGATGGTAACCAGGAACAACCTGAGCCATAACACCGTCTTTAGAACCCTTATAAGATACTAACGCACGAGGTGGTTCAATGCCATTCGTTGAGTTACTAATCTGTGCAGATGTTTCTGCAGGCATAAGAGCCATAAGCGTAGAGTTACGAATACCATGTTCTTTAAGATCAGCACGTAATGATTTCCAATCCATGCGTTCTTTATGTGGTACAAGTGTATCTACGTCTTTCTTATATGTATCAATAGGAAGAATTCCATCGCTGTACTTTGTTTCATTCGATTTGATACATGCACCTTTTTCTTTTGCAAGATCTACAGATGCTTTGATTAGATAGTAAGACCATGCTTCTGCGTATTCATCAATTAGTTTTAACGATTCTGGTGTACCATATGTCATACCACGTTTAGCTAGGAAATAAGCTAAGTTAATAATACCAATGCCAAGAGGCCTACGATTCATTGTAGAGATTTCTGCAGCAGGAATAGGATACTCTTGATAGTCGAGTAATGCATCTAATGCACGAACAGCATTTGTACAGGGCTTTTCAAAATCTGTAGGACTATTAATCAATCCCCAGTTGATAGCGCTTAACGTACACAACGAAATCTCACCATCTTTATCATCTGCAGATTGCAAAGGCTTAGTTGGTAGATTGATTTCTGTACATAGATTAGATTGATAGATTGCTGCAAGGTCAGGTTTAAAAGAACCATGTTCATTAGCATGATCTACATTCATAAGATAGATACGACCTGTGTCTTTACGCTCAGTAACAAACTGAGAGAATACATCCATAGCTTTCATTGTCTTCTTACGAATAGATGTCTTACGCTCTGCCTTTTCGTAGAGCTCACGAAATTTATCTTGATCTTTAAAGAATGCCTCATATAGACCAGGAACATCTGCTGGTGAGAATAGTGTTATGTTACCACCAGTTAATAGACGTTCATACATCAACTTATTAAACTGGAACGCATAATCCAATTGACGTACACGATTCTCTTCAGTTCCTTTATTATTCTTTAATACAACAAGATCTTCAAATTCTAGATGCCATACAGGAAGATACACAGTAGCAGCACCACCTCTAACACCACCTTGTGAGCATGACTTAACAGCAGATGAGAAGTACTTAAGAAAGGGAATTAAACCAGTATGTACAATAGAACCATCGCCTACTCTACTATCAACAGCACGAATTCTCCCTGCATTGATACCAATACCAGCTTTCTTAGAAATATAACGCACAACAGAAGTAGCAGTAGCATTAATACTTTCTAAAGTATCATCTGATTCAATAAGAACACATGAAGAGAACTGCCGTGTAGACGTACGCACACCTGCCATAATAGGTGTAGGCAATGATGTTACAAATGTTGATACGTCATCGTAGTAATCTTTAACCCACTTAATACGTGTATCTTTTGGATAGTCTGTGAATAGAGTAGCTGCAATAAGCATATACAAAACTTGAGGACTTTCAAAGACAGTTTTAGATCTACGGTCTTGTACAAGATACTTTCCACGGAATTGTTCCATACCAACATATGTAAAATCATTATCACGATCATGTTTAATATAAGAACCAAGTACAGCTAACTCATCTTCAGTGTAGTTATCTAGTATAGCTGTATCATATACACCACGCTTAACGTTTTCTTTTACAATATCAAGTAAAGCCCACGGTTCGAATTGACCATAGACATCTTTACGAATCTTATAGTTAACTAAACGTGCTGCAACGTATTGGTAATTAGGTGTAGTTTCTGAAATCAATTCAGCTGCAGACTTAATCAATAATTCGTGAATGTCGTATGCAGGTATCTTATCAAACAACTGAATGTTTGCTTTTAACTCAATCTCTGATATAGAAACAGAGGCAATACCATCTGTTGCCCACTCTAATACTTTGTGTACTTTTTCTAAATCGAACGGTTGAGTTCGTCCGTCACGCTTTGTAACGTTTATATGGTTATTCATGAAGGGTTCTCCGCTGATTCAATATAGTTATTATACCATATTGTGGGTCTAATGTAAACTGTTTATTCGCTATTTTCTTCAGTTTCTTCTGGTGCTACAGCTTTCTCGTAATAAACTATAATCTCTTTTTGTTGTTCTATGTATCTTCGCAATTCAGCGAAGTTAAGAGACAGATTTTCATAGTCTTTTACGGAAATGGCAATATATGCATCAGGCCCATTCTTAGCTTCAAACTCTTTCTTAAATTCTTGGTAATTGTCAGCAGACACAACATAAATCTTGATGTCATTTAGTTGTACTTGCTTTGGTAGGTTTACTGTAGGGATTACAGTTTTAACAGTTTTAGTTACTGTTACTATCTTCGGTTCCGGCCTCATCGAGCTGCACCCCATTAGGGTCAGTGATACCAGCAAGATCGTTCCATAATTGATCAGTCGCATTTTGCATCCTATTTTGAATAAGGCCAGGTTTCTTATTGGCCAAGTGAGTTAAATTATGTTTCTGTAATGTGTTTCTCAACTCATCACCATATTGCTCAGCACGTTGTAGGCTATCGCCTAACTCTGAATTAAGCACATTTAATCTCGCATTCTCTGATCTTTCAAGCTTCAGGGAAGACTCGCTTGTTTGCACTGCTACTTCCATTCTTGCAACATTCGCTCTGGCAATTTCTAGATCGTCTCGTATCTTCTTTACGTATAATCCACCAGAAACTAATGCTCCTGAGATCATGAAGACGATTGCTATTTTAATTGTTGAAAACACTTACTATTCCTTAACGTAATCTTTAAAGCGTTTCAAAGGCTTTTTCTTTAGTTTAGCCTTCTTACCCGGACTCATATCAACACCATCTCCCGCAACTGCATTAGCAGGTGCTTCTTCTGGAATTTCTTCTTTTTTCTTTTTCATCTGTATAAATCTCCGGAGGTCACGTAGACCATCTGTTTTGTTGCCAAGTGTCTCACCTCATATACCGGAATATCTAGTATAGTGCCTGCTTGAGTTGTACCTTCTGCGACTGATACTTTTGTACCTGTCTTAGCAATAGGCTCTGCAGTTTTTGGTGATAAAATATCTTGGTGTAATATGTATACACCGGGAAGTAGTTGTTCGTTAAGAATAAAGAAATTTTCTTTTACTTCTGGAGTTAAGTCTATTTCTATTTTAGAAAGAATATCTTTAATCTCTTCTTCACTCATACCTGTCTCTTCACGTAGCAAGAATAGCGCTGCTGCATATGAAGATAATCGAGACTTACCGAATGGAAGTTTCTCTAGTATTCTTTTGAAGTTAAATGCTAAACGAAAGAATACTGTTACAGCATCTTTCTCTTCTGAGGTTTTAGCCTTACGAAGACTTGTACCCTTATCATCTAATAAACCTAGTTTATACGCATCAGTGTCTTTCCAAGGAGTAGTTAATACCTTGATAAAACGGTAGGTGTAATAGAGATCTGCTACTCTTGATACTGCGGGCATTATAGGTTCCTTAATACTTTTATTATATGACTATCTAAAGGGATATCAACGTATTCATCTTCTTTTAAATAGTTTAAGTATACAAGAAAGGTTTTCAGAGCTGATAGCGATCTGTTATCTGTCTTAAAGAATACCATCTTCTTTGCATGAACTATACCGAATACATTAAATAATAATATAAGGTGGTTTAGTATCAAACGTTCCTGTAATTCTCCGTTACTATCATATCGTCTGAGAAGTCTTTTCAAATACTTAAAGCGATTCAAGTCTTCATAGAACTCTTCTACTTCTGTACATTGTTTATTGTTATAATGCTTTGAAGCGTACAACAAAAAGTTATCATTATTCAGTTCATCAAAGAGTTGCATTAAATAGCCCTACATTAAATTGTTATATAGAGCTATTTATATTGTTTATTCGATGACGTACTTTAGTACTTCAATCAGATCAGCCTTCTTTTCACGCTTATCTAATTCAATACCATGTTCACGTCCAAGAGCTTCAAGTTGATCTTTAGTCATAGATTCTAAATTGATCTCTTCTGCCGCTGGTTCTTCAATAACAGGTGCTGGTTTAGGAGCAACTGTTTTCTTTTCGAAACCATTCCACTCATTGATTTGAGCTTCTGACATCTTACGACGTTTTAGCATTTCACCATGTACTGTTACGATACCGCGAGAAGTCGCGATACCATCTTTTAACCAGCCAGCTTTTTTCATTTTCGAATATCCTTCATACGTTTAACTGGTGACTTGTCACCATCATTTTTATCACCAGGACGTTTAGCCGCTGGTTTAGTAGCATCAGCAGCTTTAGGCTTATCAGCATCAGGACGATCAACGATAGTCTTTTTATGCTTAGCAATAAAGTCACCTTGCTCTTTATCTTGTTGAGCTGCATCACCTTCTGGGTTTGCTGCTTCAGCAAGAGAATTCATTTCAGTTTCAAATGCATCAAGTTGTGACTCATCTAATGAATCAATGAATGCATCTACTTGCTCATCGTTCATTTCAGAGATTTCATCCCAATCAAAAGATTCTTTTTTAACTGATTCTTCTTTATCAACTGGTTTCTTTTTCACAACGATCTTTTCTTTTTCCTTAGGCGCTGGAGCTTCTTTCTCTTTTGGAGGAGTTGGCACTGCATCAGGATCTTCAGATGGATCTGGTTTATCTGCTACTGCAGCGCGATCATCTTGTGATGGAGCGTTTACTGCAGCTGGATCACCTTTACCTGTTTTCTTTTCAGGTGCTTTCTTTTTACCTTTAGGATCTTCAACATCTGTTTTATCATCATCTGTTTCGATTTCAACAGCTTCTTTGAATTTATCCCATGGTGTTTTACGTAGAGATACTTTGCTTTTGTCTTTAGCTTTCGCTTTGTCAGCAGCAAGAGCTTTACGTACTTGATCAGGAGTAAGGCCGCGTTTCTTTGCCTCATCGATCATAGCTTGCTCTTCTTCAGTAAACTCTTCTTTTTTCATAGACTTTTTAATAGCCTTACGACGTTTATGTAGATACTCATCAGATGAATCTACATCACCATCATTATCGATATCAGCATCGCCTTGACCCACTGGATCCATTCCGTCACCATCATCAAGCTTTGCATCTTTATCTTTTTTATTTCGTTCTTGAAGCATCTTAATGTATGCTTCTGCGATTGGATTATCCATCCTATTCTCCTTAGTAAATTGTTTTCAACTAGCAGAAGCAATTACTGCTAACATTCTTGTTACATCCAAACTTGGGCTGCGATTGCACTCCCGATAGCAACAATAGCTACCCAGAATAATTTATTTATAGTATGTACAGTACGAGCGTTATCATCGCACTTTTTTTCAATCGTGTCTAACTTAGCTGAGAACTTATTCATTCGTTCCCATGACCTATCGCGATACTCGTTATAAGCATCCATCTTTTCTTCAAAGCGAGCCAGTGATACTAACACCTCACTCATCTTATCCATCTTTTCTTCGATTCGATCTAAGCGATTTTTCCAGTCTACATCTGTTTCTCTAGGCATATCTAACACTTCCATCTTTTAAGAGACATAGCTTTCCGTGTAGGTCTGCCTTTATCATCTTTCATTGGGCCTTTCATTCCGCTCATACGAGCACAGAATGATTTACGGCGTTTAGCATCTTTGCTGCCAGGTTTAACTTTACCAGTGACTGCTGTTTGCAATTTACTACCAGGATTTTTACGACGAAAGGCGTCAACACCTTTTTGTGTCAGACCAGCACCTTTTTCAGTGGCAATCTTATGGCCTTTAGAATCTTCGCCACGCTCTTTAATGCTAGCTTTACATTCTTCACATCCGCAGTTATGTTCTAAAAACGTTATAAAATCCTGCATTTTATCCCCCGAACTCATGACCAGCAACACGCTTCATTTGCTTATTGAACTCTGCCTGGTCTGGTTTAGATTTGTAAAGTCGAATAGAGATGTTTGGTTTTTCTTTACCTTTAATTCTCCACTTGTATCCATCTTCTTTATGCTCTGGGTCAGTAGTTTTAACTACGCGGCGTTTATATCCATCTTCCCATGTTTCTGATTTACCAGTGCCTTCTTTTACATCTGGCTCATCGTGTGTATAACCAAGTTTCTTCATTCGTAAATGATCAGCTTCTTTTTCAGCTTTATAACCTTTACCAGTCTTAGGATCATACATCATATGAGGTTCAAATGCTTCATTCGCTTGGCCAGGAGTAGAAGCACAATAAGAAGCAGTTAGCTTATCAGTGCCAAACTCACCTGCACGTTCAGAATCACGAATCTCAGCAAACTGTTTTGCTTTCTTCTTTTCTTCTTCTTTACCAGCATTCTTAGACCATCTACCACGTGCGCGGAGATACATCTTTTGTATTTCTGTCATCTTCATGATTAGCCCTTTACCTTTGCTGCAAGATCTTTATCTGCTTTACCCCATGTGCCAGAAGACTTAGTTATAAAAGAATTAACTCTTGCAAATCCCCATTGTTCTGGTGTTGTTCCTGGTCTGTGGCCGGTTTTCCATGCAGCTACACCTCGGTTATATACTTGTCTTAATACGCTTAATGGCATGCCTGATTTTTCTGCTTTACCTTTAAGACCTTTAGTTGCATCTTCAGATAATGCTTCGTATTCGCTAAATGATTGCATGCCTTCTCCGTACATTTGGTGATATTTTTTTGTATGTTTAGATACTTTAGTCTTTGCTGTCGCATCGCCTGGTGCAGGCTTATACGCAGAAGGATCATCGTCATCCATCTTAGCTTGCTTTTTAAATTGGGCATCACGCTTAGTCTTAGTAGACTTAGATAATCCTTTATGATATTTTGCAGGTTGAGAACCATCACGATCTTTGATATCAGCATCTTGTGATTCTTTAGGTACACAGTTAGGAACTTCTTTTCCGCCCTTCATCTTAGTACCAATCTGCTTATGAGTTTCCCAACAAGCTTCTTCAAGCTTCTCGATATCAGTTAACCATTTACGCATCTTCTTACCATCTGCCATTTCAATTAGCACATAGTTAGAACCTAGCATGGAAACTGTTCCTACTTCATCAGATTCTTTGATAGCAACTACATCGCCTTTATCAAACAACTCACCTTGAATATAAGCTTCACGCTCTTCAGATACAGTTTGTAATTGGATGTGTTGGCGATAATCATGAGATTCTTTAAGACCCATACCACTACGTAGGTCATTAAACAATTGTTTATCGTCTTTAAAATTCTTTGGTAAACCTTTTGTGAATAGGCTGAAATCGTTTGCTTGTGCAGCAGCTCTCATCTTAGAGGCAGACATTCCAGATACACCTTCTGCATCAGGATCACGTTCACCTGCAGAGATTACATTAACTCCACCTTCAAAGTTATAGAAACCATGACGGCCTTTCTTAGCATTGTATCTACCTATCAATGCTTCAAACTCATTAACACGATCTGATCCAACAACCATATTAACACGGTTATAACCTTGATCATATATCTTTACAAGAATATCAAATACGTTCTTAACAGATTTATCTAATTGTACAGAACGTGCATGACGCGGGAACATCTTACGCATGTACTTAACTTTAGTGTTATAGTCTAAAGGATTCTTTTTAGCATCTTGTGATTGGGATGCAAATACCATATACTTAGAACCGCGTGCAACCTTAGCCACGGCATCTAGTAATTTCTCATGACCTATAGTTGGAGGATTAAATCTTCCAAAAGTAAAGGTTATTTCTTTTGTTGCTTCGGTTACATACTCGCCGAATGACTTGAATTGCATTACTTATCTCCAGATTTTTTCTTCTGAAGCTTAGCTCGATCCTTTGCACGAACAGTCTTAAGTAACTTACGTGCTAAGTTTTTAATCTGGCCTTTTTTCTTTGCAAGACGATCTTCTACACCTTTACGTGCTGCATAAGACAAATCACCTTTGTCTTTATCTCGTAGCATCTTTTTAATGAGTGTCTTACGTGCAGCTTTTTCAGCACGTTTTTGAAGCACTTCTTTTGAAGCTAGTTTACGCATAGATCTTTTACGACCCATCATAATCTTCGCTTTATTACGACGCATTGACTGTTTAAGTTTCATGCGTTGCTGTGTTGTCAACGCTTCGTTTGTTTGTTCCATGTTTCTTCCCATTAGGAGCGAGACGGTGTGTCCCAGCCTTTAATAACATCAGAGGAGAAGTTGTTATAACTGAACGTCATACGATCAACTAACTTAACTGCTCCACCTTTTAATTTATCTATAGCAACAAAACCTTCAACACCAGTAACCTGGAATCCGTTTCGTGTCTTGATAAATGTATCAATATTGTTTACCTTATTAAGCTTATTTATAATAACTAATTTCGCCACTACAATAGCATTCTGTAAATCAAATATGGCTTTTAAATTAGCCTTGTTACCAGAAGAGAAAAACTTAAGTAACTCATCTCTCTTTGCATACTTACGATCTTTCGCAATTTGTGTTTTTACTTTACCTGCTTCTTTCGCAAATCTTTCTTCAATCCATTTAATGAGACCAGCTACATGCTTAGTTGTATTTGTAACCTTCTCTCCTCGTCTAACGAACGAGTTGTTATACGTTTCTATAAGTCCTGCGAGTTCTTCATTCTTTGAAAGATCATTTAGTGCTGTACCTTTAATCTTTTTAAAGATTGTACCAGCATCACTAAGAGCTTTCGTTACTTCATCAGTATCTTTCTGTGTAAGAGTAGCTGTTCCAGATAGATCTCGTAGATTGGCATCTTGCAACCACACAGTAGGAGACTTTTTAAATGCAGAAGCATTGACATTAAATGTTGCTCTCATAGATTCAAAAGAATCACCTGAATAAGATGTATGTACTACAATACCTATTTTAGCTTTACGTATAAGCTTAGCCTCTGTAGAATCTGCACGTACAGCATACACAATAGTATTAGGATGGAAAGTAATATATTTAACTTTATCAATAGTCTCTGTCTTGAGATCATCTTTTGTAAACATAAGATCTCCTTGAATCACGCCAGTAATTCCAATCTTACTTAGTTCATCGAATGCAATCTTAAGTTTAACTGATAGATCTCCAGATGTATCTTCATCGATATCAGCATGTGATTTGTATACCTTAGGATTCTTATTAAAGATACCTTTCTTTGCTACAAAGAACTTCTTATCAGTTGGATCAATACCAGCAAATACCGCAGGTGCACCATCCCATTTAACAGTCACGTCAGTTGTTTTCTTTGAACTACCTGCTAACATGTCTCGCATTGCTCTCAGTGCTAAGATAGCTTCACGTGCTCCGTTAACTCCTCCGTAGATTACACGATCCTCGATATGAGTCATATGTGTATTCTTAGAAGAAGCAGCTTCTGTGATAGTATGCGATTTAAAGTTTATCATTAATTTCTACTTTGTTTTGAAATCGCACATCATACGTGTAGGATAACCATCTTTACCCTGCGTATCGCGAATATTAATTTTAAAGATATAAGATGCTGATTCGAATTCAACATCAATACGCTTACCTCTTCCAGTTTTACCACCATAATATACAGTAATTCCAGATGTAATCATAGCAGCTTTTTTCATTGCTCTTTCATCCATCTGCTTAGATAGTACTTTAGCACCCATCTTATGGATAATATGATAGTTGTGACCTATACCTGACTGTAACAATTTACCTATAGCGCGCTTATCGTAGTTTGCTCTACGATCAGTCTTATCTCTTGTACCTATTTTATCTCCATTGAATACTTGACAAAACCTAATAGGATCTATACCAAACATCTTAAGTAGCTTTAATCCGTCTGGATTTGTAATAGTTCCAGATTTAATCTCACTTGTTGTTAGTTTTGTCTTAACACCAACGTTAAAGAAAGTGGTTGTACCACCAAGTTTAAGACTTAAGAAGATCTTCTGAGTATCTGTTGTTAAAGTAATATCAGTAACAGATTGACCAACATCAAAACCAGATCCCTTTGGATTCTTTAGAATAATACTAGGTCCAAACTCAATAGGACGTTTAGTATTTTCAGCACCTTCAACACTAATATCTAGTGTTTTAGATTTACTAATAGCATATGTTTTATCAAGATCAAGTATTGCTGCTTCTAGTTTCTTATCTGTTACAGGTTCTCCATCCCACCATGCTTGCATAGCTTTAGCAAAGATACCTTCAAATAAGTTACCTCTGTTATTAGAGCCACGATTACCAGAAGAACCATCGCCAAATTTTACTTTAATTCTTTTAAGGTCTGCACCTCTCATAACGTCAGGAATATCAACGATACCTTTAAGACTACGACTAATGTTAATATGATTTTGTTTCTTTAGATCTATATTAATTGGAGGTATATCTGAACCTGAAGCTTTGCCTTTAAGATATGTGAATAGCTTAGTAATTTCTTCCTTAGACTCAGGACTAAAATCTGTTAAAGTTTTATCGATTTCTTCTACTGATTTTGGAAAGAAATTATACATCTCGTTGAGAAATCCTTTAAACGTAAACATTAAATTTGCCTATAATTATACAACAGTTAAGACTATTTATACAAAAAATAAAGCCGGAAGAACCGGCTTATAAAATTTCTGTAAAGCAATCTAATGCTAATTGTGTTTCTACTTTAAACGCTTCCTTTTCCCAAGGCTGTTTGTCATATTCAAAAGTTTCTTTATATACCTTTTTCTTCCAACGTATTCTGCCACAGTCAAGATGAACCATCTCTTTTCTGTAGTATTGTTTAAGATGAGTAAGTTCATGGCATAGAGTAGAAACCATGTCATATAAACGAAGGTTCTTATCTACTTCTATTTCAAAAGTTTTGTGATCATCTAGCTCTAAGCAATAACCCATCGCATTAGATTTATCCATACAACGAGTAAGCTTAACAGTGATATCAAGTGTACGTACGCGAGGTAATACTTTTTTTAAGTACCACGTCACGACTTTAAGTACAAGTGATTTCTGTGATTGAGTGCCACCTACGATGGCTATCTCGTTCAAGCTGTATGCCTTCTATAGATGTAAGCATCTACACGGTCAGCTACTGATAAAGGCAAAGAGTAATAATACTTGCTAAAGCTACGCTTTACTGTATCAGACCTACCTTGACATTTAACATAGAATTGGTAATCCATTTTAGCAGCTCGTAAATCACGATTTATGTGTTTAACCATTGCACGTAGATCTTCTAACTGAAACATGTCATCGCATGAATCGTATCTAAATGTTCCGATATAAGCCTGTGACTCACGACCTTTATTTGTTTTAATTCCCATAATTTTCACTCCATTTCATAATATAATAAGTTATTCTACCACACTTTACTTGCTTTGTACACCATTAATTTCACCTTTTTCGTTTATTTTTATGATGCGTTCTTTTTCAAGTATGTCTAATGTTTGTTCAGATCCCAGTCTAATACCTTCTTTACGAGAATAAGATCCGTGATTAATCATTGCGATTACAAAGAAACATATAATACAGAATTCTTGCCAATATTCTGCTATCATAGCATGCCCTCAGGAGAACATGCTATAGATTGCTCTATAAGAAAGGTACGATAGTCTTCAGACAATTCAGTCAGCTCTTCTTGCCAAGCATCCCAAGTGATAACCTCAGTTGGAAATTCTTTCCAATCAAGATCATTAGAAGTATACTTAGCAGCAACAAAGGCTAATGCGTCTTGAGCACGATCTAAGTCATGAACGATATAATCATTACCGCCCTTCATTTTCCAATAAGCATTGCCACTAGAGAATTTACCATCCTCAGCGTGAGAGCCATAGTTTTCAAGGATTTGAGTTTTTACTACAAACATTATACTTCCTCCACTTTAATTTGTTTAAAACCGAAGTTTGAACAAAGAAAGAATTCTCCGTTCAATTCAAAGATATCACCAACAGATGAGCTGTGATTACGATCGCCGAGTACATCGACTTTATCTTGTCTATTCCAAAGATTAGTCCACTCGAAAGCTTCTTCTAAACGAAGAGTATTTACTTTAAAAGCTGCAGTAAAATGTGAGAACATTTCAGACTTAAAAGAACCGAAGATTGATAACTTATTCTTAGTTTCAAAAGCTTCTACTTTTGATCCAGCGTTTACAGCATCGATTTGGTCTGAAGTAAGTTGAATTTGGTGAATCGTAATCATAATGTAATCTTTCTGTTTTTGTTTCTATAACCTTTATACACGGTTTAAATAGCAATGTACACAGTTATTTTAGCCTATTTGCGTTTTATTTGCAAATAAGCTAAAAATGTTACATATATGTTACAGTATTAATGAAGAGTTGGTTCAAGCTTTTTTATACCTAAAGCCCAATTCTCTGCAGCATCTTC
>Ga0206682_10001211_pt1 | contig 25756 bp, 38 predicted proteins | sample M240m12015metaG_FD_155444 | JGI IMG/M metagenome (GOLD analysis project Ga0206682, IMG submission 155444) | Ammonia-oxidizing marine archaeal communities from Monterey Bay, California, United States - M2 40m 12015 | ecosystem: Environmental > Aquatic > Marine > Intertidal zone | place: USA...
GAAGCTAAAGAGAGAGCTGGACAAATGGGAGGCAGTGGATATCATGAGCATATCTTTGACGGCTATACTGTTTATATGCCTTTTGAAACTCATGAGGAATATGAAGCAGCAAAGGACGGAAAGCTGGCTGAGTATTATGCGGATAGAGATTCATTTAATGATAATGATGTGGATCTGGATTCTGAAGTCTATCAGATGTACGACATGGAGTTAAAGGCGCCAAAGATTAGCGCAGCAATGGAGACAGCTCTAAGAAATAAAGTGGATGACCATAATGAAAAGTATGGAGATAATCCAGCCAAGAGAGCTACCTTTTCAATGCTAGCCAGATCATTTGTTAGAGGAGTGGGCGCCTATAGAACTAATCCAAGCTCAGTAAGACCTAATGTGAGTAATGAACAGCAATGGGCTCTAGGAAGAGTTAATGGTTTGCTTTATGCTTTAAGAACTGGGAAGTTTAGGTCTACAGCTTATGATACCGATTTACTTCCAGAGGATCACGCTTTGTCATCTAAAAAAGAAATGACAAATAAGAACTATGATAATTATCCTCAAGGAGCTACAAACAACGCTCAGAGAGTTTTAGACTGGGATAAGGAATATGACTTAAGAGATAAGATGGGGACTGATACTGGATGGGCTAGAGCTCGACAGTTAGCAGCTCGCAGACCATTGAGTCAGTCTGATGTCAATGAGATTTATAGTTTCTTAAAAAGGCATGAGCAAAATGCAGAGATAGCAGAGGACTTCAGAGGAACTCCTTGGAAGGATAAAGGTTATGTGATGTACAATGCTTGGGGAGGTAAAGCTTTACTTTCCTTTGTTGAAAGAAATCGATCGGCTAACAAAGATGACTAAGTGGATATCAAAAAATTCAAAGAGAACTGGAGAGGAGCTTTTAGGGATAGGCTTGAAAAGAATGAAAAGAAACAAGTCGGCAAATTCTATAGGTACTTTAAAAATGAATACTACAAGGGGATAGAGTCCTATGTCAATACCAATTCAGAGAGGGAGTTTTCTAATCTATTTAAGATAAGAGATATTGAAAACCTTTATATAGATCTCTATGAGGAGGTAGGGGTTGACTTTGCTAAATGGTACGCTAGAAGCTTTGATAAGTTTATTCAAAAGAACTCTGGAAGCGAATCAACTTGGCGCACAACATTCTCAAGGATAGGACAGACAGAAGCTGGAGATAAGATCGCTCTAGTCCAAGGGACAGCTCTCAAGGAGCTTAAGAGAAACATAGGAACTCTTTTTAAGGATCCAGAGTTTCAATCATTAGGGCGCCAGCAACAAGGGAGGATCTTACAGAATAGATTCAGAGGCATTACAGAATATCAATCTCAAAGAATAGTTAGAACTGAGGCAACCTCAGCAGCCAATGAGGGGATAATGCAATCCTCTCAAGATATATTTCCAAAGTCCAGTCTAGTAAAAGAATGGATTAGCTCCCAAGATGGTAGAACTAGATCATTATCCAGAGGGGATAAGTCTGATCACTTAGAAATGAATGGTAAGGTCGTAGGATTTGATGAGACCTTTGCAGTTCCAGAGACCTTTAGAGTAGTACAAATGAGAAAGCCAGCAGACTTTAAATCTGGAGCCTCAGCTCATAATATCGTAAACTGTAGATGCTCTTTGGCTGTCTATCCAAAAGAGGGAGCTCAAGTAAGGGAGGGAGTTTCTCTCACTGGTATAGGTGGAGGAGTTAGTGCCAGAACTAGCCAGCTCATAGGAGATGAAATAGTAACAGCTAGGAAGCCAGCTACTGATATAACTAGCAGAGAGAGGGCGCAAGAGTTTACATCTAAGCCAAATCAAGCTAAGGATATAAAAGAAGCTAAAGATATATTTACAAATAAATTAAAAGAGGTAAATATAGGCGTGAGTAAAATATCTGTAGGAAGAGGAATCTCTATAGATAATATGAATAGATTTATAAATCAATTTACTGAGCTATCATCTAAATACAAGATATCTGATCTAAGAGCTGGATCTAAAGTGAATTTGAGATTTACTGGAGGCTCTGGTTATGGTGGGCAAGTCCGATATTTTGACAGTGGTAGATTATCGGAAATTGATTTAGGTAAGGGGTATAATGCTAGATCAGACTTTCACAAAGAATATATAAAAAAGAGCAGAAGCCCAGACAAACAAAATACTTTCTTTTCTGATAGAGGTAAAAGCATAGTAGATGAGGATAATTTAGAGATAGCAACATTAACTCATGAATTTGCTCACTATATAGATAACATAGATACATCCACACTAACTAAAACATTCTGGAAAGAACTTGATGATATTAGATCAGAATATAGTTCAGAGCGTTTAAAATATATAAAAGAGAGGAACATTAAGAAATTTAATGAAATTAATTTAGGCAATTACGCTGGAACATCAAGGGATGAGTTTTTTGCTGAAGGTTTTACAGAATATGAGCTAAGATCAAATCCATCAAAATACGCAACAAAAATAGGAGAATTAACAAAAAAATATTTCGGAAAATGACACCAAATCAAGATTTAATATGTTATAAATGCAAAAACTGGAATCAATTTGATTTAGGATGTAAAGCCTTTAAGGATATTCCTCAAAAGATTATCATGACAAATAAACATGATGAGCCTTTAAAAAATCAAGATAATGATATAATTTTTGAAGAGGGAACTCCTCATGATTTAGAAAACTTATAATTTAATATCTTTGTAAGATGAAAAATATTTTATTTAAGTCAGCTCCAATGGGTGAGCTAATAGATATGGATGACAAAGCTGGAATAGTCAAAGGCTATGCATCCGTTTTTAATAATGTTGATTCCGATGGGGACATAATTAGAAAGGGCGCCTACCTCAAAACAATTTCAGAGAATGGCTCTAGAGTCAAGTATCTCTACCAACACGAAATGGATAAGCCAATCGGCAAAATGAGATTGCTAGAAGAGGATCAAAAGGGATTAGTCTTTGAGGCTGAAATAGCTAAGACAACTCTAGGGAAAGACGTAATGGAACTTATTAAGGCTGGAGTCATCACTGAGAACTCAGTGGGGATAATGCCAATTAGAAAAGAAATGAATGCAGAGAGCAAGAGAGAGATCCATGAGGTCAAACTCTTTGAGGTTTCTGCTGTAACCTTAGCCGCTAATGATGAGGCTAAGATAATGGATCACAAAGGTAACTATGATCCAAGTAAGGTGGCAGATCGCTTTGATAAAATAGCGAAGCTACTAAGAAAAGGAAATATCTCAGATGACTTAGGCTTTGCCTTGGAGTCTGAAATATATAAGCTCAAGGGTATATTTCAAACATTCACTTTGCCAACTGTAGAGGTTACAGAGCCGATAGAAGTTAAAAACGATGAGCTAGAGTTTTTAAATAATGTTTATAATAATCTTAAAAATTAATTAAAATGTCAAATATTCAAGAACAACTAGATAAGATTGGAAATCTAGTAGACGATAGAATTGAGAAGGCATCTGGACAGATTAAAGATAACGCTAGAAATGAAATGGATGGCGTACTTAAGTCTGAAATCCAAAACCTATCTCAAGATTTTGTAGCTAAGTTTGATGAGCAAACCAAGAGAATGGATGCTGTAGAACTAGCCAACAAAAAAGACGTAGAAGGATCAATGAAATTGTCTTTTAAAGGACAGATTCAGAAAGCTGTTAATGATGGCGCCCTAGAAGGTCTAAGAAAAGGAACTCATAATGGAGCACGCTTTGAAGTAAAAAGCTCTGATATGACAATGGCTAACACCAATACTGGTGTAGTGGCTGGAGAGCAAGTGATCGAAGATTTCAAATTTGATCCATCAAGAAAAGTCCACATCAGATCTTTGATCCCTAATGGATCTACTGATGCTCAGACTGTAAGATTCCCAAAAGAATCTGCCTATACTGATAATGCAGCTGCTACAGCTCAAGGGTCAGCATTGGGTCAATCTGATTTTGATGTCACTGCTACCTCAGTAAACATGGAGAAAATCGGAACTTTCATGAAGCTTACCGATGAGATGCTTTCTGATACAGCTGGTTTATCCTCTTATCTTGCTGCTAGAGTACCTAATAAAGTACTATCTATAGAAGATACTGAGATTTTGAATGGAGATGGGTCTAGTCCAAATCTAGATGGACTCTTTACTGATGGAACTGCTTTTGTTACATCTGGCGGAGCTTTTGATGATGCTGTGGAGTCAGCTAATGAATATGATGTTATCGTAGCTGCTTTGAATCAGTTAGCTTTATCTAACTATCAAGCTGACACTATCTTATTGAATCCTACTGATTTACATAAGATCGTATTATTGAAGTCTACTGCTAATGAATACCTAAGACAGCAAATTTACACTGGGATCCAGCCTACTATTTTGGGCATTCCAGTAACTGTAAACACTGCTGTGACTGCTGGTAAATTCTTAACAATGGACTCAAGAGCAGCAACTCAATACTGGATCAGAGAAAATCTAGGTATCGAGTTCTCAAGAGAAGATGGAACAAACTTCCAGTCTAATTTTGTAACTGTAAGAGCTCAGCTTAGAGCTGGACTTACAAACTACAGTCCTAATGCAATAGTGCAAGGGACATTCTCAACTGCTAAAGCAGCTTTGGAGACTCCATAATCTAAGGAGCGATTAATTAAAGGGGGTCTATATGACCCTCTTTTTTTTGCTCCTATTATAAAAAAACTTTAAAAAATATAAAGAAAGTTTTGGTGGAATAAAAAAAGTTTATATCTTTACAGAGTAAAACAATAAGAACACTAGAAATTATGGAACATTTAAGATTTAACAGACACGAAATTTTTACTCAAGAGGACAGAACTGAAGTATTAGATATACTTTCAGAGGTATCTAGAGAGGCTTACAAGCAAGGAAAGTCAAGATATGATGGAAACTATGCATCTATCTCTAATATGCTTTATGGCTTATTTGATGGATATCTTTACTTTGACTTAGCTATCCAGTCAAAAGATTCTTTATCAGATGATCTAGCTAAGAGAGTGGCTAAGATCTGGAGAAAGTCTTATGACTTTATAACTGCAAACGGAGAATCAATAAAAACTGTATAACTAACCAAGGGAGCCGAAAGGCTCCCATTAAATCAAGCTATTATGAGAAACAGTCAAAGAGTAAGATCACAAAGATGGTCAGTGAGATTTGAAATAGGAGGGAATCCTCTGGTGATTGAGGCTGACTTCTGGAGTGTTAAAGATGCTAGAAAACATATAGAAAATAGAATTGGAATGCGCCTTGTAGGTATCAGTAAAATCGTTGATTAATTAACTAACTTAAAATCAAATTATTATGGAGTTTAAAAAAATCGCTTACTTTGTGGTGAGTAAAAAATCTGATGTATTTATGACAGAAGACAAAAGATGGACTACAAATTTTAACAAGGCAAAAGCCTTTGAAGCCAGAAAAGATGCTATCACTTTCATTAGCAATCTTAGACTAAGACAAGCCAGCGTGACGGAAGTCCAAGACTGGTGGATCTTAGAAAATAACCAGATGACTAGATCTGGTCAAGCATTAATACAAATTAAAAATCATGGATAGTAAATTAGAACAATATAAAAGAATCACTATAAGGCGCAACGTTATAAACCTAAAGAAACAAATTAAATACTCGGTTTTCATTTTATTAGGTTCAGTAGTCGTAGCGCATTTAATAACCTTTTCAATTATTTATTTAGCATTATGAAAAAGCCAAACGCAAAACAAATCAAGTGGACTCTGATATTATTATTTATAATATGGGGGGGGAGCTTAGCGATACGATTCGGAGCTTACTTTGATTCGTTCTTTATGATAACAATCGCATTAATGATTTACAGTAATGAATAAAAAAGACACATTCAAAGAGTCTATGGATAGAATGGACAAGGCTATTGATAACATCAATAAATTAAATAAACTCATAAAGAGATTAGAAAACCCTAGATCTAAATAGTTCCTTTTTTTCATTTTGTTTGTTTGAGCTGCTCAGAAATGGGCAGCTTTTTTTCACTAATTTAGTGGTGGACAGAATTTTAGATTTTGAAAATTAATTATCAAGGCTGTTTTGCTGAGTATTTATTTTGTGCTGAATGCACCAGAAGAGGTTTTACTGTTTCTATGCCCACATTACATTCAAGTATTTATGACTGTGTAGTGGACAATGGCGAGAGACTTCTTAAGATCCAAATAAAGTCATCCTTTAAAACCCCCAGAGGGAATGAAAATTCGGTCAACATCCCTTTGGATAATTCTAAAAGCAAATACACAAAGCAAAGCATTGATTATTTTGCTGTTTACAGTGGTTTTTACGGAGGTTTTTTTGTTTTCCCTAATCTGGGTAACATGAAATCATTTAGAGCCTCTAGAGAGGGTAAAAATAGAATTTACCTAAATAACTTTAATTTGATTTAGTTTTTATATATTTGTTTATATTCTTTTTTTCATAATAGTTTTAGTAATTGTTTGGTTTAATTCTTGCGCTGCTCATCTGAGTGGCGCTTTTTTTTTAAATTTGTATAAAATATATAAAATTATGAAAGTAATACTTTTAAAAGATGTTTTCTCTGTGCAAGGCTGGAGAAAAGAAGGAGAGGTGATAGATCTAGAAGGAAAAGAGCTTAGACACTACCTAGCTGTAGAAATTGCGAAGCCTTATGAAGAGGCAAAAAAAGTCAAAGAGGTGAAAGCTCCTAGAGTGACAAAAGAGGCGAAAGCGCCAGCAAAAAGAACTACAAAAAAAGCTAAGTAATGAGTTTAAACAGCAGAGGATATTCAAGTGAGCGACCAGAAGAGTTTCATCATCAAGTAAAAGTGAACTCAGTAACTGGATCAGAACTTGTCGCAAAAGCTCTAGCTAAAACATTCATGAGAGTAGATACTACAGCGGATGACGATCTTATCGACAAAATGATCATCACTGCTAGAGTTTGCTTAGAGAATTATTTAGGTAAAGACATAGTGGCGAAAAACAGAACTCTTTATCTGCCCTATTTAGGTGGTAGGGTAAACTTACCTTTTGCGCCAGCAGCCTCTATTTCATCTGTGACAGTTGATGGATCTACCGCTACTTATGAAGCTAAAGGATTGGATAATGAGATAATAGAACTCAATCAACTGCCAGCAAAAGAGGTCAAGATTACCTACGTAACAAGCGGATTAAGTGGAAGCAATTATGAGCACGCTATCCTCCAGCTAGTTTCTACCTATTATGATAATAGGGCGGAATTTGTAACTGGTGAGGCTGTAAATGAGATCCCAACATCGGTGACAATGTTTTTGGCTGGTGATAAAAATGTCTTTATTTGATGGATGCTGGAAAGTTAGATACTAGGGTGCTGGTAAAGCGATTAACCAAAACAGCTGACAGTTATGGGGGGACTACCTCCTCAAAGGCAACTGTCTCAACAATTTGGGCATATAAAAAAGACGTTTCTGGAGACATTAAAACTCAAAACGTTCAAAGAAAAAAGTTTGTAGATATCCAGTTGATAGTCAGAAAAAAAACAGCCGATTCAATTCAAGATGATGACATTCTACAAATAGAGGGAGACTCTACTGAATATAGAATCAATGAGTTTTTTGATAACGAACATAAATATTTCACAACAATAAGAGCAACAAAGATTGGCTAGTGTAAAAATAAATAACGCCGACATGAGAAAGCTCCAAAAGAAAATTGGTGAGCTAAAAAAGCTATCTGAGCGAGATCTTAGTACTGAGCTTGGAAAAACTGTAGCTTTAGCGGATGCTAGAATGAAGAGGACTATCTCTGGAGCTGGTTTCAAAGAATCTAAAGGCGCATTAATTCAAGGTCAAAACTATGGTAAAACTGGGACTCAAGCCTATGTCGAGAATGTAACTAATCATTCACCTTATATAGAATTTGGAATCGGAAAAGGTGTTGATTTATCTGAGATGAGAGAGCTGGGTATTCCAGCGAGTTATGCCAGCCAGTTTAAAGGAAAAGGTTTTACTGGAACTATCCCAGTTAATATGGGAACTAAAGAGAGCCCAGACTTTAGAATGGTTGAGTTTCCTCAAGATAGGGCGGCAAAGCCTTTCTTTTTTCCAGCTATGAGGATAGAATTTCAGAGCTTACTTGATAGGCTAATAAAAAAAATAAAAGACATTAAAAGATGAATGAAGCGTTACATCATTTGAGAAAGGTTTACTACTCAAGGCTCAACAATTTAGAAGTAGGAGCAATTACTGTTCCAGCTTACAATCGAGTTCCATCTAGTGCCTCAGAGCCTTACATTAAAATCTATTCTGTAGGAACAAGGGAAGGCGATACAACGAAAGACTCTTTTAGTTTATTATGTGAAACTAGGATAGAAGTAGTGACTGGATTTGATGGCGATTCTGGAGGAGAGTTACAAGCTAATCAAATAGTAGATGCTGCAATTAATGCAGTAAGAACTAGATCTGCTGGATATCCAGACTTGAGCTCAGATAGTTTTAATGTATATACTACAGAGATAGAAAACATACAATATTTAGAAGATGACTTTGAGGATAAATCATATTTTCGAGCCATTATAGAAGTTTCAAACAGAATTGAAAAGGTATAGAACAATTATGAAAATAATAATTTTGCTACTATTTAGCGCCTTTGCTTTCGCTCAGAATAATGATTTGTATGGTCTTTGGGTGAGTCAAGAAGGGGAGTATGTAATTATAAGAGAAAATAATACTTTTAGAAGGTTTATAAAAAATGACACTATAAAAGTATTAGCAAAAGGAGATCTTGATGTAATTGATCATGAGATTTTTATATTTAGAAAAGATACTTTAGATAGTTATAGTTTGCGCTATTATAGAGGTAATGAAACAATGACAATTTGCAAGCCTAGGGATAATAAGGCTTGGCTTTTTTATAAAATAAAATAATGGATGATATGAAAATTTTCGGAATCTATGGGCTGAATTTGTCAGCTCTAGCGGTTAGCGTGAGCGAAATCAATCCATTTTTACAGTCATTAGTTTTATTAAGTACCCTAATTTTTACAGTCGTTAATATAATAAAAGCCCTAAAAAAATGAAAATGCCTACTAATGGAGTCGCTAAAGATATCAGACACTTCGCTGGAAGTCTACTGGTATTTTTTTTAGTGATTGTAATATTATTTTATTTAACAAGGTATCAAATACCTACAGAAAATGCTCAGATCGTTAATACTTTGATAGGGATGATAGCCGCATCTATTGCGATGGTTATATCTAGCATCACTGGAAGGAATCCAGACGATCTAGAGGCAGCTAAAAAAGAAATAGGCGCCTTAAAAATGAAGGTAGACACTTTGGTAGATCAAAAGGATCAACTCGAAGGAATGTTAATAAAAGTTCAAGACGATATGATCGACAGACTTTTGTTAGTCAAAACCTTAAAGAGTGATGAATTGAAAAAATGTAAATGTAATGGATAAACTAAAATATTTTAAACTTGATGAATTTGATAGTCCAGACCAGAAAGGCAGTGGCGCTGAATATATGTCTAGTGATTTTCTCAATAAACTTGATTTGGCTCGGCATTATGCCAGTCTACCATTCTCAATCAACTCTGGAGCAAGAACGCCAGAACATAACGCAAAAGTCGGCGGAAAGCCACAAAGCTCTCACCTCACCACAACCGAGGGAGGAGCGTGTGCAGCAGATATTAAATACCTTGGATCCAGAGCTAGATTCATTATTGTCCAGTCGCTGCTCAGAGCTGGGCTCACTAGAATTGGAATCCATGAGGTTTTCATCCATGTTGATGACGATCCCAATAAAGACAAAGATGTCATTTGGCTCTATTAGCAACACAAGCGGATCTACAATTATAATAGATAAAAATGATTAAAGCTTTATTAAGTTTATTAGGAGGTAGAAACAAAGATAAGTCAGCTCTGGGTGGTTTGGCTTGGGAAATAAGGGAAGCAATAAAAGGAAAAGAGCTTGATCCTAAAGAGATAATAGAATTACAAACTAAGATAAATGAAGTCGAGGCCCAACATAGGAGTCTATTTGTTTCTGGTTGGCGCCCTAGTGTCGGCTGGGTTTGCTCTCTGGCTTTTGCCTATCACTTTGTGGCTTTCCCCATTATTAGGACTATATATCCAGATATTGAGTTTCCTCAACTGGACACTGAGCCTCTCTTTACTGTGCTTATGGGTATGTTAGGGCTGGGCGGATTAAGAACTTATGAGAAGCTAAAAGGGAAAACATCATGAGGGCGAAAATTACAGAAATAAGTAACTTTGAAAAACCTAGAAAAAAAAGAAAAGGTGTTCATTCAAAGAACGCCTCTATAAATAAAAGAGGCTGGAAAAAGAAATATAAAGGACAAGGAAAACGTAGATAAAAAATGGCAACAAAGGATTTGTATAGCGCTAATAATTTCCACAGAATGAGCTTTGGAGATTTTGGAATGAGAACTTTAATCAAAGGGGATGTAAACCTCACAACTCCTAGCGGTGAGTTTTTCTGTATGATTGAATGTATTACATCATGCACATTTGACGCAACAAATGACACCCCAGCTGGAGACACTACCTTGACAGATTATGATCTTTTGGATGGACAAATTATCTATGGAAATTTTACAGATATAACATTGACCAAAGGTCATATTATTTGCTATCTCAGACACGTTCCTCAATGATAACAACTGGAAGAACTTTAAAACCAACTGTGGGAAGGTTCAGAAAAAAGATTCTTAAAAACAATAAAAATTCAATCTGGAACTTAATAGATTCTAATTTTGATGATTTGAATAAAAACTGGAATAGTATAGGGTAAGGCTTTTATTAAAAATTTGTAATTTTGTAAAAAATAATTTATGGCGAATCTTAGTGGTAAGAAGGTAAAAGATACTTATCAAGGTCTGATTAAGACTGTAGACAATGAGGCAGCAGATGCAGCCAATAGAGAGCTAACCGATGGAGCTGGAAACGATCTTAATATCTCAGTAAATACTGGAGGCGATCTTACAGCTGTAAGACTTATAAAATCAAGCGGAACTAGCTCTCAATTTTTGATGGCGGATGGATCTGTTTTGACTCTTACAAATGAGGGTAGTGGTATAAGTTCTAATGATACAGATGCTAATATCCCAACTAATGCCGCTGTCAAAGATTATGTAGATGATGAAATAAGTGATTTACTAGGGGGCGCTCCAACTGCTTTAGATACTCTAAATGAACTGGCAGCCGCTATAAATGATGACTCCTCATTTAGCACAACTATAACCACTGCTCTAGCTAAGAGATTAGCTGTAAATTCCTCTCAGTCATTCACTGAGGGAGAAATCACTCAAGCCTTAACAAATCTAGGTATTACAGCTACAAAAGTTGAATTAAACTATACTGATGGGGTTACTTCAAACATACAAACTCAGTTAAATTCAAAGCAAGCTACGATCACTGGAGCGGCTACCACGATAGATGATTCTAATTTAACAGCATCTAAGGCGATGGTTTCTGATGGGTCTGGTAAAGTAGCGGTTTCAACAGTTACAGCTGCTGAACTCGGATATGTTTCTGGAGTTAATTCTTCAATTCAAACACAAATAAATAATATTACAAGCGGATCAACCTCATCTGTATTGAATTTAGATGTTACTGTGACTTCAAATAATAAGTTTGCCATTGATGGTCAAGAACAAACAGATATCACATTATTGCCAAATACGACTTATAGATTCAATCAAACTGACTCTAGTAATGCTGGGCATCCATTAAAATTATCAAGTACATCAGATGGAACTCACAACTCTGGAACAGCTTGGACTACAAATGAAAATGTTTCTTATGTAGGAACTGCTGGATCGGTTGGAGCTTATACTCAAATCGGCACAAAACATTCCACTGATATAAAATTTTATTATTACTGTGTCAATCATAGTAACATGGGTGGCGCTGCTTATTCTAGATATCAGACCTATGAGGTTAGTGCTGTGGATTCTGGTGATGATGCAATAATTAGGCTAACTGGGAACGATAGCTCTACTGATGATGTTAAGTTAGTGGCTGGATCAAATATTACAATTACCCCATCTGGTGATGATATTACAATCGCATCAACTGCCTCTGGAGGAGGAGGCGGTGGAGGTGTATCATGGCAATCTTCTTTAAAAACAGCAGATTTTACAGCCGTAGCTAATGAAGGTTATTTTGTTAACGTATCATCGTCATCAATTAGAGTGACAATGCCAAGCACGCCTAGCGTGGGGGATACTGTATCTCTTATAGATGCGAAAGGAGCTGCCAGCACAAATAATATTATAGTAAGTTCGTCTAACAAGATCAATGGATCTTCATCAAATTCAACAATAAATTATGATTATGCAGCTGTCAATCTGGTTTATTCTGGAACTGCCGATGGATGGGTAGCTACCTCAGCCGCTAATGAGACTGACGAAGCTCTTGCACAAGTACCTATAAATGTTGATTATTTGGTTGTTGCTGGAGGTGGTGGCGGAGGTAGGCAAATCGCTGGAGGTGGTGGTGCTGGAGGTGTTAGAACTTCTTATAATGATGGTACCAGCAACACAACAAGTTCAACAAATTTACCCTCTGGAAAAACAGCTGTAGCTGTATTACCATTAAATGGTAACAATACCGATGCCGCTGGAATAATAACCTCTGTAGATTCAAATATTGACTATGTTACTGGCAAATATGGACAAGGTGCTGAATTTAATGGGGCTAGTAGTAAAATAACTACAGATTATAAGCCCCCAATCGGATCAAATTCTTTTAGCATTTCTTGCTGGGTAAAACTCAATGGCTACACTACAACAAACCAAGGTATATGGGCAACTAATACATCCACTGGAGCTGATAGACAAGGTCTTACTTTACAGATGTTGGGTGACAAAAGATTGAGAGTGGCGGCTTGGGATTCTGCTGGTGGTGATGCTATTTACGTCAATGCTAACGCATTCGGAGGGTCATCTAATAGTTTCCCTACTGGTCAATTTTTTCATTTAGTAGTTACTTATAGCAATGGATTGATAAAAATTTATGTTGATGGAAGTCTACAAACTGACACCATGAATCAAGTGATAACGGCTCATTATGGGAATTTAACTATGGGGGTAAGTCAAACTAATGTTGATGATAGTTGGCTTGACGGAGTGATAGATCAGTTCAGAGTATATGAGTCTTTATTAGATGCAACTGATGTTAGTAATTTATACGACAATGAATTTGAATTAACTTCTGGAGGAGATCAAGAATTAGAATCAACTTTATCTCTACAATCAGCTACAAATTACACCGTAACTGTTGGCGGTGGTGGTGCTGGAGGATCTGATCTTGGTAGTAACAGAAAAGGCACAGTAGGCGTAAATTCAACCTTTTCAACTATCACATCCACTGGAGGAGGTTATGGAGGTGGAGGAACCAACGGTAGCGGAGGATCTGGTGGATCTGGTGGAGGTGGATCTATCGGCGGAGGAGCTGGTTCTCGTGTAACTTCCCCAGCTATTCAAGGATTTGCTGGCGGTACCGCATCTGGTGCCACTTCAAATTACATCCAAGCTGGAGGAGGTGGCGCAAGCGAAGTAGGTCAAAATGCTGCGAGTGCCTCTGGCGGTAACGGAGGAGATGGTTTAATCAGTACTATCATTAGCTCAACAAATGCAACATCAGCATCTATCGGAGAAGTCTCTGGATCAGATGTTTATTTTGGCGGTGGAGGCGGTGGAGGTGGTCGCAGTAACATTGCTAGTTATGCTGGATCTGGAGGACTTGGAGGAGGTACTGATGCAACCTACACAAACACAAGTCCAAGCAATGCCGATGACAACACTGGTGGAGGTGGTGGAGCTAGTGGTTATAATCAAGTCACATTCACTAGCGTAAACGGCGCAAGCGGAGGATCTGGAGTAGTCGTTTTGAGATATTCAAGTAGCAATTCTATTAATGTAGGATCTGGAATTATAGAAGCTAGCGGATCACCATTTACAGAGGGATCAGACAAAATCTCTGTTTTTACTGGAGGAACTGGAACAATATCATTTAATTAATTATGGGACATTACGCTTTTTTAAATATGCAAAACATCGTCACCGAAGTAATTGTCGGCAAGGATGAAACAGATGGAAATACAAACTGGGAGATCCATTACGAAAACATAAGGGAGCAAGTATGTAAAAGAACATCATATAATACAAGGGGCGGAGTGCATTTAAATAATGGCACGCCTTTTAGAAAAAATTACGCTGGTATTGGTTATACTTATGATGAGTCTAGGGATGCATTTATTCCTCCAAAGCCATTTGATAGCTGGACATTAAACGAATCAACTTGTTTGTGGGAGGCGCCAGTATCACATCCCACAGATGGAAATCTTTATGAATGGAATGAAGATGATCAACAATGGGATTTAATTAGCTAAAAAATTAATATATTTGTAAAAAATAAAAATTATGGCAAGTAGTGTTTTTAATGGAACAGATTTAGTGTTGAAATTAGTAGCTGACGGAGGGACATTAGAGCCTCTAGGGCATTCAACTTCATGCTCATTATCTATAACTCATGATCTGCCAGAAGCCACAACTAAGGACTCTGGAGGTTATTCTGAAGTAATTTCTGGAACTAGATCTTTTGAGGTTTCTTTTGATGGGTTAGTGGATTATACAGATGAGGGAAGCTCAAAAAATAACGTTGATGGAATTATCACTTTAATAAATAACAGAAGTAAAGTTGATTTTACTTTTGGAACGGCGGTGTCTGGAGACCAATTAATTACTGGCGAAGGATTTATTTCTAGTGTTGAAGTAAGTGGAGAAATGGAGTCAGCAGTTACTTATTCTGGGACTATCACTGGAACTGGATCATTGACCATCTCAACCAATTCATAATAATTAATGAATAGCAAAAGAGGCTATTATACTGCTAAGATTGGCGGTAAAGATAGAGTGATGCACTTTAATATGAATTTCTGGGCGGAGTTTTGCGATGTCCTAGGGGTTAAATTAGAGCAACTCGGAGAGGTGTTTGATGGCGGAGTTTCACTTTCAGCAATTAGAGCTTTAGTCTTTTCTGGACTTGTTACATTCGATAGAGAAAATAATAAGGAGATAGATTATAATATTTATACAGTAGGATCATGGCTTGATGAGATGGATGGAAGCGAGCTAAATGGAATAGTAGACGCTATGATGCAATCAAAGATCTTAGGAAATGATCTCAACATGGGTATAAATAGAAATCCAGATCCAGAAAAAAAAACGAAATCGGCAGCTCCAAAGGAGCCAATAACTCCGAAGGAGTAAGCTGGGACGATTTACTGGATTATTATATAGGTCAAGTGGGAATATCCCTTGACCTTTTTTGGTTTAATACATGGAAGGAAAATCAACTCCTAGGCGAATCCTACAACATCAAACAGAATTTAGAATGGGAAAGGACTCGATATCTAGCAACGATGATTCATAATGTAAATTGCCAGAAAAAAAGTCAAATGAAAAAGCCAGAGGATTTGATTAAATTACCTCAAGATAAAATAGTAAAAGAGATCAAACCTAAATCAAGTAGAGAGGATTTTGAAAAATTCTGGGCTAGAGTTGAAAGGGCTGGCTTAAATCAAAAATCTTAAACTTATTTCTTAATTTTGTAGCATGGCAGATCAGAAACTTAGAATTGACATATTAGGAAACGCTAAAGGCTTAAATACTTCACTTAAAAAAGCCTCAGCAAATTTAAAATCCTTTGGAAGCTCAGTAAAAGGGATAGGAGATTCCCTTAAAACTAGATTGACTTTACCTTTAGCTTTAGCTGGTGGAGCTGCTATTAAGGCAGCTGTAGATTTTGAAAAATCTATGACTCAGATTAAAACTCTGGTAGGTGTCGCTGGTGATGAGGTTGATGCTATGGGAATGAAAGTCAAAGAGATGGCTGCAAACACTGGAGTTTCATCCAAAGAAGCAGCTGACGCTTTATTCTTTATTACCTCAGCTGGACTCAGAGGAGCCGATGCTCTGAATGTATTAGATCAAGCCACAAAAGCCGCAGCGATAGGATTAGGAGATACTGCTACCATTTCAGATCTAGCAACTTCTGCTTTGAATGCTTATGGCGTAGAAAACCTAAGCGCCTCAGAGGCTACAGACATATTAACTGGAGCAGTAAGAGAAGGTAAGCTTTCGGCGGATTCCTTAGCTATGTCTATGGGGTCAGTGCTACCATTTGCTAGTCAGTTAGGAGTAGGATTTAATGAGGTGGGTGCTGCCTTTGCCGCTATGTCCAGAACTGGAACTGATGCAGCCTCAGCAGCAACACAAATAAAAGGGATATTAACAACAATATTAAAACCTAGTGCTCAAGCTAAAACTCAATTAGAAGAGCTGGGTCTCAGCGCATCTGGTTTAAGAGCTCAGATGGGTGAAGAGGGTCTTTTGGCTACTTTAAAAACATTGACCTCAAGCTTTGGATCTAATGAAGAGGCAGCTGGTAAAGTATTCGGAAACGTTAGAGCCTTGGCTGGTGTCATGGATTTGATGGGAGCTGGTCTAGAATCTACTGAACAGATTTTTTCTAGCATGAATAACACTGCTGGACTCACTGGAGAAGCTTTTGGTAAATTAGCAAACACTCAAGCTTTTCAATTAGAGAAGTCTATAAATGATTTAAAATCTGTATTTACAGACATAGGAGCTGTATTGTTGGATGCTTTTTTACCAGTAATTAAGAATGTAGCTGGATTTATTAAAGGTTTAGCTAATGCATTTATGAGCCTATCACCAGAAACTCAAGGGTTTGCTGTAGCGATTGGCGCCTTAGTAGCTGCTTTACCTTTCTTAATATCCGCTTTAGGTACTGTCCTAACTGTTTTAGGGACTATTTTATCCCCAATAGGATTGGTGGCGGCTGCTCTAGCTGGAGTGGCTTTTATTATATCTAAGAACTGGAATGAAGTTTTACCAGTAGTGGTAGGTCTTTATAATAGACTCGTAGATCTTTTTAATTCTAGTAAAGTTTTAAGAATCGCAATCTTTGGTCTTAGATCAGCTTTTAAATCTGCTTTTGTTTTTGCTAAAGCGCAAATAGATCAAGTGGTAAATACTTTTTCCACTATGTGGAAACTGATAAAAGAATTCGCAGACAAAGGATTTAAGGGGAGTTTTACAGATATATTGTCTGAAGGCTTTGACAATGCAAAAGAAATCACTGGAAAGGCAGCTGAAGATATAGCTCAAACCTTTTCTGATGGATATGAGGATGCTTTAAGTGGTAATTTAGAACACGCCACAGTTGAGGGAGTTGAAAATGGATTATCAAACGCAGCTGATGCGGTTAAGGGATTTGTAAAAGGCTTTGGTGACGCTATAGGATTGGGCGCTGTTGGCGGTGGTGGAGGTAGTGCTCAAGCAGCAACACCTACAACACCATCTGGAGAAGCTCCGATGACGCTCTCTACTGCTTTTGATATGACTGATGCGGATGCTGCTTTTGATCCAAACTCTTTAGATGCAGATTTATCCCTAGGGGGTGATCTAGATCTTGAGGAGGATATGCAGCAACTTGATGCTTTTATAGCAAAACAAGAAAAATTAAAAGAAGTTTCTCAAATAGTAGGTCAACAAGTTTCTGGAGCTTTTGATCAAATGGCTGGAAGTTTAGTTGATAGTCTTGGATTAGCAGATACTGGATTCCAAGGATTTGTGAAAGGCTTGATGGGTACTGTAGCAAAGTTATTAGCTATGTATTTGAGTCAATCTGTAGCGTCTGCCATTGCTGGAGCCTCTGCTGCTGGAGCCGCAACTGGCCCAGCCTCAATATTTACCACCCCAGCATTTATAGCGACAGCTGTGGGAGGAGTTATGTCTGCTTTTGCTGCTATTCCTAAATTTGCTCAAGGTGGAATAGTCTCAGCGCCAACTCTGGCGATGGTAGGGGATAACGTAGGGGCTGGAAATGGAAATCCAGAGGTCATAGCTCCACTAGACAAACTTCAAGGAATGATGGCGAGTAATCCATCTAATCAAAATGTAAATGTAGGCGGATCATTTAAGGTACAAGGTCAAGATTTAGTGGTGGCTTTACAAAGAGCTAATAAAAATAGAGATAGACTGTAATGGCATACGGAGACAAATTCAAGTTATATTTTGTAGATGCACAAAACAATCCTAGAGAATTAACAATCCAGAAAAAAAATTATTCTGGAGCAGTTAAGGATTTGGTTGGAACATCTGATCCAGTTATATTAAAATGGGATTCTGATGATGACATCTATAGTCCATTAAGGGGATCAACTTGCGAAATAAATCTCTTTGTTACTCACGATACTGACTATGATAATTGGTACCAAGCCGATGAGCGAGAATATAAAGTTATTTTAGGAACTGGTTCATCTATAGGGTCTAAGACTTGGGATGAGATAGAATCTATCTGGGCTGAGACCAATATTATCTGGGACGATAATGAGGATTTAGGAATTGAGTCCTACTGGGAAGGGTTTTTGATAGTTGATAGGTATTCCGAAGCTTTTACTCATAAGCCTTACCCTATTAAACTCATTGCGAGCGATGGAATTGGAACTTTAAATGGATTTGATGCTCCAGTTTCAAACGTAGTAAATAACGCTCAAGGTGAGCCAGATCCAACAGTAAACCAAAGCAATAATGATTCTCTTTTTCATTACTTATATAAAACTTTACAGTTTACTGGATTAGATTTTGACATTGTTATAGCTCACAACATAAGGAAGCAAGATATTTCAGATAATTATCTTGATAATTCTACAATTTTCCATGATATTTCTGTTAATGAATTTGGCTTACTTGGAAAAAACTTTAAACCTATGGGCGCCAAAGATCTATTGGAAAAGATTTTAAGGCTAGTAAATGCTAGAATTTTTCAGTCCAATAGTCAGTGGTATGTCATATCAAATTCAAACTTAATAGATTCTAGGATTTATAATTCTGTCCCAGAGACAGAGCCATTAGATCCAGACGATACAGAAGATGTATTAGAAGAAGAACAAGATCCTACAGAGGTAACTATTCAGTGCTCTGATACAAACATTAGTACTTTTAAAAATGAGCCTATTTATTTTAAGCTTGATGCTTTAGATATAGATGGCGAAAAAGATAGTCTAGTTTTTGGATTTTCAGCAACTTCAGACAATGGGACTATACAATATCAATCAGTAGCTTTATCTGATAACACCAAAAAAGGCTATGAGGTTGTATATACTCCAGATCAAGATTTTGTAGGTACTGACTTCTTTTTGTTTTCTGCCTCTAGATCAGTAGCTAATTCTGCAACTTGTAGGGTGAACATTACGATTACTGAAAAAGAAATAATTCCAACCAAAACAAGGAACGATCTAGATATAAATATTAATAGAGCCGCTTGGCCATCCTATGGAGAAACTATAGAGGAGTGTATTAGTTCGATAAAAGCTTTTGACAGAAGTGATGTTAGATTGAGCAATCATTTTAATGATAAATTTGGACTTACTACAGCAGCTGGGACAGCTCTATCGGCTGGATATAGAACTCCTCCAGATGCTTATGGAAGATACACTTATCCTTTAGACATTTATTTTACTTTTGGAATAGGTCAAGCAGACAATTCACCAACCAATGAAGGTGACCACACTTGGGAATTTTTACCAGTGGGATCTAGAGTGGCTGGTTACATTTATGCAATTAGAGATACAAGAACTAATATTACAAATTTAGCCGCCTATAATTCATCAATAACAGCCAACACTGTAGACGCCTCATGGAACACTACTGGTAATTTAAGCGTGCCTTTCCCAAGAAAAGAGCAGCTAAGTAATTCAGTTTTTGAGCCTTTAGATGGATATTATGCTTTCGGTTTAGCTTCACCCTACACATCCCAATGGATTTCAGCTATAGCAGATGGAGTAAATAGAGAAGAACTTGTAGATAGAGGTCAACATATTCCGAGATATGCTAGTTTTAACAGAAGAACTCCTACTGATTTATTACTTGAAATTAGAGGCTTAGATGAACTAGCAGACGTAATTTATCCAGCTGATTTGAAATTGCTACAACAAAGAAATAGATATAATACTGGTTTAGTACAATCTACTATTATTTATATTGTAAAACTGGTAAATGGAATTGTAGTGGAAAGAGTTTTAAAATCAGTTTAAAAAAATTAAATGGGAAATATTAGAGATAAACAGCTTGAATTACTTCAAAATACTGGAGAGGAGCTAATATTATTTAAAAAATATGATAAGGATGGTGGTTATATTGATCAATATGAGGCTGACGTTTTAATTGAATCTCCTAGGGAATTAAGACCTTTTGAGGATTCTTTAGTGGTAGAATATCAAAGACCGATTAAAAAGGTTGAGATGAGTATTCCTTTAAGAAAGAAAACCTTTCCAACTGGTTTTGGAGGTTTTGCCTCAGATCCTACTTTAAAATATGGCGGATATAAATATACTATAGATTCAAGCGCCAGCGTTATAAAAAACAGTGATTTAGAAAGCAATACTATAACGCAATTAAATAACATTAGAGCAGTATCTGGAGAGAGATGTATTATTGACTCAACAAATAGCTACACACTAGCAACTCCAACGCTTTCAGACATTACATCAAACTTAGTAGAAATAGTAAAACTAAATCCAGATAATCATTTTTTAATTCAAAGTAAAGGGTCTGAGTATGGGTTTTCGTACAATGTAGTAAATACATCAAGTGAGGCGGAGTTTTACTTTGCGGTACTGATAAGGGTACATAATAGCACAACCTCCTCTTTATTTTTTAATCATAATGAAAATAAATGGGATGATGTCTCTGGTGATCCCACATCTACAGCGGTTCCAGATCTAAAATATCTAGAGATAATAGATGGATCCGAATGTAATAAATGGGAGAATTATAGTAAGTCTTTACCAAACTACCCAAATGTAGGCGCCTTTTCTAATGGTGTTGAATTAGTAATTTATTCTGTAGCTTATACAGCAGCCGCTAAAACAGCAACTCATAAAGCTGTATTATTGGATAATGTATATGTTAAGCATGAGGTAGATGAGGACAATATTGATGTCTTAGTTCAGAGAAAGCAAACCTCATCAAATACTTATACTGGAGTCTACAAGGTTGATGACTTAGTATTAACTGGAAGTAAAGCCAATACTGATAAATCTTTTTCAGCGTTATTTTATTCAAGACATAATGGGAAAAACAATCATCAACTCTACAGAGGTCTATTTGAATTTTGTATTTCTCAAGAGTATTTAAACGACTATAGAAACTTTTTAATTACCTATGAGGGTACATTTTACAATAATAATCCATCGCCTATTCCAGTAGGGATGCACAATAAAATCTGGATCAATTTTGTTGATGGCGTACAAGAAACTCACATAGATCCAGTATCTTGCTATATTAACTCAATAACTTACAGCGTTAAAGCAAATACTTTTGACTTGACTCTACACTTACCCAATCAAGACGATGACGTTCCATCAGAATATTTAGTTACTTTCGAGTAAATAATTTGTTTTATAAATAAAATATTTTTACATTTGGGCAAAATAAAACGCCTATGGCTAAAAATAATTTAGAACTGGAATGGAAATTCCAAAGCCTCAGACTCGATCTGAGTAATCAAGAAATATCAAAAGGACTTGGTATTTCTTTACCGACACTTTACTCTAGGATCAAAGATCCTCAGAGGTTCACAATCAACAATCTTAAAAAACTTAAAAAACTAGGATTTAATTATGACTATTACGGAAAACTACTATCTGGGCTTGAGATCAGTTCCAGTAAGAAAACACTTTGAAAAGAAAGGCGGACTTGACTATCTAAGCTGGGCTAAGGCTTGGGATATGTTAAAGAGAAACTATCCAGATGCTGAATACTGGGTGGTAAGGGACGAACAAAACAACAATTGTAATTATTTCACCAATGATAACAGCGGTTGGGTAACTGTGGTCGTATCTGTAAACAGCATTGATCATTCTATTGATTTGGCTGTTATGGATCACAGAAACAAGGCAGTTCCTAAAGATCAAATTACCTCAGTAGATGTAATGAACACAATTCAGAGGGCGCTAACCAAAGCGGTGGCGATGCATGGATTAGGAATCATTGCATGGACTGGAGAAAAGGATTATTTATCAGATAATGATTTTAAGAAAATATTAGAATCTAAAGATTATAATCTTGCAGTAGAAACTTACAATAATTTTCAGCTAAATGCTGAACAACTTCAATCAATTAAAAAACAATTTAAAACCGAGAAAAAATGAGTAATAAACCAGTAGCAAAATTTTGGGGAAACATCAAGAAAAAAGAACTAGATGAGGTTCTAGCATTGCCAAACTCAGTGACAACCCATGAAAAATATGGCGATCAAATTATGATACAAGCTGCCCAGTGGGATAGTGGTAACATTTCAGTACAATTTTGGGATAAGGAAACTAATAAAAACATAGATGTTTTAGTTTTAAGACCTCAAAAAGATGGAAGCTTTCAAGCTCAATCAGTTGACATCAATGTAACATCAGAAGATGAAAGTCCTTTTTAAAAACCTTTAGAATGATTATAAAAAAAGATACAAATCAAGAATATCATTCAAGTAAAGGAATTAGCGCTAGTGGGCTCAAAGAAATTTGGGCTACTAGTGTTTATGACTTTAATAGAAGGATATATGAGGATAAACCAGCCTATAGGCTAGGAACTATGATCCATGAAATGATCTTAGAGCCAGAGGAGTTTAAAGAGAATTATTATCTACCTACTGAAAAGATAGACAGAAGGACAAAGGCTGGAAAAGAAAAATTTGCAGAGCTTTCTAAAATGAGAAAAATCATATCTACTTATGATGAGGTTCAGATATTAGAGGGGGTAAAAAAATCTTTAAATTCAAATAATGATATGGCTAAACTAGCCAGAAAGTATTTAGAGGGTGATCCAGAGGTTTCTCATTACTTTTCTTTTAAAGGTATAGAGGCTAGAGTGAGGCCAGATCTGAAGGGAGATGGCTTTATTTCAGACATCAAAACAGCTCAGTTTATGAATGGGCGCTTTGGTAAAAAAGAATTTAGAAGTCAAGTTTATTCTTATGGTTACCATTTACAAGCTGCTTTTTATGCCGATATGTTGGACATTCATCCTACAGATTTTAAATTCATTTGGATTGAGAAAAAATATCCTTTTAGGATAGTAGTAACGACTCTAAATGATCAACAAATAGAGGAAGGCAGAGCTGGATATTTAAGCGCCTTGGATGACTGGAAAGCTTATGTTGAGCTTGGAATAGAAAAACGCTTTGATACAAACGACATTCTAATGGATGGAAGTTTAGAAACTTAAAAAATTAAATTATGAAAGAAATAGACTTATTTGTTTATCGCACAGTTTGCGATCATTTTGGTATAGATATACAAAATACATCCAGAAGGAGAAACTATGTAGATGGGCGAAGAATATATTTTAGAATATTAAAAGAATTAAATCCAGTTAGATCTTATAATAGTATAGGAAAATCAATGGATAGAAATAAATTTAATCATGCAACAGTAATGCATCACTTAAAAGAATTAGATTATTTTTTATCTATTGAGGAAGATTTAAAGGTAAAGTATAATAATATTTTAGAAATTTGTATAAACTTTAAAAAAGAAAATAAAGATATAGTTTTTGTAAATAATCTAAAATATGAGTTCAAACCCATTCGAGAAGTATTTGAGCAAAGAGGACAGAATGCAAGAGTCAGTCATGAAATATCTAGCTACAAAGTATTCTGGGAGTTTTGTAGTTCACATACCTAACGAAGGCAAAAGAACAAGATTCGAACAATTTAAACTAAAAAAGATGGGAGTAGTCGCTGGAATGCCAGATGTAATGATATTTGATCCAAGAGGAGGTTTTAGCGGCTTAGCCATCGAATTAAAAGCTGGGTATAATAAACCCACAGAGAATCAAAAAAAGTGCCTTAGAGAGCTCGAGAATCGAAATTGGAAGGTATTTTGGTCTAAATCTATTGATGAGGTTTTAGAAAAGATTGATAATTATATGCAAAATGTATAAAAAGAGGATGATATTTTGGGATCAAAAAAGGCAGAGGATAAGATTCTCAGTCTCTAATGATTTTAAAAATATTAAAAACTATTCTTTCATAGGTTACGCCAATGACTCTGAATTTGAAATCTTAATAGAAGTACTTTTTGAACGCTTTGGAGATGATCATATTTCAACCGAACAAGTGCTGACAATCTATCAAAGTTTTATGAAGTTTTTAAATAACCTCAAAGAAATAACTTCTCGTATATAATATATATATAATATATACTATTTATATAATATATACTATTTATATATAAAATAAAAAAAAACATATATATATTAATATATACACTTTGGACTGGTACGATAGAAATACTGAAAATATTAAGAGAATGAAGTCTCAAGGTAAGGAGGCGGAGAGATTATTCTTTGAAGTTATGACCATGCTTAAAAAACCAGTTAAAAAGACTACTCTAAAAGATGATAAATATAATCACATTGATTTTTTTATAGGCGCCATTGGTTACGATGTAAAGCATAGACAAGACACAAACTATGTTTGGTTAGAATATAGAAACAATCATGGAGGCAAAGGATGGCTCAGAGGTAAATCAACTTGGATAGTGATGTACTTTGAACAGCTTAATCAATTTTGTTTTTATAAGCGTGAAGAGCTTTTAAAATATTCGGCTAGTTACAAAAATGTAACTAATCAAAAAAAACATTATTTCTGGAGAACTAGAACTCAGTTTGGTAGAAATGATTTAGTTTTACTTGTAAGAAAAAAAGATTTAGACCATTTAGAACACCATTCAATAACTTTAACTAAATAAAAAATGCATAATGATTTTACTGACCTTGGCATATTTCCGAAAGGTAACTCTGTCAAGCAAAAAATAAAATGCCCAAAATGTAGTCCAACTAGAAAAAATAAATCAGATAATTCTTTATCTATTGATTTATTAAGAGGATTATACAACTGCCACAACTGTGGCTGGAAGGGCAACGTAAAAATTAAACCAAAGAAGGAATTTGTAAAACCAGTAAAAAATGAATCTGGACTTTCTAAAAATGTTTTAGAATATTTTAAAACTAGAGGAATTTCAGAGTCAACTTTGACAAATTGGAAAATAACAGAATCCCAAGAGTATTTTGGCTCAAATAAAAAAGCAGCTATTAATTTTAATTATTACCGAGAGGGCGATTTAGTAAACGTAAAGTATCGCAGCAGCGGAAAAGATTTCAAACTAGTATCTGGAGCAGAGCTCATTTTTTATGGATTAGATAATATAAAAGATTCATCAACTATATTTATAACTGAAGGCGAAATAGACGCTTTGAGTTTAAATGAATGTGGTATCTATTCAGTTTGCTCAGTTCCAAATGGCGCATCTAAAGGATCCCAAAGATTAGAATATCTTGACAACTGCTGGGAATACTTTAAGGATAAGGAGCAGATAATACTTTGTACCGATAACGATCCAGCTGGGTTAAATCTTAGGCACGAACTAGCTAGAAGGTTTGGACAGTACAGATGTAAATATTTAGATTTTAAGGACTTTAAAGATGCAAATGAGGTATTAGTACAAAAAGGCTCTAAAGAGCTAAGAGAGATAGTCGAAAATGCCTTAGACTTTCCTCTGGAGGGCGTTTTAAATATAGATACTGTATGGCAGTCTGTTTTAAACTGGGATAGTAACGCTGTAAAAAATTATTCTGTAGGATTAGGAGCAGATAAAAACTTTAAAGTTATGATGGGGGAATGGAG
>Ga0206682_10001214_pt1 | contig 25726 bp, 18 predicted proteins | sample M240m12015metaG_FD_155444 | JGI IMG/M metagenome (GOLD analysis project Ga0206682, IMG submission 155444) | Ammonia-oxidizing marine archaeal communities from Monterey Bay, California, United States - M2 40m 12015 | ecosystem: Environmental > Aquatic > Marine > Intertidal zone | place: USA...
GCAGTAACGGGTCTTTCAAAGACCACGATTTACCGATTTGAGAAAGAAGGACGATTCCCATCGAGAGTCAGCCTAGGGGAACGCAGTGTGGGTTGGTTTGAAGATGATATCGAAGGTTTTTTAATGTCATTAAAAGCTCAGAGTTCGGGTGAATAGGTGAGCATGAACCGCGAATCATGGGTCGAGGTCAGCGATTCGCGGTCCTCGGTTCGCGCTCAAGACGACGGGGAGTTGATCAAAAAATAACCAATTTATGGTAAGATACACACTGATTTTTGTGGCAAACCTGACCATGAGGAGAAGTAAAATGATAGAGCGCCAGAAGCGATTTGCGGCTCATTACGCAGAGACTGGTAACGGTGCAGAAGCCGCTAGAAGAGCAGGCTATTCTGAGGCGGCTGCAAGACAAACTGCTTATAAACTTCGCCAGAAAGATAGTATCAAGCAAGCCGTTGAGCGCGAACAGTGGTTCTCGGATCACGATTCGCGGTCCGCGAAACGTAAGGCGACAGATCTGCTAATTGAGACATTTCACAAAGCGGATAACGCCACAGATATGAGAAAAGCGGTGGATGCCTTATGCAAGCTCCACCGCTTGGTATAGATGGCCGGACAGGCCATCACTTTTACATTAAATAGAAAAATAAACTTAAAACACCATTTTAACAGATTCGGGTGGCCCTCCTGGCCACCCTAGTTTTTACGCGGCATCCCAATCTATTTCGTGGCCGATTGCCTTTTCAAAGTGATCTCGGCATGTTTCAAGATCAGGGATCACTAGACAGCGAGACCTCTTGCCGTTCGTTTCAGTGATCCGCTTTTTCGCTATAGGTGCCCATTGGGTAAGAATGGTGACAAAGTGCTGACAACTTGCTACTTGACCATGCCCATAGCGATCTCTTTGAGTGAATACTTGATATATTTCAAACAAGTCATTTGTGGCAGTAACAGTCCCAAAGATCCCTGCGTGAGAGCCATATCCTACCGCGGCCACATAGCCGTCCCCCTCAATCAGCAATTCTTGCCACCATTTTGCAACTGACGTGAGACTTAGCTGTTTTTGCTTCAGAAGGCCCTTTGTAATGGGATACTCACGAACATTAAATTCGCTTAAATCATGAGTTTGAAGCTTATGAAGGAGAGCCTCGACCCCGCCATTATCCATCTCTGTCTTAATGGCGGAAAAATAAGCATAGTCCTTAGCCTTAGACTCATTTAGCTCTAAAACGCAGTATCGACGCTCTTTTGGGCCTGTTGGAACAGCCCATTCGTCATTGGTAGCAAAAATGAACCGAGCATAGTTGTCCACTAGAATTGGATCTTTGAACTTAGCCTCCATCATACGGCGCGACTCAGTAATGATAGCCTTAAGTTGCCCGGCCTCTCTTTGATTTCCGCCCCATACTATTTCATCGGCAAACACTACTAATGCAGAAGAGAGGTGGTGATTAAACTTACCCAGCAGATGTTCCATATTCGATAGATGCTGAAAGTGATCTCCAAAGATCTTTCCAAAATACTGAGCAAAATGACCTTTACCTGTACCTTGGGAACCTTGCAGTACTAGCGCTACACCAGGTAATTCGGTGGGTTTTTGGATAGCGTGTGCCATCCAGCCCATGACATAGTCATACAAAGCTTGATCACCGGCGCAGATAATCTCTTTGACGTGTCGTAGATATAAATCACACTTTCCTGCAACTGGTTCAACGGATAGCCCCTTGAACAGGTTGTATGACGTACTGGGGCAACGTCCAGAGGGGTCAAATACCAACTCGTCATATCGCCTAGTATCGTCAGACTCAATCCAGATTTTTGTTGCCTTTTTGCCATCAATCTTAAGATTTGCATATCGTAAACAGAAGTCGTTATAGGTCATAAATATAGGCTTCTTACCTTCCTTGACGATGAATGTTTTACCACCAATCATCACAACAGCATGATGGTCATTGAGTTGTTTCAGTATATGACGCGACTCGCCGTGTTCAGCTTCATCTTTCGCTTTAATCCTATGGTAAGTCGATATTATCTCCTGATCAGGCAGCGGTGGTGTATTAAGTGTGTTCCAACCCATGAGTGCTTGGATAGCTAAAGTATCAGGCTGACAATCATAGATCAGTCGTCCGGCAAGACTTGTTAGAGCTGTATTGCGTGAACCCTCGATACAGCCTATTTTCAGTGAATGGCGAGCAGTCACCTCATTTATAGGGGTTAAACTCGAAATCGCTTTCTTCATCTCCCTAAACGAATATCGCTTCACATGCTCAGGGCAGTCAATAGTGACCATGAATGGATCGCCTTTAAGGTGATAGAAGCCGGGAACTCGCATAATTCGACCCAAGTCACAAACGGCGGGATCGGAATCTAAGATCTGAGCCAGTTTCTGTTGCATCGGTTTGAACTGTTCCAGTGGGCAGTCATCAATTAACCAATAAGCGTGATGCTTGCCTGGACTGGTGTTTACCGTAAAGCTTGGTTTTAGTGGTATACGATCAAGATTGCTCAGTGGCGATCCATCAAAGTCCGCGAATAATGCCCGCACTCGAGTGACATTTGCGCCTTTGATGTCTTTACAGTCAGTCTCGTTGATAGTGACAAATATGTCATAACCGGCCTGATTAAGATCCTCGAGCGAGTCAAATACTTCAGTTGGCGTCCCCGTTAGTCGCCTAACATCTTTCGACCTGATAGCTCGCCATTCATATTTTTGTTTCCGTCCGCTCAACTTTAAAACAAATGAATTAAATGAAGTGCCGCCAGATATCGGGGATATTCCTGTATTACATTGGTAAAGGTTATTCATAAATCAAGTCTCACAATAATTGAGTAAACGGCTCCCGACTTTTACCCTTTGGCGGGTAAGTCTCAGGGACTCATATGTGGCTAGATTTGATCCGATCGTACCTAGGTGAGAGAGCACATACGGGAGCCGTAGGTGAAACCTGCGCATGTGACCCGTATTGAACTATTAATATTTTGTCTGTGTGATTGATTCATGATTGGGTTCGGCGAATACTGCATTTGCCGAACAAGTAATAATTAATATTTTGACGCTCTTCATTCTTCATGGTTCATGAGGACGGCAATAAATTCCTTTTGCAGACCCTGATATAATACCCTATATAGTAGATCGCGCAACCCAGAATCACAAAATGTAGTGTTTTTTTGGTAATAGAAGGGGTTTTTGGGTTCGAAGCCGATACAAGGTTCCAGAGCTAAATTCGAAAACAAGGTTCCAAATGGATAAAAGGGGGAAGGTGGGCCTTCTGACCGGGGTGGGGTAGATATATTGAGCGGTAAGTAAATCGCGAAAAATTTTCTGTAAAAATTCAGCTTACCTATGGCGGTCAAGAGCACCTTGATAAATCAACCGAGTGGCCTCATCCATAACGCACATCAATGTCTGATCAAACGTACTCGTCAACAGTGCTTTTACTGCAATATCAGCGGCTAACGCCATTGGCCACTTATAAACCTCGGCCCCCATAGAAACAAAGGCAATGCTCTTAGCATCAGGCGCTTGGCTGTGCAGTGCCAGAGCCGATGCGTAGGCATTATAAAGCTGCTCAGCTTCACCTCGCTGACCATCCATATACCTTGGGCAGACGGTGTGGATTACATATTTAGCGGATAAATTAAATGCGGGGGTGATGATTGCTTGGCCGGGCGAGAGTGGGGCGAATGGCTTTGCTGCCACACACAACATCAAGAGATCTGTGTATAGATCATTATGTCTCTGTAGTACAATTGGAAGACTTTAAACTGAGACTCTTTCATGACCAACACAACCAATAATCCAAGTCATTTACAGCACCTTTTAGCGAGTTGGTATCCACAAAAGGACGATTGTTTATGGGTGCTTGGTACTGTCTATAAAACCGAAGGTCCCTGCTATCGCAAGCCCGGAGCAATGATGCTTTTTAATAGCCTGGGACAGCAGTTTGGTCTGTTGAGTGGAGGATGCCTCGAGGCAAATATCCAACAACGGGCCGCTCAGGTCATGAGTACAGAGAAGTCTATGACCCTTTGCTATGACGGTGCTGATGAGGATGATATTGCATTTCAGCTAGGCATTGGTTGTGGCGGAGTGGTGCACATTATTCTGCAGGCGGTCTTACCGAAAAATAATTATTTGGATCTGATGACTGTCTACGAAAATTTGCACAGTCGCGAGCAGGGTTATTACTGGCAGGCAATAGAAGCCGGCACAGAGGCAGAGGCCTCGTGGATGAATATTAAAGACCATCAACAAAAGTTAGCTGAAGATGGTCTTTCAGGCTCAAACAAAAGAGCGTGGCTACTCAGTACGGAGAATCAAAATTGGCTTGTAAGCTATCAGACCCCAGTCCCACATATACTGGTAGTTGGTGGTGGCGTTGATGCTCGGCCTCTGGTTGAGATGGCGAAGATTATGGGCTGGATGGTGACAGTATGGGACTCACGTCCAGCTAATGCGCGACGGGAGTTCTTTTCTGCTGCTGATCAAATAATACGCTGTCCCGTTGCAATTATTCAGGATCAGTCAGAAGTGCAGTCAGTGGATGCAGTCATCATCATGAGTCATAACATAGTTATAGATGCCCAAGCCTTAAACAGCATGCAGTCACTGGATCTAGCCTACGTGGGCCTTTTAGGCCCAGTTCATCGTCGAGCTGAGGTGATAGAAACAGCAGGGCTGACCGAAGACAGTTTGCGAACTGAGGTGTCAGGACCTGCCGGCATTAATATCGAGGGCGAGTTTCCCGAAGAGATAGCACTATCCATTCTTACCGAGTGCCATATGGCACTCTATAAACAACGGGAATTAGACTGTGCTCTAGCGGACAAGTCGTGAAGCTGGCCGTTGTGATTATTGCTGCTGGTGCTCATTGCTATCATTGCGTTCTCAAGATTTAGGCCCGACAAGCAACTTGCTAGGACAAGGTCAAAGGCTCTAATTTGATGGGCCTTACTTACTTATCCAGTCTTACATAACGAGACTAACTTAGCGGGCTTTACTTAGAGAGACTACAGCGGAGCAAAAGGTTTGATCTACGAAAAATCGAAGTTCTCTGGGTCGCCACTCCTGATAAGTTCGTAAAACTTGTCGGTTGACCAAGGCATGTTGGTAACAACCCGTCCATGATGGTTAAAGAAATAGCCGTCACCGCCATTTTCGCGAGTCCACAGCATCTTTTTCATAGCTGCATCCAAATCCGCATTATATTTTTCGAACACTTCTTGTTTGGGTTCTACTGTGGATTTTCCGCTTTCGAGCATGCTTACCACCAACTCAGTAATATAACGAGTAGTGACTTCCGTCCATGAGTGGAAGCTGCCGCCACGGACCTGACTAGTAGGGCCATAATACATGAAGAAATTTGGGAACTTTGGCATAGAGATGCTTAGGTACGCCCGTGCTCCGTCTTCACTCCAGAGGTCTTCAAGTGTGGTGTTATCACGACCGACGTAATTTACCGGCCATAAATATTCGGATACTTTAAAACCGGCTCCAAGAATAATCATGTCCAGGTCTAGTTCTTCACCGGTGGTGGTGATAATGCCGGTTTCAGTGATTTCCTGGATACCTTCAGTTACTAAATCTACATTGTCCCGAGTCAGCGTTTTGTACCATCCGTTGTCGATGACTAGGCGTCGCCCCATTGGTGGATAGTCAGGCACCAGCTTTTCATAAAGATCATCGCGGTCGCCAACTTGGCTGCGTATATATTTTTTAAGCGTTTCAGCCATGGCTGTGTTTTTAGCGTTAACTCGACCGCCATTTGCAACCCATTCAGGATCAATTGTTTGTACATTCTGAACTTGCATGCTGCCTATATAGTTAGAGTATATAAACCAATTCCAATATCCTGGCATATTGTCCAGCAACCAGTGCTTTTCTTCGCTTACTGTGTCGTGATAACCGTGAATTGGCATCACCCAGTTTGGTGTGCGCTGAAAAATCGTAAACTGGCTAGCCTTCGAAGCGATTTGTGGGGCTAGTTGAGCACCTGTAGAACCCGTGCCGATTAGTGCCACACGCTTCCCTGTATAGTCCTGGCTATGATCCCATTGAGTAGTATGGAACATGGAGCCCTTAAATTTTTCTATGCCAGGGATGTCTGGGATATTAGGCTTGTTAAAAAGCCCCGATGCGCTAAAAACTACATTGCTTTTAATTGTTTCAGCGTTGCCCTGCGGGCCAACGACTTTTAGTATCCATTTTTTCTCGTCTTCGTCCCATCGGGCTTCCTCGAGCGAGGTATTCAGGGAGATATTTTTCCGTACATCGAATTTATCTACAACGAAGTCAATGTACTCCTTAAGTTCATCGCGAGGCGCGAAATAACTTTTCCATTTGTAATTCTTAACAAATTTGTACTGATACAGGAAGTTACTTATATCAACTCGGGCTTCGGGGTAATCGTTGGTCTCCCAGGTCCCGCCAATGCCGCTCAAACGGTCAATAATTCGATACTTAATACCTAGGCGATCGAGCTGTATGCCTGCGGAAATGCCACTAAAACCTGCGCCGATTATAGTCACCTCAAACTCGTCAAGCACATCTTGAGATGGTTTATTGTGCCAGATGGCTTCGCGTGGGAATTCGTCTACTGCGAGATCACCATAACCAAATTCCACCTGCCCTGGTGTTGGAGCTACTCCGGTAAACAGCTCCATCAATTCAGCCGCTTCTTCAACGTTGGGTAGCGGTTTTGGCGTTACACCGCTCATTAAATAGTCGAAGGCTTTCTCACGAATTTCTTCACGATGTTCACGCGCCACAGCATGAGAGGTTAAGGCGCCACCCTGTACTGGTAGGTGGTCCACTTTCATGGCTGCCAAACTTGGGTCGCGAGTTTGATGGTAGAGGGCAATACGCAAAGCGTTATGATTAGATACCTTCAGCGCACTCCGGATGTATTCTTCGTTTGGGAGGGAGGTATTTTCCACATTATGTTGTGTATTGTTAGCCATTTCTTCCTCTTCGATCTGTCTGTTAAGGGCGTTCATGGCGCAGAGCCATTAGTGACTTAAATTCTGACACAATAGGGAAACGGTTAATAATTCATACTGGAATGGATAACAATTCATAGTGCTGATATGCGGCATGATGTTTGTTTAATCATACTTAGCTCAAACCATTTATCAGTAGATGAGAAAAAAATTTATGGAGCTTCTTACTCGTTGGGCTAATGTGAAGAAGCGTTGTGCACTAGTGAAGTGCACGGCTATTACCCTGTTTATCAATAGTCGGTATGCACAGCTTGGATGGCTTGCTGTGTTCCATTCATTGACCCAGACGTACTGCTATCTTGATAATGGCAACGGACAGATATTGACAAAAAAATAGAAGAGGGTGCAGTGTGAGAAGAACATTTTTAATAACAGGTACATCTTCTGGATTGGGTATCAGCATTGCTATTCAAGCTGCTCTAGCAGGGTATAAGGTATACGCTACTATGCGCAGCCTCGATAAACGTGCTGCTCTCGACCGTGCTGCAGCCGATGCTGGTGTGTCATTACAGGTGATAGCACTGGATGTAGAGGACGTAAACTCGATAGATTCCTGTGTCCAAACCATTATCGATGCCGATGGAGGCATTGACGTATTGGTTAATAACGCCGGCGTTGGTTTTGTGCGTTCAACCGAGCAGGCTAGTGATGTTGAGATGCAATGGGTGGTGGACGTTAACCTAATGGGTGTGATGCGTTGTACCAAGGCGGTTTTGCCGCACATGCGAGCCGCCGGGAGAGGTCATGTCGTTGCCATATCTTCGGTTGGTGGTTTGGTTGGTCAGCCGTTTAATGAGGTTTATTGTGCGACAAAATTTGCGGTAGAAGGTTATATCGAATCATTGGCTAGCTACGTTGGTCCAGCATTTGGTTTACATTTTTCGGTGATAGAGCCGGGAGGTATTATTTCCGAATTTGCCAACAATGCTTTGAAACAGATGGCCAGTACTGGTGGGGTTTTAGAAGATGCCTATAAGCCTATCATTGAGAAATACATGGCGGGTGCACAAACGCGTGGACAATCAGCTTTTCAGACCAGCGACGCTGTGGCAGAAGTGGTGATGGGTTGTATTCAGGCGGATCAACCACCAGTGCGAGTGAGAACCTCAGCATGGGCCGAAGACCTCTGTGAACTCAAAACTGCAGGCGATTCTGATGGTCGTTTGTTGCAGAAAAAAGTCTTGGATATGTTTCTCGATGGGCTTGGTTAACTATTCAACCTTCATAAATTACCCCTCCCCAGCAAACAATAATCACGGAGAACTAAATGCGTTCCAATCGATATTTTCTACTCGCCATGTTGACAGGTGTCGGTGTTCTGAATTTTGTAGACCGCCAGATTTTATCTATTTTGCTTGAAGCGATTAAAGAAGATTTAGCATTTTCGGATGTTCAGCTAGGATTATTGTCAGGCACTTTATTTGCTGTATTTTACTCAATAGTTGGCATCCCAGTCGCTCGCTTAGCCGATCGCTGGGATCGAGGTAAGATCGTTTCAATTGCACTATTTTTATGGTCGGTAATGACCATGCTCTCCGGTTTGGCAACCTCGTTCCTCCATCTGGCGCTTGCTCGAATTGGTGTTGCGGTTGGTGAGTCAGGTGTTGCGCCAGCATCACATTCATTAATTGCCGATCGCTTCACTACTAACCGCGCAACCGCGCTGTCTGTGTACTCCATAGGCGGTATCTTCGGTGCTTTTCTGGCACTCAGTGTTGGTGGTTGGATCAGCGATAACTATGGGTGGCGTATTGCATTTTTTGTCGCTGGATTGCCTGGCGTCTTGTTAGCATTTGCTGCGGCATTTTTGATAAAAGACTTCCGAGAATCCGAGGCGTTTTCGAAAGGCATGTTTATGACTGAGCCTGGTAAACCAACCTTGGTGCAGGGTGTAAAGCTATTATGGGCTATCAAAGCATGGCGTTACGCTGCTATCGCAACGGCATTTACGCATGTTGCATCCCTGGCTATAGGGGCTTTTTTAGCCTCATTTATGATTCGCTCGTTTGAGCTGAGTGCAGCTGATACTGGTCTTATTATGGCCGTTGTGATTGGCAGTTGCGCTACCACTGGTTCGTTGGGTGGAGGAATTATTTCCGACAAACTATCGGCAAAATGGGGTATTCAGTGGATGTCGTGGACCCTGACACTTGCCTTTGTGGTCGGGGGGTTACTCACGCCGCTGCTATTTATGTCTACTGATGTAAGGCTATTTGTCGTGCTATTAGCGCCATATTTTTTATTCATCTCAGCATCGGGCGGCGTACAGTTCGCCATTGCGCAGTCGCTTGTTGGGTCAAGTATGCGAGCAACATCATCAGCTGTCCTGATCCTTATGATCAATTTGTTTGGACTTGGTATCGGGCCTGTATTTCTGGGTTTTATCAGTGACCAAATTGGTGGTGCAGATTCTCTTCGTTACGCTATGTTGTGTATGACGCCATTCACCCTAGTCGGAGCCTACTATTATTTTAAGGCAGGTGTAGCGTTACCAAATGATGCCCTAGAAGCTAAAGATAGCGCAGTGACACAGAAATAGAGCGCGTCGGACCTTCTGATGCTGAACGCAAATGCTTTAGAGCCTATCTACGACATAGATAAGTGCTATCTAGGTTATGCGCTGTCTCCTAATAGATGATTCCAGTAGCCTTGCAGCACGCGATATAGAGCTTTAAACGCTTTTAAAACTGCCTGAAATTAATATTTCTCCATCTTAAGTGAGAGGTCCTCAAGGCTACTTATCCTATCTGGTCTCTCGTTGGAAAAGATGTTAACTATCGAGGGGACAACTTGATTAAACATATGCATCTTATTGATGAGACTTTGTTAGCCTTTGTTGATGAACAGAACAAAGCTAACGATGAAATCCGCGCTGCTGGAGCAAAGCTGCCAGATGCTGGATATTTGACGAGCGATCAGATTCGAAAAGTCCGTCTGTACAATCAGGACGGCAGTTTCAAACCAAAACTTTTAGAGCAGGGGTACGACGATTCGATAATGGCGGGCTCCCAGTCTCTGCCGATTAGAGTTTTACCTGTAGCGCAACCGCGTGGTATTTATCTTCATTTTCATGGTGGTGGTTTCACCCTAGGGTCTGTTCATGAGCAAGACTCGCTACTTTGGGAATGTGCTTGCGAAACTCAGCTTACGGTTATCAGTATCGGCTATCCATTAGCCCCTGAATCATTATTGCCCAATACCTTAGAAGTTACAGCTTTAGCGGCGCAAACCTTAATGGATTCATATCCGGACATGGCATTTTGTTTAGGCGGTGAATCAGCAGGCGCAAATGTGATGCTAAACACCCTGCTGAGACTATCGAAAAACAAACAATTATTGCATCGAATTAAAGCAGTTAGCGCATGTTACGGCCTCTTTGATCTCTCAATGACTCCTTCGCAACGTTCCTGGGGTGATGAGTTCGTCAATTTGTCTACGCCATTCCTAGAGTGGTTTTATAGCCTGTGTATGCCCGGTAGTACAGCGGAAGCGCGGCGCGACTCATCGGTATCACCATTATACGCAGACCTTCAGGGGCTTCCTCCGGCTATTTTCAGTGTTGGTACCCTAGACCCATTGTTAGATGACTCATTATTTATGAGTGCGAAGTGGTTCAGTGCTGGCAATGAGGGAGAGCTCAGAATTTATCCCGAGGCCCCCCACGGATTTAATGGACTGCCTACCCAGATGGGTATGGCCTGTAATAAACAAGTCTACAGATTTCTAAAACAAAGCGTTACTTAGTCCATAACCTGGAACTAAGTGCAAAATAAAATTTAAAATTGAGGAACGTCAACTATGGCTTCAACACTAAGAATAATATTGTTACACATTACGCTCATCGGGGCTGTGGCTAATGCTCATTCAAATCATCCGTCAGGCAATAAATTAGACAGTAGTGCCCAAGCAATGGTTACGCCAACTTCTTTCCTCGAGAAAAGCTTGGCGAATCAGAAAAAAATGATAAAGACCAACGCGAATCTAGATCAGTGGCATACACCTGGCGGGGACTTCGGTGAGAATCGTTTTTCACCGCTGACACAAATAAATGATTCCAACGTAACCGAGTTGGGTTTTGCCTGGGAGTACGATACAAAGACTAGACGCGGATTAGAAGCGACTCCAGTAGTCGTTGATGGGGTAATGTACACCAGTGGAACATGGGGCAAGGTGTATGCCGTGGACGCTAAAACAGGTGCTGAAATCTGGTTTTTTGATCCGCAAGTACCCGGCCAGGTAGTTCGCGACGGATGCTGCGGGCCAGTCAATCGCGGTGTCGCTGTTTGGGCCGATCGAGTTTATGTTGCAGCACTCGACGGCCGTCTATTTTCACTAGATGCCAGAACCGGCAAAGTTTTGTGGGAAGTAGATACTATCACGGACCATACACGCAGCTACACCAGTACTGGAGCCCCTCGTATTGCTGGTAATGTTGTCGTCATCGGCAACGCTGGTGCAGAGTACGATGCGCGTGGCTATGTTAGCGCCTTTGATTTGGAGACTGGAGATCTGGAGTGGCGTTTTTTCACTGTTCCGGGCTCTCCTGAAAAGCCTTACGAGCATCCGGAATTAGAGGTTGCCGCTGCAACCTGGGATCCTAAGAGCCTCTGGGAAGTGGGCGGCGGCGGTACGGTCTGGGATAGCATGGTCTATGACCCGGTGTTGAATTTACTCTACGTGGGTACTGGTAACTCTGCAGTGTATCTTTTGAAAGCGCGGAGTCCGAGTGGTGGTGATAATTTGTATCTTTCGTCGATTTTGGCGATTAATCCAGACAACGGTGAGCTGGCTTGGCACTATCAGACCACGCCAGGAGATAGCTGGGACTACACGGCGACGCAAAATATGGTGTTAGCAGAAATTGAGATTAAAGGCCAAACTCGTGACGTTATTATGCAGGCACCGAAAAATGGATTTTTTTATGTACTTGACCGTAAAACAGGAGAGCTGCTTTCCGCCAATAACTATGCGCCGGTAAATTGGGCATCGCATATAGATATGGCAACGGGCAAACCGGTTTTAACTGAAGATTCTCAATATTATGATGAACCTAAAGTCATCTGGCCGGCGCAAGTTGGCGCACATGGTTGGCGACCTATGGCATATAACAAGGTTACCCGTTTAGCCTATATACCTGTGTATGAATCCGCGCAAATGCGCGTGAATTTATTTCCTGAAGGTTACGAATACACACCAAATAGGCCATCGTCTGGCGTGGTGGGTTTTGCGCCAATTGCCCCCTATGTGGATTTTTATGCATCGGTATTGCCAGCCAGGTACAGTACTGACCGCCTAAAAGAGATTATTAGCCGATATGACGTGCCTAAAACCAGAGGCGTTCTTAAAGCATGGAATCCTGTTACTCAAGAGATGGTCTGGGAAGCGGATGCCGGTGGTGAGCGAAACGATGGTGGCATATTGACCACTGCAGGAAATTTGGTTGTCTACGGAAAATCATCAGGACAACTGATTGTGCGCGATGCTACCACGGGTGAGCTGTTACATGAGATTGATTTAGGCACTGGAATTATGGCCGCCCCAATGACGTACTCGATAGACGGTGAACAGTATGTGGCGGTAATGGCCGGTTTAGGAGGAGGCGGTTTTTTCCGCTACCCCCCTTATTCGGCAGCCTATAAACGCTCCAACAAAGGCAGACTAATTGCCTTCAAGTTAGGTGGTGGAGAAACTACTATGGCCGAAGTTGAGCCTGAGCTTCATTTCCCACAGCCACCAGAGCAAACTGGCACGCCTGAAACCATTGCGCGAGGCAATGAACAATTTCTTTGGTATTGCGCTGCATGCCATAACAACGCTGGCCGCGGTACCGTGCCAGATCTGCGTTATATGGGCGCTGGCAAACACCTTATCTTCGATCAAATAGTACGTGAAGGAGTACTGTCCTCACAGGGCATGCCCCAGTTTGCAGACATTCTTAGCAAAGAAGATACCGATGCCATTCAGTCATTCTTAATTGACCAGGCTTGGAGATCTTTTAGTCGTCAAGAGGTCGCAAAAGAGGATCTGCCGAGTATCTCGACTCACTAAAACTAACTGGTAACTCAGATACAGTGAAAGCCTAAACCTCACTGCTGAGTTACCAGCATAGATATTGGTTCCCGATGTTGATAACTTAGCTGACTGGGCCGTCAGTTGTTGTGGTGGCCTGATTAAGGGTTGTAAGTAGAGGTTGCTAGTATTGTTCAGGCATCTTGGAGAGGCGAAACCTTCCCAATAAGAATGAACTTGAGTGGATTGGATCTGGTATCAATGAGATTCAACGGTACTGTGACACAGGCATTATTCAAAACATACCAGCAGTGCGCAGCCGATTGGTTGGATCAGATTTTACTTCCCTAATCACAACACAGCGAATTATCCGCTGTGTTGTGATTTTCATTGGGTCGAAGCATCTGTTTTCTATACCAATGCTTTTGGCTCATCAGGATAAGCCCAATAGGCTATGAGATTTCGTAGGTGCCATCGTATTTAGAGACTGGTAGATCGCGGATACGCTTTCCTGTCACGGCAAAAATAGCGTTGGTTACTGCAGGCGCGATTGGTGGTGTGCCAGGTTCTCCACCGCCACCCAATGATTCGCCGCTGTTGATAATTTCCACCTCAATGTCAGGAGAGTTATCCATTCGCACCATTTTGTAATTGTGAAAATTACTCTCTACAACAGCGCCTTTCTCCAGCGTTATCTCGCCGTATAATACAGCCGTGAGCCCGAACACAATCCCGCTTTCCATCTGCGCAATAAACCCATCTGGAGTAACGACAAAGCCTGCATCTGCGGCGCAAAAAACTTTATCAACACGAGGTGTTCCACTGGTCATATCGATATCAACAACCTGCGCCACTATGGTGTTAAAAGAGCTGTGTAGCGCAATACCTTGACCCCATCGAGCCGGCATGGCTTTCCCCCAACCCGCCATTTTTGCCGCGGTATCCAGAACCTTTCGAATGCGCGGTTCCTTAGCCAACAGTTCACGACGGTAATGATAGGGATCCTTGCCGGCCGCTACAGCCAATTCATCAATAAACGATTCGGTAAAGAAGGCATGATGTGTATGATCTACACTGCGCCAAGCACCAAAGGGTACATGGGTTGGGCTACTGGTATAGTGAATAAATTGATTGTCAATCGCGTATGGAATATAGGGTGCTTCCACGGGCTCATGTTTATCAACAAACTGATTTTCCCAGCTTATCGGTGTGCCAGATTCATCCAGGGCTGCTTTAAACCTGCTCATCACTGCCTGACGATAGTGATCCTGTTGTACATCTTCTTCACGAGACCAGATCATTTTGACTGGAACACCCAGCAAGGCATTTGCTAGCTGTACACCTTGCTGTGGGTAGTCGGGCCGAGCTCGTCGACCAAAGCCGCCGCCTAGGTAGACGTTGTGAATATTGACCTTATCAGTCTCATAACCGAATTTATTTGCAATAAAATCACGTGTGCCAAGAGGGTTTTGCAGACCTGCCCATAGCTCAACCTGACCATCATGCACCCAGGCTGTACAGTTCATAGGCTCCATAGTAGCATGGGCCAAAAATGGTACTCTGTATTCGGCTTCAACTATGTTGTCCGATTGAGCTAGTGTGCCACGTGCATCACCTTTGGCGAAGTCTTCCTGTTCTTCGCCATTGGCAACTGCTGCATCCATATCTTGCTCAAATTGCTCAAACATGCCCGCAGTGCTTAACTTATTAGCTTCGCTTGTCGTGTAGGTCACAAGCACACTTTGCAGTGCTTTCCTCGCTTGCCAGTAGCTGTCCGCGATCACGCCAACGCCGGTGTCGAGGTTGACGATTTTAATGACGCCTTTCATTTTTTCAGCGGCCGCAGAATCTATTGAGACCACTGTGCTACCAAATACCGGAGCCGCTTTTACGGCTGCGTATTTCATGCCAGGCAAATCAATATCGGTACCAAACACAGCACTGCCGTCGACCTTCGGCGGGATATCGAGCCGTTGGACAGATTGCCCCATGATTTTGAACTGATCAGGTGTCTTCAACGTGGGTTGCTCGGGGCCTTTCAGCGAAGCAGCTACTTTGGCGAAAGCGGCAAAGGGCTCTGAACGTTTAGAAGCCTCATGGTGCAAATAGCTATTTGCTGCGCGTATTTCAGATGCCGGAACCTGCCACTCTTCAGCAGCAGCGTTAATTAACAGTTCTCGTGCCGCAGCACCTGCAGTACGCATGCCGAGTTGCCCGGTAGAGCGTACTGAATAACTGCCACCCGTAATTTGCAGAGACATGCTTTCTGATACTTTTAGAAAAACACCGGTTAATGTGTCTTCCACCATGCCAGGCACCTTACCGGGCAGGATAAAGTGTCGTGCAAGATGAAAAGTGGCATATGCTTGGTGTGCAGGTGCCTGCTCCATTGAAACAGTCGACCAGTCTGCGTCCATCTCATCAGCCAACATCATTGGCAATGCAGTATGAACACCTTGACCCATTTCCGAGTGTGGGACAATGACCCTAATGCTGTTATCTGGGAGAATTTTGACCCAGGCATTGACCAGTACCTCATCAGTAGCTTCGACGATTTTAGCTAGCTCCGGTGTACGATGCCCTGGGCGGATCGCCACGCCAACACCAACACCGACTAACAGGCCACCACCCACTAGTGTGCCGCTGGCGATAAAGGCCCTACGTGTCCACTTACCCATTGCTATTCTCCTCTGCGCCTGAGTCAATTGGGACTGCCATTGCCTCTGGTTGATACATTTGCACCTGATCTGACGCAGACTTAATAGCAGCCTTGATGCGTCCGTACATGCCACAGCGACAAATATTGCCGGACATTGCGGCATCAATCTCACTATCGCTCGGTGTTGGGTTGCGCTCTAAAAGAGCAACTGCTGACATTATCTGTCCTGACTGACAGTAACCACACTGTGGCACCTGCTGATCGATCCAAGCTTGCTGTACCGAATGCAATTCGCTTCCTGCTGTTGAATCAGCAATGCCTTCGATGGTGGTGATGGTTTTGCCGGCGACCGACGAAACCGGAGTCACGCAGGAGCGTGTTGGCACGCCATCGACATGCAACGTGCAGGCGCCACATTGGGCTATTCCGCAGCCGAACTTGGTGCCCATGAGCTTGAGTTCATCGCGTACCACCCAAAGCAGGGGAGTGTCTGGTTCGACGTCTATCTTTTGCAGTACATCATTGACAATAAGCTCTACCATTTGAGGGATCCTCTTAATAAGGGTGTTGTTACAATGTTCAAGACAGTACTTCAATGTGCTGAAGTCCAGTCAATACAGGCTATACCATTTAGCCTGTAAATCTGGTTCTGTATTGCGAGCGTTTTACGGATAATAACAGCAAGCAATTGTGATCAGCATAAGATTACTCAAGCTACATGGTTTTTAGTAAGCGATACTATTGATAAGTAGTATCCATGCGGTCAATGATTCATCTGAGTAATCTCTCTTTGCTTGTAATATGGTTGAGTCGAAGTGTACTTAAGCAAATTAGATCTACCCCTAGAGTCCATATTTTGGTGCGGGGTGCGAAACCTAGGTTTCAACCCTATTGACGGGACGAATTATACTTAAATTCTTCTCCGATTTCCCTTTTAGCCACGTTTTTAAGAGTCTGATTACCTATGGGGTCTGTGAGGCATCTCTGCTTATCATGCTCCAGTAAGGCCTTTTCTCGTCTGTACTCTGGCTTGTGGTTGTTTGCGTTTATTGCGCGATAAACAGTATATTAACGCCATCAATAGTTGTTGTCGGCGACCTAAGAGGTTCAGAAATCCGATCAATATCTGTGTCGCAGACGTATCTAACTGCTGGGAATTTGCTATGGCGAGACCATTAAATTTACGAAATATCGATCTTAACCTCCTTCCTATTCTCGATGCGTTACTGATAGAAGAATGTGTTACGCGGGCGAGCAAACGAGTGCACCTCTCGCAATCTGCAACTAGCTCTGCGCTGAAGCGTTTGCGGGATACCTTTGATGATCCAATCTTGGTGCGCCACGGCCAGCGCATGAAACCCTCTCCTAAGGCGCGCGCTATACGCGAGGACTTACGTGAACACCTTGACTCTCTTGCATCAGTGATCGCTTCCATGGCGCCGTTTGATCTGGCTGAATCTGGTGCTGAGATATCACTTAGTGCGCCTGAATATGTTCTCAATACAATGTCAAAACTGGTGCGTGGAGTGCTTCGTAATAAAGCTCGTAGTGTGAAGTTGAATGTAATTAAATTTAGCCGTAATACTGTCCGCGAGCAACTTGATAGTGGTGATGTTGAGTTTGCCATTGGCGCTTTTGGCCGGCTGAATTCAAGTTTTAGCCGACAGCCGCTATACCGTGAAGAGTTAATGGTATTTATGCGCGCGGATCATCCTGCATTAAAGACTGCTCAACAGGGCAGAATTACCATCGGAGATTTTACCAAATACTCCCATCTGGTCATTTCTGAAGATGATGTGCTTGAGGATGTGTGGATTTCAAAGTTCCTGAATATTCGAGGAATTCAGCGCAATGTGGATGCGGTGATACCGAATCTTTCGATCAGCCCCATGGTGCTCTGTAGCACCGATTTAATTTGTGTCGGCACCAAGCGTTCGGCTGAATTTCTTGCTAACAATAATGAACTCGCCATATTGCTACCGCCACCTGAGCTTGGGGTAGAAGACTATATTGTTGAATTAGTCTGGAGTAATCACCTGAATGACGACCCAATGTTAACCTGGGTGCGTGAAGAGATTATCGCTGCTGCAAAAGGGATATAAATAATCTCTGTGGCGAGGGGTCGATTTCTCCAGGCGACCTTATCTATTAACAGTCAGAATAAATGTTATCCATAATCTTAATTTCAAAGCATTTACGATTGTGCCACATAATGGCGCCCTAACGGGTTGTACAGAGATCTAGCAGATCAACTGGATGCCTCATTTTTTTATTATAACTTTTCAATGAATTATCCAAGGAGAATTCGATGAGGCTTAAGGATAAGGTTGCGATCGTCGTTGGTGCGGGCCAAACAGCAGGCGAGACTATCGGTAATGGACGAGCTGCGGCAATATTGTTTGCGCGACAAGGTGCTAGTGTACTCGCAGTTGATCGAGATCTGGCGTCGGCGCAAGAGACAGTGGCTATGATCATCGAGGAAGGTGGTACGGCTAGCGCTTTTCAGGCCGACATTTGCAATGAAGCTGAATGCAAGAGCTTTGCTAGTGCATGCGTCGAGCGCTATGGACATGTTGATATTCTCCAGAATAACGTAGGTATAGGGACTGGAGATAAAGGCCCAATGTCACTTGACGCTGAAACCTGGGATAACATTATGGAAGTCAATCTCAAAGGAATGTTTCTTAGCTGTAAACATGTTTTGCCGTATATGCGAGAGCGCAAGAGCGGAGCTATTGTCAATGTTTCCTCAGGTGCTGCTGTAATGTCGGTTGGTATTGTTGGCTATAAGGTGTCTAAGGCAGGCGTCAACGCACTGACCCATACTATCGCTATGGGTAATGCCAATCACGGTATTCGTGCCAATGTTGTAATGCCCGGTTTGCTCGACACACCAATGGCAATTGAAAGCCATTCATCTGCGCGTGGTATGGATCGAGAGGACTTGCGCAATGAGCGTAACGCTGCAGTGCCATTGAATAGAAAAATGGGCACGGCCTGGGATACTGCACACGCATCTCTATTTCTCGCCTCAGACGAGGCTGGTTTTATTACCGGGGCGGTACTACCAGTTGATGGTGGTCAGGCGGCTCGGATCGGTTAGGAAGAAACTCTATGCACCCATACATTCACGCTAAAACCGCGCCAGATCGTGCCGCCTACATCATGGTCGAGACCGGCGAGATAGTAACTTACAAGCAACTAGATGAGCGCAGTAACCAGGCCGCTCATCTGTTTCGAGAAGCTGGTTTGCAACGCGGTGACAGCATCGTTTTGTATTTGGAAAACCATGCACGTTTTTTGGAGCTGTGCTGGGCCGCGCAACGTTCTGGCCTTTACTACACACCCATTAGCTCCCATCTAACTGAATCAGAAGTTGATTACATTATTGCTGATGTGAAGCCCAAATTATTCTTTACGTCGGCCAGATTAGTTGAAACTGCGGCCAGGGTAGAAGCTCTCAAAAAAGACCAGATAACTTCCTATTTAGTTGATGGTGGCGATCATCGTCGATTTTCGGACTATGTAGCAGTGCGTAATCAGCATTCGACCAAACCAATAGGGGATGAGTCCTGTGGCATCGATATGCTGTATTCATCTGGTACAACCGGCCAACCTAAGGGTGTTAAATTGCCTCTGCCCGAGGGACCAATCGAGACCTTGGCTAAGCGCTGGACTGCGTACCACACTGTGATGGGGTTTGATACGCATTCTGTGCACTATATTCCATCCCCGCTGTATCACGCACTCCCTATTCACCACGCTATGGTGGCGCAGAACTATGGCGGCACCGTTCTTGTTATTGACAAATTTATTCCTGAGCAGGCACTCAAGCTGATTCAAGAATATGGGGTCACACAATCGAGTTGGGTTGCAACCATGTTTATCCGCATGCTTAAGCTCCCCGATGAAGTTCGTCTAAGCTATGACATTACAAGTATGGAAGCCATGGTGCATGGTGCTGGGCCCTGTCCCATTACGATAAAAGAGCAAATGATTGATTGGTTTGGACCGATTATTCACGAGGTTTATGCGAGTACAGAAGGCTTTGGGTCTACCGCAATTAATTCTCGTGAATGGCTGCAACACAAAGGGTCAGTTGGCAAACCCTCGCAAGGGCCTGTACATATTGTGGAGGAAGCGACTGGCAAGGAGTTACCTCCCGGTGAGCGCGGTGCTATCTATTTTGAGAATCCACGTAAAGTTGAATATCTTAATGACAGTGAGAAAACCGATAGCGTTATGCTCAGCAATGGCTGGGCGACTGCTGGTGATATAGGATATCTGGATAGCGAGGGTTATCTATATCTGACTGATCGGAAATCTAATATGATCATCTCCGGTGGCGTGAATATCTATCCGCAAGAGACAGAAAATTTATTGGTCACGCATCCCAAAGTCGCGGATGTGGCTGTATTTGGAATTCCTAATGAGGACTTTGGGGAAGAAGTAAAAGCCGTAGTGCAACCTATGAATCTGAATCAATCCGGTGCCGCTTTGGAATCTGAATTGATAGAGTTCTGCAAGCAAAATCTCTCTATTATCAAAGCTCCTCGAACTATCGACTTCATGGATCAATTGCCGCGCCAGGAAACCGGTAAACTTTACAAGCGGTTGCTGCGTGACCCATATTGGGATGGCCACAATAGTAATATCTAACGTTTATTTTGATTGTGTAATCGCTGAGCCGGTAATAGATTTACACTAGCTTTCCCGCTTTTTCATGAGCAACTTCATGGCTTATTGTTTCCATTAAAAATAGCGAATATTAGGGACTGAATCGATGAAGATAATTATCACAATATTAGTACTGCTAAGCGGTTTCGCTAGTACGCAACTATTCGCGCAAGTGCCGTCTAAATTAGATTTACGGCCGGGCGATTCAGAACATGCCCAACCTGATGGTGCAGAAATGATAGTTAACGACGTCCCGTTACTGGAACTTTCGGAGAAGTTGAGTAATCAAGATGTGGCGGCTGCAGCTAGTACAAATGACTCAGGCGATCCTATTAATCGGCTGGCGGCCGTTCTGGATTATTGGATCAGGATTATTGATAGTCCCACTAGTGATGCTAATCAGTTAAAGGATATTTTAGCTGAAGGTTTTCAGATTAACTTTTCGACGCTAACCATCGACTCCATGGAAGGGTTGGCGGCTTGGCTTGCCGGCGTTAGAGCGAGAACTGCCTTTAGCTCTCATAGAGTGTATGCCACGAGTTATACCCTTGTTGGCGAAAAAAAATACCGAATGGTGGCTGAATTAGACTGGGAGGGGGTCGACTCAACTGGTTCTGAGTGGGTAGGTAAGTCACGTCACAACTGGTTAGTGATTGATAATCCTAATGAGCGTTTTATGAAAATTGTAACTATTGATGTTGATATGTTGGTCCCGTTCACGCAGCAATCTGAATAGCTCGCTAGGATGATGTTCTGCCGAACATGAGTTTTCAGCCACACAATCGAGTATGGTAATGACGGTCTTATTTTTAATTTCAGGGACAGCTGAGTACTACCATAGGCTATTTTCTCTGATATCTTTATCTATGCCCAACCCTATTCGGGCCTTAGTTTTTGTCAATTCTGACGTCACTCAGGATACTGTTTTTATGTGATGTCATTGTCGCAAGCACAGCAAATTTAAATGACAAGATATTGATACATATCGTTCTGGAAGCCTTTATCGGAGCTAACCTTTCACAAGATTATAAATCTCTACTCGACCAAATATATCTCGTTTGAAACTTAGATTGAGATACTCAGGATTTAGTTGACTCGAGAATTTGAGGAGCAGCAAAAAGGTTGATTATCTAGGACATGCATAACCGCTATTGAGAATATATGTTTTCTATGTCATTGAAAGAAAAGTACATTTTCCATGCATTGTATTAAACGCTAGTCGGCTCCAGAGCGCTCAATAGAACTGACCGACGATCAATATTTATAAATAGAATCTACTTTTCTAAAATACATGGGGATAAAAGATGAAATGTTTTCACAAAAATCAGGTTGTGCTCAGTAGGTCTGCTCTAATGGCCTGCCTGGCAATTAGCTCGATGCCAGTGGCTGCTCAAGATTTGGCTTTAGACGAAATTGTAGTAACAGCCACCAAAAAAGCACAGAGCTTACAAGACGTACCATTGGCAGTCTCTGCAGTACCAGGCGACACTCTAGAATCCGCAGGTTTTTTCGAGGTTGCAGAGATAGCAAAAATTTCGCCTAGCGTATCGATAAACACATCGGGAAACCTGACGCAAAGTATCGTTCGCATTCGAGGTATTGGCTCTGGTGGTACCAATCCGGGTTTTGAATCCGCAGTTGGCGTGGTTATAGACAATGTTATTCGAAGCCGAGCGGGACAAGCTCTAAGTGATTTTTTAGATGTTGAGCGAGTTGAGGTACTACGAGGTCCTCAAGGTACTTTGTTTGGTAAAAATACCACAGCAGGTGTGATTCATCTTATCTCAAATACACCTCAATTTGAGCAAAGCGGTAATTTTTCTGCATCCTATGGATCCTATAACCAGACACGACTGAAAGGTGCAGTCACTGGGCCGCTGTCTGATAAAGTTGCTTATCGCTTCGCAGCAAGTTCAACAAAGCGTGACGGTTACATAGATCGCTTGGCTGTGGATCCAACACCAATTGTAGAAGAGGAAGATTACTACAATAACCGCGATCGTTTTGCGGTCAAGGGTCAGCTTTTGTTTGAGCCAAATGACGATCTGAGTATTCGTATTGTTGCTGATTACAGTGAATTAGATGAAATTGGAAGTGCGCCATTATTTGAACAAGTTGCCGCAACAACAGTGGGAATTAACACAGCGACAGGGAACTATGTGCCCGCAAGTTTTGATCTTGATCGTCGGCAGACTCGGACTACGATAGATCCAACTGAGGTGGTTGACTCCACAGGCTTAAGTGTACAGGCCGAGTGGGAACTTGATATGGGTACACTAACCTCTATTTCCGCGTACCGGCAGTATAACGCTGATATTCAGTTTGATCTTGATTCTGCCGCCGCCGACTATATCGGTGACATTACTGAAACTTCAGAGATTAAATTACTCAGCCAGGAAATTCGTCTAGCAGGCACCAGTGGTAATCTGGATTGGTTAGTCGGTGGTTTCTTTGCTCAAGAAGATATTAAAACCACCTCTAATATTGCGATTGGTTCTGCGTTTGGAGCAATTGCTGGCATAGAGCCGGCGTTAGAGCCATTGGGTACGCTTTCCGATCAAGGTATTCGTGGCCGAACTATTCAGGATCAGACCAGCCTTTCGTTATTTACCCACAATACCTACAACTTTACTGACAAATTCTCGGTGGCTGCGGGGCTACGTTTCAGCGACAGTGAGAAGGAAGGCGGCGCTATTCTAAATGATGCGCTTCCAGGCGAATATAAAAACGATGATATCTGCGTCTATGTTGCCAGTATGTTTACAGCTTTGTGCAACAACTATAGTACCGAAATTGAACGCAGTGAATCGGAGGTTGCTGGGTCGATAATCAGCAGTTATGCACTCAATGAGAGCATGAATACCTACGCAAGTTTTTCTCGTGGCTATAAAGGTGGTGGGTTCAATCTGGATCGCGAATCAGTTTCAGACTCGTCTGGCGCGCTTCTGGATCGATCTGAATTCGATGCGGAATTCGTTAATTCCTTCGAGATAGGTCTCAAATCTAGCATTTTGGATGACCGAGCTATGGTTAACATTGCATTGTTCTATGCGGACTACACAGATTATCAATTCCAGCAGTTTGATGGAATAAGTTTTAGAGTGGTTAATGTGCCCGATATTGTTTCTCAAGGGATTGAGGTCGAGACCACGTGGCAGCTGGTAGAGGGTGTAAAGCTAGATGTGAATGCCACTTATAATGAATCACGTTTTAACGATGACCTTGATGGTGGAATAGTAAGTTTTCTAGATCCATATGAGAATAAAATTCTTCCCTCGGCACCACGATTACAGGGTGGGATTGCTCTGAACGTATTCCGCCCCCTAGGTAGCTCAGCTTACAACTATACGATGAGCGCTAGCTACTATTACCGCGGTGCGCAAAACACAGCATCCTCTTTAGCGGATATTAGTGAAGAGGGTAGCCATGGACAGTTAAATGCTTCGTTTGGAATTCGAACAAAAGACGATGCCTATGGACTGACTATTTCTGGTGCAAACTTGACCGATGAATTCTTTGGTACGTTTAAAACGGCTGGTATTGGCCAAACAGGCAGCGGTATCGCACATACTAATTTACCCAGAACATTCGCAATAACTCTTGATGCTCAGTTTTAACTCTTAGTTTCGTTAATCACCCTTTCAGCGAGCGCTTTTAGCGCTCGCTTTTTTAATATCGTTTATTGGAGGTCTAGTTATGTCTGACAAAGTTCGCTTACACCCCCTGGCTGACGAAGACATGTCAGCAGAACAATTCGAAATAACCAAGCATTATCGCCGTGGTGGGATATTGCCCAATGTAATCCGGATAGCATTGCGTCACACGAAATTATTCAGGGCCTATAAACCATTCAGTTTGTTTACACTGGCACTATCGAATGTGGCACCACGGGTTCGTGAGTTGGCGATTCTGAGGGTGGCTTGGCACAATAAGTCGGAATACGAGTGGGTGCACCACGTTCGTATAGCTTTGCAAGAAACTGATCTTAGTGATGCTGATATTGAGAACATCAAGATTGGCGCCAATGCAGCAAACTGGACCGAACTAGATAAAATGGTCTTGTCTCTGGTTGATCAAATGAAGGAGACATCCAATGTTGATAATGAAACTTATGAGTATCTTATGACGTCTTTGGGTGAACATAAATTTACCGAACTGCTTCATACGATTGGAAATTACGACATGATAGCGAAAGTGCTTAATATTTTTGGCGTGCCGCTTGAAGAAGGCTTCGAGGATTTTAAAAAGAATGTAGAAAAATAGATCGGGTGTAAACTACTATTCTACAGTCGCTAAATCGTTGGTTGATGGTTTTGTTGAGGGCAGTTTACGTTCTAATACTTAATGCGCTTTATAACTTGAAAAGAGTTTGACAGGATGTAGATTAAAGTAACAAACGATGTAACAAAAGCAGTTTTATAAACCCATTAAAGCTATATTAATCAATAGCTTACAGTCTAATTGCAGTTCCCGCCGCCTCCACCAAACAACAGCCCGGCAAGAGGCTTTAAAGTACCATAAAGCTTTGACTGCGATATCAGCGGCTAACGCCGTCGACCACTTATAAACACCGTATAAAAACAATAAAAAAAGGGGCTGCATCACTGCAGCTCCTTTTTTGACCTTCTTTTTAACCAAGCTTTGACAGTTTAGAAACTGTACTTAGCCTGCAGCGCAATGTTCAACGGACGGTTGACGAAAGCGAAGTAAGAGTTACCCCCACCACCAGTCAACGTTCCACCCAGTGGCGTATTGCCACCAAGATTAATCACTTTCTCATCGGTGAGGTTACGACCTAACAGAGCCACTTCCCAAGCACCTTCAGAATCACGGATAGCAACGCGAGCACTCACCTGAGTAGCGGCATCTTGCTTAGCGCGTGGATCCAAGTTTGCGGCGAAGAGATAGTCATCCATATAACTCAGATCAACCGATGCAGCCAGCACTAGGCCTTCGCCTACATCACCTATCCAAGACGCACTTACATTAGCCTGCAGCTCTGGTGTGTACTCTTTACGCTGTCCGCTCACATCACAGAGTCCTGCAAAATCGGCCGAGTCAGACGCCTGACCAAAGTAGCACTGTGAGTTAGGGAACTTGTCATAGTTAAAGTCCAAGTAAGCGGCAGAACCCGTCAGGGTGATATTTTCTGACACAGCCCAACGGCCATCAGCTTCGAGACCCTTAACCGTAGCCTCACCCGCGTTGGTGACGTTAAAGCCAAGCGTTCCATCAAACTGAGAAATCTGCAGATCGCTATACTCGGTCATAAACAGAGCAACATTAAGCTCTGCAGCGCCGTCGGCAAGAGTCATCTTTGAACCCAGTTCAATACTGGTTGCCTCTTCACGATCAAATTCCCAGGTACCGGTTATAGGGCTTCCA
>Ga0206682_10001216_pt1 | contig 25700 bp, 37 predicted proteins | sample M240m12015metaG_FD_155444 | JGI IMG/M metagenome (GOLD analysis project Ga0206682, IMG submission 155444) | Ammonia-oxidizing marine archaeal communities from Monterey Bay, California, United States - M2 40m 12015 | ecosystem: Environmental > Aquatic > Marine > Intertidal zone | place: USA...
GCATTAATATTCCACGTATATTTAACCTTATACTTCTTGAACCTGGGAAGTCGTTTGTTAGAGTTATCCAGTCAATAGGACGTGGAGTGCGTAAAGCCGAAGACAAAGATTTTGTGCAAATTTGGGACGTGACTAGCACAGCCAAGTTTAGCAAAAAGCATCTTACTGAACGTAAGAAATTTTACAAAGAAGCTAATTATCCTTTTACTATTGAAAAGACTGATTGGCGTTAAGAGAGAACTAAATGAAAATATTAACCGTAGAAAATGAGACGTATGATCTGGACGAAATACCAGAAACAATTGATGATTTAAGATATGGTATCTTAGATTACACAAACCCAAGCAATGTAGACTATTACTTTATTCCACTAGTGTTTTTAGAAAGTTTCTATGCACCTGCAGCAATCTTACAAATTGGACAAACTACAATAAGTATGCCACTTGATTGGCATATGGTTATATGTGATGCAGAAGTAGGTGACCCAGAAATTATGAGTTTAATGAGTTTGAATGACAGAGGTTTTACAGCATTTGCATTTAATCCAATCACAGGCTTTAAAGCAGAATATATAGATGTATCGATTGTAAATATTTATAGTGATGTAAAATGGTATGCACCTAAACTAAAATATGGACATTTGTTATGTGTCCCACTAAGTGATGAACCAAATTCACCTTGCGTATTATTTGTTAAAGATGCAAATAAATTACCAGAGGTTCTTGACATTGAGCAACTTTGGTAGTATAGTAATAACATGAGCAAGTTAAGTATTAAAGAAGAAATGAGATCTATTGACGCTAAAGACAGAGCGTGGTATGATAGCCTCACAGACGAAGAAAAGAAAAAACTTGGCTTGTGGTTACTAATGCGTTATACAAGTAACGCAAGCGGTAAGTATGCAGAGCATTATTTAGAATGGACTAACGAAGCAGTTAATGTGCATTTTAATACATTAAGAAAACACCCACAGTTGCAATATCAGTTGCTACAATTGGTTGGAGTAGGTTCTACGGTATTCCATCCTTGGATAGCACCAGGTAAAGCAGGCAAGAAAAATAAATTACAAAATTGGTTTGCAGAAAACTACTCGCATCTCAATGATGATGAACTTGATATTATGTTAAGCAGTAGCAAAGATGAAATTAAGGCACTGCTACAAGAATATGGATTAAAGGATAAAGAAATAAAAGACTTGATTGGTAAACTTAAATGAGTGGACAAAGGCGCTTCCTTAAAATGTGGGCAAGAACAGTTGGTATGCCAATCGGACTTAGTGACGATGACAAGCCAGAGTTTTTGCCTATTACACAAAAAGATGTTAAACGTGCATTGGCATTCAGAACTTTCTGGATTGTCTTGCATATTTTTACATGTTGTGCAATTATTGCCGGCAATGGCAGAACACTAGGATTTTGGTAAACTGATGACAGAAGTTTTTAAATGCGAATATTGTAAAAAAGTATTTAAACGTGAAAGCACATTAGCGGTGCATATGTGCGAACGTAAACGCAGATACATGTCTAAGGATGATAAAGATGTGCAACTCGCATATAGGTCATATCAATTGTTTTATAGAATAGGAACAAATGCAAAAGGTGAGAAAAGTTTTGATGAATTTGCATCTAGTCAATATTATACTGCATTTGTAAAGTATGCAAAATACTGTATTGAATTACGAGTAGATGATGTTCCTGAATATACACGCTGGCTATTAAAAAATCAAGTAAGAATTGATAGATGGACAAGTGATAGAAATTTTAGTGCCTGGATTAAAACAAGATTAAAAACAGAAAGTGCAGATAGAGCCATAGAACGAACTATATTGTTTATGCATGAATGGGCTAAAGAAACAACACATGAATGGAACGAATACTTCCGTCTAGTAGCGCCAAATCTTGCAGTATTTCACATCTGTAGTGGTAAGATTAGTCCATGGGTAATGTATTCAAGTTCGCAAGCACAAGGGCTATTAGAGAAGCTCTCAACTGAACAAATACAAATGGTAACAGATTATATAGATCCATATCATTGGCAACGTGTTATGAAAACACATGCTGAAGATTTTAAATGGGCAGAAGGTATTATGGAAGAAGCACACTTATGATAGCAAACACAGATATTGATATTGATGTAGCAGATAGAACTAAGTTATTAAACTTAATTAAACATACACCTGCAATGATTAATGATAATGGCAGACGCAAGAAGCACAACACTGGTGTATACTTCCATGAAATGCCAAGCGATCCATTTACTGGGTTAAGCACAATTGATCACAAGGAAGCTGAAGCTAAAGGCTATTTTAAACTTGATGTGCTAAACGTAAGTTTATATAAAGATATTGAAAGTTATGATCAATTAGAAAAATTACTTGCAATGGAACCAATGTGGGATTTACTTGAACACAAAGAAGTTGTTGAAAAATTATTTCACATACATGCACATTATAATATTGTAAGCACAATGAAGCCTACAAGCGTTGAAGAACTTGCAGCCGTGCTGGCAATCATTAGACCAGCCAAACGTAATTTATTAGGTAAGGATTGGAATACAGTGTTTGCTACTGTATGGGATAAACCAACGGACGGAACATATTATTTTAAAAAAGCACACGCAATAAGTTATGCAATGGCTATTGTATTGCAAATTAATATGTTAGTTATGGGTCTTTCTTAATAAGACTAATATTGCGGCGTTTGATACGTTTGGTAATACTATCGCTTAATCTTACTTCAGGACCTGCTACTACTTCCATTTGTTTTATATTAAAACTTTGACTAGTGTAACTAAATGGCCATCTGTTTAGTAGTGCAATATTAATAGGTAGTTTTCTATTTGTTTCCCACCACCATTCATCACCAAGTGCTAGAAACTTTTGTCTCTCCTCGTTGGTGTTCAATCTATCATACACATACATAGTAGCTATTTGATTATCTATGTTTTGCATGATTCCAAGGTATTCGTTTCCGGCATATTCTATGACAGTTAAAAACGGAAACTCTTCGAGTAATTTTTGATATTTTTTAATCATTGTATATATATTTATTAATTTTTTTTACTCAGGTTTTTGCGATTTGCATAAATACATACACAGGAGAACATGAATGTCAAATTACGCAACCACTTATAACATTAATCAAACAGGCGATTTATACGCCGTTGACGCTTCGGGCAATAAAGCAGGACTAGGTAACTATGCTTCGTCAACTGGAACTACTATAAACTCTCCTGTTAATTACAGGTTCTTAAAGCTATTTACCGGTTTAGATAATGAGTTTATTTTTTACGTAAAAAACACTGATCGCAAACCAATTCAGTTACATGGAACAACATTAACTGCTAATGTAGTTAATAGAGAAACTCAAGTAAAGCTATTATCAAAGAAATGCCAAATTGTTGACTATGATGAAGGCAAAGTTAAGCTAGTTATTACCTCCGGTGAAATGTCTGCTATTCAAAGCGGCTTCCTTGATCTAGTATTTACCTATGTAAATTCTCAAGGTTTAAATCTCCCATTATTTGTAGATCAGAATCTAAGACCAAACTATACAATTGAAGTAAGTAATCAAACACAAAGTATTCCATTGCTATCAGCATCCACTGATACATTTATATTAAGAGATGGATTCTATTACAGTAGTCATTTACCAGGTCCTGGTGCAAAAAACAAAGTTAATGGAATGGTAACATTGGCAATATATGCCACTAACTATACAGGTGACTTTTATATACAAGGTGCATTAGAAGAAAACCCTACAGAAAGTGACTGGTTTAATATTATATTAGGAACTTACACAGAAGAACATTATCCATATATCAACCAAACTGGCATTGATCCATGGACATTCAGAACTAATATAAAATATATTAGAGCAAAATTCACACAAACGCAAGGAACACTTGACAAAGTCATCATAAGAGTGTAGTATATACACATGAGCTTAATGATCGACTACGTTAGAAATCTGGTTCCGGTTAATTGGAAACCTAGTCCTAGTGGCTGGCATTCTGGCAATTGTCCTATGTGTATAACAAATGGACAAGCTAGACCAGATACACGTGGACGTGGTGGATTTCACTTTGATGACGATAAGTTTCAGTATCATTGCTTTAACTGTCATTATAAGACAGGTTGGAGCCCAGGCAATAAAATTAACGAACGTCTAAAAAGATTATTAGTGCAATTTGGTGCTGATCCTACACAAGTGCAACGGTTACAATTAGAATTATTACGTGAACAAGATATTGCACAAACATTAATAGTGCAAGAGCGTAGACAAAAACTTACTATTGACTGGCCTACTGTTGAATTGCCTGAAAATGCAAAACCTTTTATGGAACATACACCAACACCTGATTGGACAGAAGCAGTAACATACTTAACAGACAGAGGATTTGATATAACAGATCCTAGACTTATGTATAGTCCTGCTAAATTGCCTGCTAGAATGTTTAAGCGTTTTGTAGTTCCGTTTTATTACAAAGGTAATGTAGTTGGATATACAGCAAGATGGATAGGTAATCCACCTGATAAAATGCCTAAGTATTTTAATCAGCAACCAGCTAAAAACTTTGTATATGGACTAGATAGACAACATGCTGATAAAGAAATTGTTATATTGACAGAAGGCCCATTAGATGCTATAATAACAGATGGAATCAGTGCTGGAACTAACACTATTAGCGATGAACAAGCAGACGTTATTTTGAGCTTAAATAAACACATTGTTGTATTACCAGATGCCGACGAGGCAGGAATGAAAATGGTAGATGCAGCAATTAAGTATGGCTGGAGTGTTGCATTTCCTGAATGGGAAGATTGCAATGATGCCGGTGATGCTTTGATGAAATATGGTAGATTATTTACAGTGCGTAGTATATTAGACAGTGCTATAAGTAATCCAACAAAAATACAGGTTATTGGAAGGAAATATTGTAAATGAGTGAACAAAAAGAATACACAGCAGAGTTACAGAAATTATTTGTAGAATTTTTAGCACATGATCAAGATTTATTTGTTCGTGTAAATGGTATTTGTAACGCAGAGTTCTTTTCTAGAGAATTACGTAAGACAGTAGAGTTCATTCAAGACCATGCAAATGAATATGGAGCACTTCCGACACATGAACAGATTCTAGCAACAACTGGATTAGAACTACAGAGTTTAAAAGACATAGATCCTAGACATCACGAATGGTTTATTGATGAATTTGAAACATTTTGTAAACATAAAGCATTAGAAAGTGCTATATTGGGTTCAACTGATTTACTTGAACAAGGTGAGTTTGGTGCAGTTGAAAAAATGATTAAAGATGCAGTAGGTATTGGACTTGCTAAACACATGGGAACAGATTATTGGGCAAATCCAGTAGAGCGTATTGAAAAAGTTCGCAATGCACGTGGTGGAACAAGCACAGGTTGGACTGAAATTGATAAAAAACTGTATGGTGGATTTAATAGAGGCGAATTAAACATATTTGCTGCACCATCTGGTGGTGGTAAAAGTTTATTCTTGCAGAACTTAGCATTAAATTGGGCATTAGATGGACATAATGTATTGTATATTAGTTTGGAACTTAGTGAAGAACTATGTAGTATGCGATTAGACAGTATGCTAACAGGATATAACACAAAAGAAGTATTTAAAAATGTAGAAGATGTTGGATTAAAGGTTGGAGCAATCAGTAAAAAAGCAGGTAACCTACAAATTGTGCAAATGCCAAATGGTGTTACAATAAATGATTTGAATAGTTACATGAAAGAGTTTGAAGTAAAGAATAATGTTAAATTAGATGCAGTATTACTTGATTATTTAGACTTAATGATGCCAGCACAACGTAAAGTGCCACCAAGTGACTTGTTTATTAAAGATAAATTTGTATCTGAAGAGTTACGTAACTTTGCAGTAGAAAAAGATCTACTATTTGCAACAGCATCTCAGTTAAACAGAGCGGCAGTAGAAGAAGTAGAGTTTGACCACTCTCATATTGCTGGTGGTATTAGTAAAATTCAAACAGCTGACAACGTAATTGGTATTTTTACAAGCACAGCAATGCGTGAACGTGGACGCTATCAAATTCAATTTATGAAAACACGTAGTAGTGCCGGAGTTGGACAAAAAGTAGACTTAGCATTTGATATTGCAGGTTTACGTATAACAGATTTGCCAGAAGATGAAGAAGGAACAACAATGCATCAACCTAGTGCAATGCTAGATAAAATAAAAAGAAATACAAACGTAACACATCAAGAAAAAACTATTGCAGAAGAAAGCATTATTGAAGATACTGCCGCCAATGACAGGTTACGCAGTATGTTGAAAAAAGTCAACAAATAACTATAAAATAGATAAATACAAGTAATAACAGTTGGAGCTTGAGCTGATGAAAAAGAGAACACGTAGTTTATTAGAAGAAATTAATAATCTATCTCCCACTAAAGATAGAATTAATATATTAGAATCACGCGGCACCAATGCCATTAGTGCGATTATGAATGTATTAGAAATGGTGGATGCAAACTACAGTGAACAAGATGCTCAAGATATCCAAAAACGTATAATGCTTAGTATTAAAAACAGAGATCCTGAACGTTTTAATAGAGGTATTAAAAATCTAAGGAATAAAAAATGAAAATCCAAGATATTGTAGGCACAGTTAAGCGTAAAGACCGCAATAACAGAAAGCACCGAAAGGTTCAGCCTGACAATTTATATAAAGTTAATGTAAAAAAGCTACACGAAGGCGGTGCAATGCCTGGAGTTGGTTCAATTCATCATACTGAAATTGATGCTACTATTGATGCATTAGAAAAGTCATTGGGTGTTTCATTAAAAGCAAATGTATTAGGTAGTGTTGGTAAAAAAGAATTTAGTGGCGACATTGATGTTGCTATTAATATAAAGCCAGAGCAACTAAAAGACTTTGCAGCAAAATTAGAAGCATCACCGTTAATACAAGATGTTAAAAAATCAAGTGTTTTTATGACATCAGTTGATATTGTTGGATATGATGCAGCAAATACTAAGCCAGGATTAAACAGAACAGGTAAAGTTCAAATTGACTTTATGCCAGGCGATCCAGATTGGATGAAAACATACTACCACAGTCCACATGAAAAAGGATTTGATAAAGAAGGCGGCAAATCAAGCCAATATAAAGGCACTTTCCGTAATATTATGTTAGCAACAATGGCTGCAATATATCAAGCCAAATCAAGTAGCGAAACAATCGAAGACGGTCGTCCAGTAGAACAACAACGTTGGATTTGGAGTCCATCGGATGGACTAAATTGGATCTCACGTAAACCTAAGCCAAAAGCAAACGGCGAAGGTTATACAAAAGCAAAAATTGATACAGTATTAAAAGGCCCAATTAAAAATGCAGATGAAATTGCAAAAGCACTTGGGTTAGACAGTAAAGAAGATTTATATAGCTTTGAAACATTACTAGCAACTATTAAGAAAAACTATCCTAGCGATGTTTATGCTAAAGTAGTAGATGCATTTAAAGATAATGGACAAATTCAATCAATGGGTATACCATCAGAATTAGAGGATACGCCAAATGAAAATTAATCAGATTATAATGGAGAAAGCCAGTGGTGCTAGAATCCAACACTTAGAAGATTTAATTATTTGGGACGGCAAAGCAGGTGCCCAAAAAGCAATAGCATCATTACACAGTTTAGAAAGCAACCCAAGTGATACAACTATCAAATGGGATGGCTCACCAGCCGTTATCTTTGGTCGCAATGAGAATGGTGAATTTGTTCTTACAGACAAAAGTGGATTTGGTGCTAAAGGTTATAATGGCAGAGTAAAATCACCAGACGAAATGGAAGCCATGTTAAAGAACCGCCCAGGTTATGCTAAAAACCCACAAGGGTATGGAGACTTTATTGGACAAATGAAAAAAGTTTGGCCTGCATTTGAACAAGCAACACCAAACGATTTCAGAGGTTATGTTCATGGTGACTTACTTTGGTTTGATACTCCAAGCGAGCAAGAAGGTAGATTGTCATTTATGCCAAATACAACAAAGTATACAGTTGACCCAGCAAGTGATATTGGCAAGAAAATTGCTAACAGTAGCGTTGGTGTTGTATTACATGCACATATTGATTTAGAAGGAAATAAAAACAAAGTAGATACTACTAGATTCCAAGAAGGACCATTGTTAGCAATGCCTCCTGTTTCTATTACAGATGTTCCAGATATTGATAGTCCTAAGTTAGGTGAACTTGAAAGTTTCATTACACAAGCAGGAAATGATATTGATGCAGTATTGGCTCCACCAGCAGATCTTAAAATGAAAAACTTTCCAGACATTTTATATATGTATATGAATAACCTAGCAAAAACTAGATCGGTAAATAGTATTGGTAGCAAACATTTTGTCAATTGGCTAACAGCAGATGGTTCTAAAGTAAGTAAAGCAAAACAAGGTAGACTTGTAGAATACTTAAAACAGCACCAAAAAGGTTTAGACGCCGTATTTGCATTTATACGCAGTATAGGACCTATTAAAGATAGCATTATTGCACAACTGGATGCCAATCCAGCTGATATTGAAGCAACAACAGCCGGACAAAAAGGTGGCGAAGGTTATGTAATTGGCAAGGATGTCAAACTAGTAAACAGAGCAGGCTTTACAGCCGCTAATATGGAAAAGAATAATTAGATGTTAAGTAAGCAATGTAAGTTACACTTACACGAAGCAAAAATGACACGTTGGCAACACTTTAAACATGCATGTAGCATTAGTTGGCGTTTAGAGAAAGCAGCATGGGCAGTATTTTTACATGCACTTGCGCCAAGATACTTTAAAACATACGCAAGTGATACATGTGATGCAATAGCAAAAGAGAATAAAAAATGAACGAAAAACAATATACAGCAAAGCAATGGGCAGAACTAGAAGGTGGGCATACTATGAGTGAAGATTCAAAAGAACTTTCATTTATGCAATCACTAGGCGAAGCACGTATGTATAAATCAAGACCACAAATTGCTCGTGAAGGTGCCCGTAGTATTACAGATCATGCATTTGTTAGTTTACTAAGTTTATATGCAATGAGCCAAGATTATAAATCGGCACCTATTGCTAGTAAATATGCAAAATCAACAATCTCCAGAGGAAGCTTCTCACAACCTAGCCCAGGTGGAACAGATCTATATCAAACATTGTTTACATTAAGCAAACCAAAAGGAATGTTTAAAGCAGAAAAAGATACAATGTTAATGGATAAAGTTAACTTTAATCCTAATAAGACTAAAGCATTTTTAAGAAGAATGCAATCAGGACAAGTAACACAAAGCGAAGCACAGTCATTCTTTTTTAGATTAGAAAAGGATCTAGCAATACAAGATCCAAAACTAAAAGCAGCAAGACGCCTAACACAAAATTGGGGTGGATTAACTACAGCACAACGCACACTAGTAGCATCACAACTTGACAGACATTATAGAGCAAATGCGTTACGTAGCGATATGTATCCATTATTCAAACGATTTGCAAAAAATAATGCCTTAATTGCAGGCAGTGGAACAACTAAGAAAATTGCTAAACGTATCGCAAGAGGCGCCGCAGCATTTGCCGTTGGTTACGCAGCTGCTAAAGCCACAGAATTATAAGACATGTATACAAAAAGTAATCAGCGACCTACGGAAGTCATTGGTCGTAACACATCTTTCTATTCAATTTACACATTGATAGATGTAACTGATTCAAATGTATCTAGTCCTAAAATAAATGCAAAAAAGTTTTATCAAAGTCAAAACTTAAACACATTTATGCAAGTAATTGGATTAAGAACACAGCCAATTATAAGTAGTGTCACAAAATTAGAATCACAAAATATGGCAGAATATAATTTTGGAAATGATTATACTGGCACACATACCCTTTGGTTAATGAAATTTGTATCAGAAACTGAAGGTGCATGGAAGAAAGATAATATTGAAACTGCATTATTAGTAGAAGATTTTAACTTTGTTCCTATACACGATAATTTAGATGAAACCGCTACAATAGACGGAGATATTATAAATACTGATAACGAAGATAAGTTAAATACTTACTTCAGTTTTAGTGAAAACATATAAATAGTAGTATATACACGATTGTATATATAAAAGCAAATCAGCTCTTTAAGAGACTGCAAACAGGATGGACGGATTATGTCAATGCAACAGTCAAGACTAGAGCGTGAAAACCTAGAAGCACATGTAGATTTATGTGCAGAGAGGTACCGCGTTTTGGAAGAAAAATTTACACGATTAGAAAACAAGGTTGACGACCTCGTAGACTCTGTTCAGAAGTTAGCCGATAAGGCAACAGCAGACAAAGTCTCAGGTAACAAATTAGTCCTTGGAGCAGCTGCAACAGTCATTGCAGGATTGCTATCAACTATAGTATTACTATTGTTGAATCTTCAAGGTATGCAAGGGTTTATACCACCGGGATAATAGTAATGATATTGAACGAATCATATAGTAACGTTGTTACAGAAGCTAAGGTAGTATATGCCAGAAGAGGCAAAAGTGTTACCACTAAGTTTAGATGCACAGTAGGACCAAGAAAAGGTCGTGTTGTAGCCTCTCCAGCTCAATGTAGCAAACCTATAGATTTAAAAAAGAGATTCGTGCTTAAAAAAACGAGAATGTCAAAAGGTTCACGTATGATGAAAAAAGCACAAAGAACAAAACGAACTAACCCTCAAAGTAGAGTTGTTAGACAATTAAATAAAGCGAGAAGGTAATATGTCATCAGAATCATTAATAAATAAATTACAAAAATTTTTAACAGATAACGATATTAAAATAGAACAGGATCTATTGTCTACTTCGCTTAGAGAATTAAATTTTACTCAAACACTTGGTCTAATAGATAGCTTAAAAGTAAATGATAAAAATGCAGTATTAGAGTTGTTAAATATTAATGCTCCTGTAACAGAAGCAGGATCACCGTGGACAACAACAGGTAAACATCCTGAAGATATGGACGCAGATGAACTAAGAGATGAACTTGCAGTATTTGATGAATTAAGAGATAGAGGTGATTATTTGTCACCACAAGAATTAGCACGTGAAGATACATTGTTTGATTACTTAGAGCAAATTGACGGACCACAAGTAGATGAAGCATATGGAACAGTTGGAACACAACAACCATCAGCATCAACAATTAAAGCACAGACAACAAAAGATAACAATAATCAGCGTGACTTTACAAACAATCAACAAGATCAACAACGAGATGTCCAAAACGTTCAACGCACAGTTGGAGGCGGTAATAAACAACCAACCGGACAAGGCGCAGCAAGATCAGTTGGCGCAGATCCAGATGATGTTCAACGTGGACAAAATGCAGCACAGTCAAATGCAAACGCACAATTATCAACTCAAAATGCTATGGAAATTGAGCGATTAAAACAATTAGCAATGGGCAGAAGATAATGAGATCAATATTAGGCCCAGGTGGAATCCCGACATTTGTAAACAAATTAGAAAATAAAGTATATGAATGCATGATGGAAGAAAGAGTATGCAAAGACGACCTTTCTGAACGTGACATGTATCTTATGCAAAGTCTAGTAAATAAGAATTTAGTTAACAAACAAGTAGAAGGCAAAAAAGTCTACTACAAACAAGCGAGGAGTATATAATGCCATCATCTGACGATGTCCAAGGAATGCAGGACATATTAAATAAATTAGCAAACGCAACAGACCCAACATCAGCGACACCACAAGTTGTTAATAAACCAGTGGTATCTTCGAATGTTTCATCTGATGCAAAAGCTATGTATGAAATATTACAGAAATTAGATGAAGCAACCACCAACGCTACAAAGAAAGCAATTACAAAAGAAGATACAGAATCTTCTATGTTAACAGCGGTTGCACTTAAAGAAAATGACAATATTGCTATCAATGGTAATTATAACGTTGAAATAGTTCAAAAGTATGTTATTGATGGTGTTAAAAAGAAATACTACAATGTTAAAGATGCAGAAGGTAATGTGTTATACGAGGACGTAGCATTATTTGAAAGTGCTATGGGAATTGTTAAACATTTAATGTTTGGCAAGACAGCACACAAAGTAGATCAAATTGCAAAGTTAGACGAGCGTTATGCAGGATATCTAACAGAGGCTGCAATGTATAAACAAAAGTCAATGACTTTAACTGAAAGTTATAAGACAGATGTATACGTAGCCAAGCAAGGAAATGCAATACAAAAGATGTCAAATTGCAAAAAACAGATCAAATCACTGCTCTAAGCATAAATACAATATAAGTATATTAATCAGAAAAATGGGGTTCTAAAATGGAATTACAACAATTAAAAGAAAACAAACTAACAACACTCAAGCGTGTGCTTGACGAAGTGTTTAGTTTGAAGTTAGACTTTAATGCACCTAGCTCTAAGTTAGAAGCAATACAAGAGTCTACACAAAGAAAAATTACAGATCTTCGAGAAAGCGGTCAAGACGTTAGTAACAAAGATTTTCAAAAGCTACTACTAATTGCGGAAGGAATGGATATGGCAATAGAAAAAAAGAAGCTAGAAGAATCAGCTGATTTGGATCAAGCTGAAGTCCTACTAGCTGCAAAACAAATGGCAGATGACTTACAAAAAATGGCTGAAAACTTAGCAAGTATGCAAGTTGAAGACTTAATGAGTATTCATAACGCTATGAAAGAACAAGTTGGAACAGCAGAAGCAGATGCATTTAATTCAAGTGCAGAAGCGGCAATTGGCTCGGCATTAGATGCAGTTAAGTCTGCAAATGAGCAAGTTGGTAATGCAGTGTTAACAGCACAAGGTATGGCACCAGAAACAACAGACATGGATATGCCAGTGGGTGAACCAGAAGGCGATCTAGGTTTAGATGCACCAATGGACGAACCAGCAATGGATGACGATTTTGGTGGAGCAGATGCAATGGACGCCGATTCAGACATGGACGGGCGTGAAATGAAAGAAGATGCATACTTGGCAGCAGTTCGCACAATTAAAGAAGCACAAGCAGAAGGCAAAGTTTCACCAGCTATTCTTAAACAAGCATTTGCACAGTTAAAGAATAAGTAAAATGAGGTATAACGATTTAATAAGGCATACTCTAATAGATATGCTGTCAGTAATGACAGCGGAGGAAGCCACATCTATTTCGTTAGACACACTAGAAAAAACATTGGATGCACAAAATATGCATGTTGATGAACAAGAACTACGTGAGCTACTTGATAGTATCCCCATTGTAAACACTATCAAGGACAACGTAGTTTTCTTTAACGTCGACGGCGATGTTGATGCACCTGATCCAGAAAAACAAGACAAGACAGTTGCAAAACTGGCTAAGAAAAAAGTAGACAAAGAGATGAGCAAATGAACATAGGATTAAACGCAGCACAGGCTAGAGCAAAGAGCTCACAAGATATGATTGTATTCGATGAATGCACAGCAATCATGAAAGCCGTAGTTACAAACAGTGTTGCAGGTGATTATGATACATATGTATCAGATGGAACTACAATGACAGAATCCACACCAGCCACACTAAAAATTGGCACAGTAAATAATCCTACAATTTCAGTCGGCGACACTCTTATTATTAACGATACTACTATTACATTGGGAACTACTGGAACGAATTTAAATTCTGTTATAGCAGATATAAATGACGCTAATGTTACAGGTGTAACAGCAAGCAAAGACGCAGGTTACTTAGTTTTAAATATAATTTTACCTGCTACAACTACATGGTCATATGAAATAGGAACAGGCACGGCAAACACAGCATTAGGTATTACAGATGGCATATATGTCCCTCCTACACCTAGTAGCACAACCTATTTTACATCATGGCAAGGCACTATAACTAATAGGGCTTTGGAAAATCAAATGAATTCAGTTATTAAATATTTTAATAACTTGGGTTATAAATTAGAAAGATTAACTAACTCAGCTACAGGAAAAACATTCAAGTGGCATATATATTGGTAATTAAAGGAGCATAAACATGGCACACAAGATGACAATTAAAGTCTCACCAGAACTATTAGAAAGAAACGCAGACGGTGTTGAAGACCCAATGATGGTACTCACCAATGAAGCAATGGCAATAAACGATACGTTTGTAGCTGAAGGCAAAATGACAGAAGTAACAGAATCAGATCCAGATATAAACGATGGATCATATATCTTAACAACTATCTTTGTTGACTCAGCTGCATGTGATGAATACTTAGCGGCAATGGCTGCTATTGGCGAACACGAAAAAAGTGGTTCTTCTAGAAGTGAATTTTCTAGAGAAGATATATAAAAAATAATATCACCGTAGATATTAATACGACACGAGTCGCTTAAATATAAGGGGAATAACATGATAGACCTACAAGCATCAATCGATGCAGTAAACAGAGCAAAAATATGTGCAAGAAATTTTGCAGCTAAACCGGTAGAAGCAGAACTAATTAACCATTTAGCACAAGTGGCAATGGGTGGCCCATTTAAGCAAGGTCGCAGGTATTTTGATATCTATACAATTACAGACCCAGACAAAGTAGATGCAATTTGGAGACACACAGCACGTCCAGACGAAGAAGCGGCTTTAAAGGCTTGGCCAAAAACAAATAAAGATGGAACACAAGCAACATTTGTAGGTAATGCTCAAGTGTTAGCACCAGCACTATTTGTATTTGCTGGATTAGATGAACCAACACCAGCTTACCCAGAAGAAGATCATTGGGATCCAACTCAAATTGATATAGACCAAGAAGAAAAGCAAAACACTCAATTTGCAATAGGCTCTGCAATGGGAATGCTAACATTTGAAGCCAATAGGTTAGGATTACACACAGGAAATTGTGTATGTTTTGATCCACCTCCAGTTACAGCAATGATTAAAGAATGGTCAGGTAGAGATGACTTTGATCGTGCATCACTAATGGTAGGTGTTGGATATCCAACACACGAATGGGGCAACGAAGCACTATGGGAAATGAGAAAACATCCACACGTTGTTGATCATGTTTACGAACCACCATATCCAAAAGATAGAGGCGACCCAGCTCATTATACAATTTAACAACTATAAATGGCTACAACAATGTTGTAGTCATTTTTCTATAAACTTCCAAAAAATTAAGTAAACAACTTGACAAGAAAGTATTTTTCGTGTAACATATAAGCATGGCTGAATTAATTAAACTCTACGACTATAAAGAACTTACCCGTCAAACACAAGCTGACGGCAAACGCATGTATGAGAATCCATACGGCGATCCAGTTCCAAGTGTCACAACAATTTTAGGTGCAACGCAACCCGCAGAAAAACGTCAAGCATTAGCTAACTGGCGCAAACGTGTAGGTAAAGAAGAAGCACAACGTATAACAACAACTGCTGCCAATAGAGGCACAGTAATGCATAATATCCTGGAACACTGGGCATTAGGCGAATATGAAACTTATAATCCAGGTAACAATATTGTTCATCAACAAGCTAAGGCAATGGCACAGGTTGTTGTAGATAATATCGACAAAGATATTGATGCAATATGGGGCACAGAAGTTATGCTATGTGCAGCAAACTTATATGCAGGAACAACAGATTTAGTTGGTATGTATAAAGGTAAGCCAACTATTATGGATTTTAAGCAAACTAACAAACCCAAAAAGCGTGAATGGATCGACGACTACTTTTTACAAGGAGCCGCATATGCATTAGCACACAATGAAATGTTTGAAACAAAGATTCAAAACATTGCTATCTTTATGTGTAGTGGTGATTGTCAATGGCAACTGTTTGAAGCAGATGAAACTGAATTTCCCTATTGGACTACACAGTGGGCTAAAAGATTAGAGAAGTTTTATGGCATGTCATCATAAATACAGTATATAGAAAACGAGGATAGGCTAATGGCAATAACAACAAAAGTATCGCAAATTATTATTAGAAAAGACAACTTAGGAATGGTTCCAATTTTGTCAGCAGGTGAATTTATGCTTGCTGAAGATGAACAAAGACTTTTCTTAGGCCAAAAACCGCTTGTAGGTAATTTAGAGAGTTCAACAACTTCCACAGCATCTGTATCATTTTCGATTACAGTAGGTGGAAATATTACTCCATTATTTTTAAATGATATTGCTGATTATAAAATTGTTGTAACCAAAGCCTCAGATTCTTCTACTACAGAAATTTCATCAGGTGCTGCTATTACAGTAAGCGATGCAGATGGTAAAGGCGGTAATCATCCAATTTATACATTCGATCATGGATTAGGTGGAACACCAGATGGAGCAGATACATTTGTATTGTATTATAATAAAGAAGTAACAAATACACAAGCAGATGACAGAGTAAAGAGAAATTCTACAACATTCACTAACAGTGGCAATGTAGTTGAAACAACAGGTATTAATTTCTTCAGTAATGTTATGAATGATATTACTATGGATTATACATTGTTTGATGCAACATATATGCGTAAAGGCACATTAAACATTTTAGTCAATGGAAACACCACTTCGTCTATAGAAGATAAATTTATAGGTGATAGTGAACTAAGTGATGTAGAATTTTCTATAACAAACGATGGTGCAGGAAAATTTATCCTGAACTTTAAAACATCATTAACCACTGGATTACAATTTAACTATACACAATCTGTATCAAAATTCATTACAAATTAAGATAATATTATGAATGAATTTTGGCAGTGTTCGCCGAAGCAACGTCTTGTCATGTGGAGGCAGTTTCGAAAGACTTTATCGAGTATGGAATACTTCGAAAGACTACAGGCAGTTGTAGACTTTTGGAAAATGGCACCAATGTCTAGTATGCACACAGACATCTACGATGCTAAAACATGGGCTCAACCTTGGGACTTTATTTGGGAAGGTGTCTATGATGAAAACAATGTAGCATTGGGTATGGCATATACTTTACAGTTAGAAAGTTATGCACAATGCGAGATTTTACTTGTGCAGAATACAAAGAAAAGTTATATAAACTTAATAGTTTTGGTAGACAAAAAGCACATTTTAAACTATAATTATGGTATAGTAAATGATATGAGTGAGCTAGATAATGACACAACTATTCTAGAAAAAATTAATGTTAGCGAGTTAACGTAACACTTTATGCTTTGATTGTTATTGTAAATAACTTATTAGCTAACAACAGAAACGGATGAAAAATGACAAATAATATTACGGTTATTAAAAGAGATCAAACAAGCGAACAGTTAGATCTAGAAAAAATGCACAAGGTAGTTTTTTATGCCTGTGAAGGGATTACAGGAGTTAGTCCAAGTGAAGTAGAAATCAAAAGTCATATTTCATTCTATAATGGAATAGAAACAGCAAAAGTTCAAGAAACACTAATCAAAGCAGCCGCAGATCTTATCAGCGAAGAAACTCCTAACTACCAATGGGTAGCAGGACGTTTAATCAATTATCACTTACGTAAAGAAGTGTATGGCAAGTTTGAGCCATGTAGTCTTAATGAAATTGCTACACGTAATGTAGAGCTAGGTTATTACGATGAGAATTTTTTCTCCGTTTATAACCCCGAAGAAATTTTTCAACTTGACCATTATATCAAACATGACAGAGATGAAAATATTGCATTTGCTGGAATGGAACAATTCCGTGGAAAATATCTAGTTCAGAATAGAGTAACTGGTGAAATATACGAGACACCACAAATTGCATACATGATGATTTCAGCAACATTGTTTGCCAATTATCCAAAGAAAACAAGATTAAAATATGTAAAGGATTTCTATGACGCTATTAGTAATTTCGATATTAGTTTACCTACTCCTATTATGGCCGGGCTCCGCACACCACAACGTCAATTCAGTAGTTGCGTTCTTATTGAGACCGACGACAGTCTTGATAGTATTAATGCTACTTCTAGTTCTATAGTAAAATACGTTAGCCAGAAAGCAGGTATTGGTATTGGTGCAGGTAGTATCCGTGCTATTAATTCACCTATTCGCAATGGTGATGCAAGTCACACAGGTGTTATTCCTTTTTACAAAATGTTTCAAAGTGCGGTTAAGTCATGTAGCCAAGGTGGAGTGCGTGGCGGAGCAGCAACATTATATTATCCAATATGGCATTTAGAAGTTGAAGATTTACTAGTGCTAAAAAACAATAAAGGCACAGAAGACAACCGTGTAAGACACATGGATTATGGAGTGCAATTTAATAAACTTATGTATGAACGTTTGCTAACAGGTGGAAATATTACTCTTTTCTCACCAAGTGATGTTCCAGGACTTTATGAAGCGTTTTTTGGTGACCAAGACAAATTTAAAGAATTATACGAAACTGCTGAACGTAATACACGATTGCGTAAAAAAACAGTTACAGCAATTGAATTGTTTAGCCAGTTTATTGAAGAACGTAAGAATACAGGTCGTGTATATCTAATGAATGTAGATCATGCAAATACGCATGGCGCATTTGATGAACAAGCGGCACCAATTAAACAAAGTAATTTATGCTGTGAAATTAACCTACCTACTAAACCATTGAAACATGTGTTTGACGACGAAGGTGAAATTAGTTTATGCACACTAGCGGCAATCAATTGGGGTAATATTAGAACACCAAAAGATTTTGAACGTGTTTGTAGATTGTCAGTAAGAGCATTAGATGAATTATTAACATATCAAGACTATCCAGTTGATGCGGCAGAACGTAGCACAAAAAATAGACGCCCATTGGGTGTTGGTATTATTAACTTTGCATACTGGTTAGCTAAGAATGATTTAAACTATCAAGACATTAACGAAGACGGATTAGCATTAGTAGACGAATGGGCAGAAGCATGGAGTTATTACTTAATTAAAGCAAGTGCAGATTTAGCCGAAGAAAAAGGTGCAATTCCTAAAAACAATGAAACTAAGTATAGTCAAGGTATTACACCTAATCAAACTTATAAGAAAGATGTAGATGAGCTAGTGCCTCACACAGAAAGACAAGACTGGAAAGAATTACGTAAACAACTTAAAGCAACAGGTATTCGTAATTCAACTCTAATGGCACTTATGCCTGCAGAAACATCAGCACAAATTAGCAACAGCACAAACGGTATTGAACCACCACGTAGTCTTGTTAGTATTAAACAATCAAAGCATGGCGTGTTAAAGCAAGTGGTTCCTGGTTTTGCTAGGTTAAAGAACAAATATGACCTACTATGGGATCAAAAGTCTCCAGAAGGTTATTTAAAAATTATGGCAGTATTACAAAAGTATATCGATCAAGGTATCAGTGTTAACACAAGCTACAACCCACAGTTTTACGAAGATGACAAAATACCAATGAGTGTTATGTTACAACATCTAATGATGTTTTACAAATACGGTGGAAAACAATTGTATTATTTTAATACATTTGATGGACAAGGCGAGCTCAATATAGATGAACTTAATGAGACAAATGCTTTGCCCGAATACGAAGGAACATCAGACCTCGATGACGAGGACTGTGATAGTTGCACAATATAAAAGGTAATATAAATGTCAGTATTTAATTCAGCGAACAAAACAGATCACACTAAAGCATTAGCTTTTATGGACCCAGCAGGTGCAGTTGCAATCCAGCGATATGACACTATGAAGTATAAGCAGTTTGATAAACTAACTGATAAACAGTTGGGTTTCTTTTGGCGTCCAGAAGAAGTAGATGTTCTACGAGATGCAAATGACTTTAAACTTCTTACAGAACACGAGCGTCATATCTTTACAAGTAATCTTAAAAGACAAATATTGTTAGATAGTGTTCAAGGTAGAGCACCAGTTGAGGCATTTGGTCCATTGGTATGTTTACCAGAACTAGAAGCATGGATCCAAACTTGGACATTTAGTGAAACAATTCACTCACGTAGTTATACACATATTATTCGTAATGTTTATTCTAACCCAAGTGTTGTATTTGATGGAATGATAGACATTGATGAGATTATGGATTGTGCAGGAGATATCTCAAAATGCTACGATGAACTTATTGAACTTACTTCTTATTATAACTTATTAGGTGAAGGCAAGCATACAGTTAACGGTAAAAAAATTACAATTGACAAGTATGAAATTAAAAAGTTACTATACAAAACACTAATGAGTGTTAACATTTTAGAAGGTGTTCGTTTCTATGTATCATTTGCATGTTCATGGGCATTCGCAGAACTTAAAAAGATGGAAGGTAATGCTAAGATTATTAAACTAATTGCACGTGATGAAAACTTGCACTTAGCATCTACACAATCACTTCTTAAGATTTTACCAAAAGATGACCCAGACTATATTAAGATTGCTAAAGAAACAGAAGAAGAGTGTATTCAAATGTTTGTTGATGCAGTTGACCAAGAAAAAGCATGGGCTGAATATTTGTTCAAAGATGGATCAATGATTGGATTAAATACACAGCTATTAAGTGATTATATTGAATGGATTGCATCAAAGCGTATGACAGGTGTAAGCCTAAAATCTCCATACAGTGTATCACAAGCAAACCCACTACCATGGACACAAAAATGGATTTCAGGCGCAGAAGTGCAAGTTGCTCCGCAAGAAACTGAAATAAGTTCTTATGTTGTTGGTGGTGTTAAACAAGACGTATCCGAGGATACATTTAAAGGATTTAGTTTATGACAAATGTAGTAATATACAGTAAGCCACATTGTCCTTATTGCGATAAGGCCAAGGCATTACTTGAAAGAATGAATATCGAGTTTGAAGCAAAGATGCTTGATAAAGATTTTACAAGAGAAGATTTAATGGAAGTTGCTCCAAGGGCTCGAACCTTCCCACAAGTGTTTATTAATGGAACAAACATTGGCGGGTATGATCAATTGACAACATACATTGAAACAACTAATTTTAACGGAACAGGATTTACATTATGATTATTGAAGCACCTTATAAAGTAGGGGACGTAGTAAGTATCAAACTAAGCAGTGGCGAAGAAATGATTGCGAAACTTGAAGAAGAAACAGCAACACACATTTCACTGAACAAGCCACTTATTTTAGTAGCAGCAGAAAAAGGCGTAGGCCTATCACCATTTATGTTCACAGTTAGCCCAGATGCTAAAGTGCGTTTGAATATAAATAGTATTATATGTGTAGTTAAGTCGGCGAAGGACGCAGGTGATACATATATCCAACAAACAACAGGTATACATTTAGCAAAAGCATAATATGGCAGGAGTTCACCGAAATACAGATAATCGCCCATGTGGTGCCACAACTTCAGTTCGTGGACAAGGCACAGTCTATGTCAATAATAAATTGTGTAGTGTGAACAACGATCCTAATACACACGGCGGTGGTGAACTAAAAGCAGCTAATCCAAATGTTTTTGTTAATAACAAACTTGTGGTAATTTTAGGTAATAGTGCCGCACCAGATAGCTACTGTCCATTACCTGGTGGTAGTCATTGTAACCCTAAAGCCAGTAGTGCCAGCAGTGATACATTCGTAGGCGGATAGTATGTCAGATTTTGAAACAGCAGCCAATTATTTAAAAAACACTAATGTTGATTTGGTTACAGGCACTACTGTAGACTTAGGCACAGGTGAAGTAGAAACAACTACAACCAGTATGAGTCTAAGAGAAATTATCTGTAGTTTACTTGCAGGTAATGGAATTAAACTTCCTAATTTACAATTGTGTCTAAAAATTAACTTAGGTAGATTACTAGGTGTATCAGGAATCCCACCAGAGCTATATAAAGCACTTGCAGAAGCAGAAGCAGCCTTAGACGAATTTATTGCACATACAAATATTGATAACGTGTTAGGCAGACTAAACGCCGCAATTGCAGAATTTGCCGCAATTGCTAACATGATTAACTTCTGTGGCACGCCAGTTAATCCAAAACCTATTCCAAACGTTTTGAAAGAAATATTTGGTTCTTATTTAGGTGCAGGTAAAAGTATACTTGACAAATTAGGAACTATGTTAGACAGTGACATAGGAGGATGCACAGGCGGTAGCGGATTTAATGCAGGCATATTCCAAGGCGGAATTCTTAAATCGCTAGGTGATTTAATTGATGAATTTGGTAGTATTGCAAATGCTCCACAATCAGTAATAGATGGACTAGTCAGTGAACTAAATGCATTTTCGTCAGATATGAAAAACTTAGTTACACTTGAAAATAACTTTAGTGGAACAAATTCAAATGGCGGTAGTGCGTTTGCAGATGCATCAACACAAGAAACACATACAGGTGTTGGAACAGCAATAGACACTAGCACACTTACTTTAGCAAAAGCACAAGGATTAGCAGGTTCACTAAAATCTGCATACGATAGCCTAAGCGGTTATGTAGTTGATGATCAAGATAATAACATATTTGATTACTTATTAGATGCTCAAATGTTAGCTAAATTAAAACAAAATGACTTACCTACAGTTAATGTAGTAGAAAGAACACCAGTTTATGATTACTGTGGCGTAGTTACTGGATATACAACAGCACCAGATTATAGTGCGCCGAAAAGCGAAGGATCACCTGTTACTGTTCCAACTGCACCTGGTATAACAGGATTAGCAGAAAGTGGAACAATAAGCAATAATTCACCTGCTACAACAACAAACTTAACGAATCCTAATCCAATGATAAGAAGTAGTGTTCCAGCTACTAATATTGGTAGTTCGGGTGATAAAAAAGGTGATATAGCTTCAGATTCAACACACATATACATAGCAAATGCAGATTACGATGGATCTACTGCAATTTGGGTAAGATCCGCCGTAGATCAGACCTGGTCGTAAAAAAATCTAAAAAAACAAGACATTTCGGTTGACAAAAGGTTATCTTACTGTTATATTATATATAATTGTATTAAATAAAGAAACGATACGAATATGAGAGCACAAATATATAATGATGGAATTAAGCGAATCAATGCTAAAATTGAAGTTCCGCTTAGTAATGATGATGTAGGTGATTATATCTTAAGCGCCTTAGTTGGTGAATCTATAGATTTAAGAAGTCTACAACAAATGAACAAACGACAACTCTTGCATCTTGCTAAAGAAGAAATTAAAACGTTTGGAACAGAAAATCCAAGAGAACGAGTTAATGGAATCGACAACGATACAAAAGTTATTGTTAAAAACTATGTGAAACAAATGTTTCCAGAACTACAATGATTAGGAGATCAACTATGAATAAACTTAAATATGGTATTATACTAACAACAATCTTATTTGCACAATCAGTATTTGCTGAATCAAGAACAATTGACGTAGTAAATGTAACTGGTTACGTAACTAAAACAAATGAATATAATATTCAGTCTAAAGTAGTTAACACACCAATTAGAACATGTAACATTGTAAATGTTCCAATTTATGGAAGTAATGGTAAAGCACAAACCGGTGAAGTATTAGGTGGTGCAATTATTGGTGGCATACTAGGTAACCAAGTAGGTGGTGGTAAAGGTAAAGATGCCGCAACTATACTAGGTGCTATACTAGGAGCAGACTTTGCCAATAAAAAAGGTGGACAACAAAAAATTGTTGGATACAAACAAGTAGAACAATGTGAGGTAACATATGAAAAAACATATGAAACTCAAACTGCATGTGACGTATGGGTAGACATACCAGCAATAGAAGGTGTTACACATATGTATACTACTGATAAATGTCCTGCTAGAAATAGTAAAGTTGGACTTGTTGCAGAAGTTCGTGTTCAACTTAGATAAATAAAAAGTAAGAAAAATAATGCCGGTATAGCTCAGTTGGTAGAGCAACTGATTTGTAATCAGTAGGTCGAGTGTTCGAATCATTCTACCGGCACCAGATATAAAGAAAAGGCGATTGGACTGCCGGGCTGCAAAATGCCTTAAAACGGAAATACAAAAGAGAAACAATTTAATAACTATAAATATAAAGAGACATGGGGCTGTAGCTCAGTTGGGAGAGCGACTGGTTTGCAACCAGTAGGTCGTAGGTTCGATCCCTATCAGCTCCACCATTATCAACCCAGCCTTAGTGCTGGGTTTTTACTTTAATAAAGTCTTGACTTACTGTAAAAAATGTTATATAATGTAAGCAATCAAAAACAATAGAAAATAAGGAGAAAATTAATGTCTGAACTAATGAGCAGGAAGCTAAAAGAGTGCTATGAGAGTGACTTTGATGACACAGAACTATCAAAGGAAATCTTTGGAACATGGGATACATACGAAGAAGATATTAATGCAGGACAATGGCTTGCTCCTGTTAAAGTAGCCGCATATGTTCAGCACAACTTTAATCCTGATGTAAGTATTGGCGACATTGCTTGTGGCACTGGATTAGTTGCAAAACTATTAAAACCAGGCTTTTATACTAACATTGAAGGTTATGACATTACAGTAGAGTTTTTGGAAAAAGCAAAAGAACATTACAAAAGCACAACATACAATGACATTACTGCTGAAGCATTGCCTAAACAATATGAAGTAGTTACTGCAAGTGGAGTATTTGCTCCTGGTCACCTAAGTGCATCGCCAAGTAAAAACATTGCAGATAGTTTGCTACCTGGTGGAACATTTGTTATGAGTAATCCTAGTAATGCACATGGACACGCATTAATCCCATCAGACTATTCATATTTAGAAACAGGTGGATGGAACGCACAAAAAGATTTAGTAATGATTTATGAATCAGATCCATATCCTAGTTTGCTACACAATGGACATCAGCACTATCACAGAGTTCGTGCATGGAAACGAGCGGAAGATGTTGCAGTTCTGTAAGTGAATAAATACACGTATAATACAGGATACAATAATGAGACCTTTTTACTTACTCCCTAAAAACGATAGCCCAGCATTATCAGACAAATATAGATTACTTACATACGAACAACTTATTACTGAAGTGTTAGCATGTAAGAAAATTTTAAATGCCAGCGGCTATACTAAAGACCACAGGATCGCTATTCAAGGCATTAATAGAGTTGAGACTTGGATTTGGATGATTGCTGCATCATTTGATGGATCAGGAACTACACTTCCATGGAAAGCATCTGAATATACAGAGAATGCAAGACTAAAGAAAAACAATGCTAATGCAGTTGTTAGGTTAAACCACGATGGCACATTAAATGAAATTGATCACAAACACTTTGAAAAGTCAGTAACACAAGAAAAAGAATACATGTGCCAATACTCAAGTGGCACAACAAATAGATATGGTATTCCAAGTTGCTACAGTGGAGTATATGAAGTAGATGAAAGTAATTGGGGCGGCGATGGTCGACAAGCAATTTCATATAGAATCAAAGGTAATCCAGACTTTGCTAATCCAAAAACAAATAGATTTATTAATATTATGCAACCATATATTCCATGGTCGCAGGACCTTACATATCACACACTAATAATGGGTGGTTGGGTGCATGTTATTAACGACCCATCTGAGTTTGATGATGCATGTAAGTATCAAGACCCCACATGGCTTATTGGATTTCCGTTATCATTGCAAAAAGTTATGGATGCTAACAAAGGCGGACATAAGTTTAACACATTAGAATTTACAGGCGGTATCGTAACTACCGAACAACAACAAGCATGGCAAGAGTTTTTTAATCCAGATCAATATATGAATGTATATGGTGAAGGAAGTGTAGGAACTTATTGTGTTAACTTTGCTAAAAAAGGTGAAGACATTAGACA
>Ga0206682_10001218_pt1 | contig 25686 bp, 19 predicted proteins | sample M240m12015metaG_FD_155444 | JGI IMG/M metagenome (GOLD analysis project Ga0206682, IMG submission 155444) | Ammonia-oxidizing marine archaeal communities from Monterey Bay, California, United States - M2 40m 12015 | ecosystem: Environmental > Aquatic > Marine > Intertidal zone | place: USA...
ATGAATCGTACTTCAAAAAGCCGAGCACGGGTGCGACGAAGACCGCCGTCATCACGAATCTTGCCTTCAACGAAGCGCCGGGTCTTCCCAGTCTTTCACCGTCGACTGGTATGATCTTGCGATTGGACAAGCACGTCAGCGATGGTGATCCTTTGTACTCACACTCAACCTTTGACCCGACCGAGTCGTTGACGTGGTACGAGGACTCTTACGTGCATCCGGCTATGGTCGTGCAAGATCTCGTGCGTCTGTCGTGGCTGAATGGCGTCGTGGGCGTCACGACTCTTCAAGAAGGATGCCCTCGATTCTTCCGAGACATCAACAGCAACGACGCCGTCGTGAAAACGACGGCGAATGAGTGTACGCTGTGGGACAACGCCCGAGTCAACGGTGTGTGCCTCGCGCAGCTTTCCATGCAACGTGTCGCCGTCGCCGCGCTTCTCGGCGCGTCTCCCGCGGCGCGCATCGGCGCGAATCTTGTGACGGTGACCTTCGTCGCCATCGCCACCATGATTCTCGTGTAATTCGCGAGATAATCATCGCACACGCATCAGTGCATTACTTTGGGGCGGATCGTGCGGTTGACGATTAGGAAGCCTTTGATGGCTCCGCTGGCAGTCTACCATTTCCGACACGCATCGGAACGCGATCGCAGTCTAAGAGTGACGGATTCATTTTTCATATTTACATCTTATTAAAGTTTACTTTGGGGCGGATCGTGCGGTTGACGATTAGGAAGCCTTTGATGGCTCCGCTGGCAGTCTACCATTTCCGACACGCATCGGAACGCGATCGCAGTCTAAGAGTGACGGATTCATTTTTTATATTTACATCTTATTTTTTACGGAAACAACTGCTCACCCTTCAAGAATGCATTCCAAACAAAGCAAGAGCTCGCGTACATCGCCGCGGTGTACAAAAATGTCGCTTGAAACGACCCCGTCGCCTCGACGCTCGCGCCAGTCACCATGTTGGCGACGATTGAACCGACGACGCCGACCGTGTTTGTGAAACCGAGAATAGCGCCCGCGCGAGACGGAGCGACGTCCTGAAGGTAACTGTGATACCCCGCAACCGCGACGGCTTGAAGACCGAGCGTGGCGACGATGCACGCCAACGCGACGCTCGCGGTGGTGGTGTACTTCAACGCGAATAATCCCAGGGCGGGACCGATGGTGGCGACGTTCATCGCCAATCGACGCACTTTCCATCGCTCCATCCCTCGACTAATCAACTTATCCGCCACCTGTCCCGAGCTAAATGACATGAACGCGGTGAATACCCACGGTAAAGCGCCGAGGATCCCAGAGCTCGCGATGGACATTCCCAAGTCGTTCGCGAGATACACCGGCAGCCATGACTGTAAAATCATGAACCCCCAGTTCACGACGACGTGACACCACAACAGCGCAACGAGCTGCGTCGCAACTTCGGACGACAACTCGGTCATTTGCTCGCCGTTTTCATCCTTCAACTCGCTCACCTTCGGTACCCTAGGGACGAAAGTTTTCACGCTCTGCGGCATTGCGGCGTAGGCGGCGACGGCCCACGCCGCGCCAAACGCGCCGAAGCCGTAGAAAATCGCTCGCCACCCAAACTGCGTGATCAAACTTCCAGCCGCCGCGAGCCCGAACGCCGAACCAATGTTAAACAGCGCAAATATCGTTGACAACGCGCCCGACCGTCGCTCCGCCGGCACGTGCGCCGCAACCGCCGCTGCGGACGCCGGTAGCGCGCATCCGCTCGCCGCGCCGAACAAAAATCGCGCCGCCACGACTGCGAGCACCGGCGCCGTCGTCATCGAGCTCAGCGGCGTCACCGCCACCGCGATCGACCACACGCACAGCCCACCGAGCAACACCTTCGCGCCACCGAATCGATCGCTCGACGCGCCCGCCGCGAGCTGCGTGACGCCGTATCCCCACAGAAACGCGCTCTGCGCGAGCGCCAAATCCTTCATGGACATGCCCAGCTCCGCCTTCAGGCTCAGCGCCGCGGCGGCGAAAATCGTTCGGTCCGCGCTCGCGAGCAGCATGGCCACGCCGAGGGCGAGGATGATTTTATTCGCATCGTCGGCGTCGCGCGGCGCGGCGGCCGTCGCGCGCGCGCGCGTAGCGGAACGGCGCGAGGGTGACTGCGAAAAAGCGCAGCACTTTTTGAGCGGGACAACGCGAACTAGCGTCGCGACGCGTCGCGATGCGCGCGTGGAGACGCGCTGGTATGCGACGCGCGACTGTTTTGCGCGATTGACGCGCGCGAACGGCGTCGCGCCGCGCGTGCGGGTGGATGAGAGATGGACGGCGAGCGACATGGCGCGAGGCGCGCTGTGGCGACAAAGGGAAGCGCGCGCGTTTGGTCGTTCATTTGCGTGCTTATTCTCGTCGTGTCGCTCTAGATCAAATCAAACTGCCGGAGTTCTGCGGTGATGGAGCGCTAGAACTTGGACTGCCGCCTTGGTGAGGGTTGGCGAACGCCGGGTGCAACGGTGGTTCAGCCGCCGGGCGCTGGGGATATCCCATCTGCGGATGCTGCTGCCGGTATCCCATCTGCTGATGGTGCTGGGGGAACGCCATCTGCGGATATTGTTGCGGATACTGCACACCAGCCATCGGTAGCGCTAGCTGAGGTGCGCCAACTTGCTGCTGCTGCAAGGCGCTGTTGGGCGGCGCTTGCATAAAGCTCGGATTGATGTGTTGCGGCGGTGCCATGGAACTCATGCCATGGCCACTCCTGGGTGACGCTGGAGCTTGCGCGTATAAGTCATTGAGTGCGCTCTTGTCCAAACTTTGAGGCTGTGGTGTACCGAACGGGTTATTTCCGAATGGGTTCGTGCTTCTCGGCGATTTTGCTTGGGGCGCCGGCGCCGTTTGCGGAGCCGCCGGCACCATTTGCGGGGCGCCGCCGTATGGGTTCGCTCCGAATGGGTTGTACGCCACCGCAGAGGGTTCCGTCGGCACCGCCGGAGCGATTGACTCGGAGAAAGAATCAAGTGCGCTTGTACTGCTCGAAGCTGCGGGCGCGACCGGCGCTAACGCCGGCGGTTGCGTCGGCGCGGGCAGCGCGTTTGAGCTAAAAACATCGTCTTTGCTCGTTGGGCTCGGCGTACCTAAATCAAGCTGACTGAGCGCATCGAGCGCATTCAACGGCTCCACCGGCGGTAGCGCAGCAGTGGTACTGATAAAGTCCGCGTTGTTGGCGGGGACGTCGATCGCCAACATTGTCGACCCCACCGCATTCGCTCGTGCATTGTTCGCCGTCGTCGAAGATGTCGCGCCCAACCGCCGCTCGCGAAGAGGCAAGCCTTCGCGAGGCGCCGATTCGAAGTACTCTTCCATGCTCTTCAAAAACGTCGCAGGGGGTGCTTCAAGCTTGACGACTGCGTTTTCCACCGCCGCGCACGCTTCGCACGTGTCGTAAAATCGTTGCAAGTCTTCGATTTGCGTCAAGTACTTTTTGAAAATCACCAACCCTTTCTCCGCCTCGACTTTGCTCGTTTCAAAGTACTTGTCCACCAGGTTTATGATGCCCTCGTTCATGACGCGATACACCAAGAAACTATCCTTTGCGACGAGTCCGACGGCGTATCGCGAGACGGCATTTTTCTGCAGCGTCGTAGATGTTGGCGCGCAATCCGTGATGCGTCGCACGAGCGTCTGCACCAAGGGCAAAACCTTGATCAACGTCGCGAAATCACAATCTTTCAACGGATTCGCCACCACCGCTCGCGCCTCGCCGTTTGTCGTCGTCGTCACCGCGCCACTCACGTTTCCTACGAGGCTCGGGATGAACTCATTCAAAGCGCACAGCTCTTCGAGGTACGCCGCGTACGCGCGCGTCCACCCCGACAACTCGTACGCGTCCTTGTTGGTCTCGTCCTTCCAGTAGCGAATGTTAAACAGCGTCTGTTCTTTCGGCCCGTACGTTTTCCGAGATAAAAATTCCAAAAACCTGAAGAAGTCATCCTTAAACCCCCCTCCCTCGCACTCCCGCATCAACCTGTGCAGCAACACGTGCGTCTTCAGCATCGTCCTCCACGGCGCGCACTTCCGCACCTGTCTCGCCAACGTCTCCAACACGAACGCCCGATCCCTCGAGCTCCCTCCGCCCGCGCCTCCGCACGTGCGCACCAGCGCCAGCACGTGCTTCTCCTTCGGCGGCACGTCATCGAAATTCGTCGCCTTGCTAAACGCCAACTGCGTCTCGGCGAACTCCTTCTCCACCGCCGTCGCCGCGAGTTTCGCCTGCGTCGCGTCCGCGTCCCGTCAGTCTCTCGCGCGTCTCCCCGAATCTCCCGCGCGGGTTTCCCTTCGCGTCTCCGCGCGCGCGCGTCGCGCGTCGCCTCGCGTCGCGCGTTCGCGCGCGATCCTCGTCGCGCCGATTCGAACACGCGCCAATCCGCCGCTCGATCGCACCTTGCCGCGCTCCCACAGCGCCGTCTTCGCGTTCCCGCGCTTATCGGTGCGCGTGCCGACGCCGCGCGCGACCTGGACCTCCTCCGCCACCGCGCGCACGACGCGCGACGCCTTTTTCTGCAACCGGAGCGGCATCGCGCGCCGACGCGACCGCGCGCGTCTGTGCCGGCGCGGGCGCGACCGCGCGCCGGCGAACCCGCGCGCGCGTCGTCGATCGAACCTCGCGATGCGGTGAAATCGGTGGCGTCGATCGATGGCTCGAGGTTCGAGCGATCGGCGGCGACGATCGCGCGCGCGCGCGGATCGCGACGCGCGATCGACGGACGGCGTCGTCGATCGAACCTCGCGATGCGGTTGGATCTGCGCGAACGATCGATGGCTCGAGGTTCGAGCGATCGGCGGCGACGACGCGCGCGCGCGCAGATCGCGACGCGATCGACGGACGGACGCGCGACGATGTTCGGCGCGTTTTACAAGACGTTCATGTCGGTGCGTGCGCGCGAGCGCGCGCGGGCGCGACGGCGCGCGCGGGCGACGGCGCGCGGGCGGCGCGCGGGCGACGGCGCGCGCGAGGCGGCGACGATCGAGCGCGCGATCTCGACGACGACGGGGGAGGGCGGCGCGCGACGCGCGCGAGGACGGGGGGACTGACGAGGCGCGAACGCGCGCGCGCAGAATTCGGCGGTGTACGTCGGGGTGATCGTCGCGGGGGCGCTCGCGGGGGAGAAGGCGTTGAACTACGGATTCGATCGCGCGTGGGAGAGGTGAGGGGTCGAAGCGACGCGACGCGAAACGACGCGACGCGAAACGACGCGACGCGCGCGACGCGCGCGAGGCGCGCGCGCGCGCGCGCGATGATGCGAATGGGGATTGACCGAGGTTTTCGTCGACGGTTCGCGCGCAGCTCGAATAAGGGTAAACTCTGGAAGGATGTGGAGAAGCGACTCGAGCTCGAATAGGGTCGCGAGAGCCTGTTTAATTTTAGTTTAGCGGCGAATGAATCATGCGAATGTAATACACTAAGAAAGGAGACTTTCGATACAAATGGACTAGGCGCGCGGCGCGCTGTGCTAAAGGGAAGGAGAGCCGGTCGCGGGCGCCTCGACCGCGCGCTTGGGCGTCGCGACGATGCGCTCCAACGCCGCGTTGAGCGTCGAGTGCGACTCGTTCATGAGTTCTATGGATGCGCGAAATAACACGGGACCGATGAATAAGTTGATGACGATCACGGACACGGCCAGCGTCGAAAACGCGGGGCCCCAGTATGGAAATCTCGCGGCGACGGTGCGCGACAAACCGAGCGCGACGCCGGCTTGGGTGACGTGCCCCATCCATTCAATGTTTTTGCGCCGTTCGCCCGTGATGTCGCTCACCGCCGGTGCTTTGAGTATGCGCGCAGATATTGCCGTGGCACAATACAGCCCCAAAAGACGAACGATGACGAGACCGACCGCGATGACGATGGAGTTGTACACGTTTTCCAGGCGCAGGCTCGCGCCGGCGAGGGTGAAGAAGAGCAAATTTACCGCTGGCGTCACGATCGCGATCGCGGCGTGTAACTCCTCGCGCTCGTGCGCGCCGTTCGTATGCTTGCGATTTGCCGCGGTGAGACCGGCGGCGACGCACACCAATAAAGGCTCCAATCCGAGATGTTCGCTAGACACAAAGATGGCGGCGGCGCCGCACACGATGCAGCCGACACGAATGTTTTTCCAACGCGCCGCCAAGGACGTGGGTTTGAGCAAGCGTCCAAGTAGGACGCCTGCGATGATACCCGCAATGGCGGCCCCGATCACCCGCACTATAGGTTGCAAAAGCTTGGTGATGGGATGCGAAGTTTCCCATTGCGTCGCGGGCTTCAAATTCACCAAGAGTCTTCTCGCCGCCGCGCTCGCGCCGACATCGCGCGTCGTGTTGCTCGCGATCTCACCTCCCAAGGCCATCGTCGCCGCATCTGATATGATATTGTGGAAGTCCAATCCCGAAAGCGCCACGAGCTCGACGTTTATAGCGAACAACGCGACGACGAGAACGTCTTTCAAAACCGTCGTGCTCAAAATGTGCGCGCAATACGGCCCGCTCGCCTCGCACTCGTTGATCACCGCCATCGCACTCGCGGGCGAGCGCGCCAACGAAAGCGTCCCCAATAAAGATCCCACCGCCGCGACGTGTCGCTCCGTCAGCCCTTGCAAAAACTCCACCCTCTGCGCGAAAATCGCGTCGAACGCGCCAAACGTCGCGCACCAGCAGCAGCACGCCACGCTCGCGATGGTCACCATCGTCACCCGCAGCGTCTTCCGCACCTCACTCAGCACCACCTCAGATCCAGCCGCGACGCCGATGCACGCCAGGCATCCGTTATCGACGAGCCATAACCGTCGAGATCCCGCCGCCGACAACGCGCCTAAACCGTGTCGCCCAAACGCCACGCCGGCGAGCAAGTATCCCGTGATCTTCGGCGTCTTCGCGTGCTTATTCATGACCTGCGTCCACCGCGCGTTCGAAACTCCCGTCAGTCACCGCTCCGCGCCTCGCGCGTCGCCGTCTCGCGCGCCCGAACGCGTCTCGCGTCGCTCTCAACGCGCGCGCGCGCGCCCGCTCGACCATCCATCGCGTTCGCGCCGCGCGCGCGCCGCGCGCGACCGCCCGACGCACCGTCCCGACGAACGAACTCGCCCAGGCGATCAACGGTAACCGCATCCACGCGTCGATCGCCCATTCCTCCGCGCTCGCGCCGAGCGCGAACGCCATCTTCTCGCAATGACGCGCGCGGCGGCAGAGCCAGCGCGTCGTCACAACGCGTCGTCGCGACGTCTCGAGCGCGCGCGCGAGATCGAAGCCCTCGCGATCGCTTTCGTCTCGCGAACCCCGCGCGCGTCCGCGTTCGCGCGCCTCGTCGCGCGTCGCCTCGTCCGTTCGAGGACGCGTCGACGACGATGCCGCCCGCGCGCGACGCCGCGCTCACGCCGGCGACGCAGCGATCGGTGGAGGACTTGTCGCACGACGTTCGGCGAGGGACGTACGACGCGAAACCGCCGGCGGTGCTCGCGAAACGCGTCGCGGAGACGCTCATTCAGGTCGTGGCGACGGCGGACGGACGCGCGACGCTCGAGGAAATCATCGCGAGCGTGCGCGCGATCGGTGGATCGCTGGCGGTGCTGAAGCGGGAACACTTGCTGGTCGGGAACGTGGCGCGGCGCGTGCTGCGAGTGATACGGGACGAGGGGGCGACGAGCGAGAGGGGCGACGGCGGCGGCGAGAGCGGCGGCGGCGGCGGCGGCGCGGCGACGAAGAAATTGAAAAAGGATGTCATCGATACCGCACACGAGGTGATCGAGGAAATGGAGACGGTGTCGACGAATATTGCGAGCCAAAGCTCGGATTTTGTGACGAATGGATGCGTGGTGATGACGATGGGGTCGAACGCGAGCGCGGGGACCGGGTTGGCGGAGGCGTTTTTGAGAGACGCGAATAAGAAACGGTCCGCGAGCGAGGGAGGGGGTGGATTTAGCGTCGTCGTCGCGGAGAGCGCGCCGAGATACGACGGACACGCGATGGCGAAGAGTTTAGCCGAGCGTGGGGTGCGGGACGTGAGCTTGATTTGCGATAGCGCGGTGTACGCGACGATGCCGAGCGTCAAGCTGTGCGTGTTGAGCGCGCGGGGCGTGCTCGCCGATGGCAGCGCGCTCGTCGATAGCGGGGCGTATAACATAGCTCTTGCCGCGAAAGCGCACTCCGTACCCGTGCTTATGCTCGCCGGTTCGTACGCAATCTCACCGAAGACGCAAAAAGAAGCCGGGTTCGACCGCGTCTACGGCTTCGGGTCGCCGTCGACGGCACTGGGTTACGGCGAGCGCGGTGCCGATCCGGACGCCGTCGTCATAAACCCGTCGTTCGAATTCGTACCCGCGGAACTGATCTCGGTGTTCGTCACCGATCACGGCGCGCATTGCCCGGGATTCATCAACGTCTTACTGTCAGAGATGTACTCCCCGCTCGATTCCGCGCTCCTCGGCGTTTAAAATTTTTAATACTTAGACCCGCGAGCGGCCGTGCGCGCGCCTCAATCGTTCGTTCGTCGTTTTGGCGAATATTAAAGAATGTCGCATTTTTTGCATCACAACGCCCATCTCCGATGGCTCTGCTTCTGCTTCGCGCCGCGCTATGTGTTTAAGTTGGCTATGCTCGCGCGCCCCCTCCCTCGTCGGTCTTCCGTCGCGCTCCTAAAGAATCTCGCTCGCTTCGTCTCGCGCCTACGCCAAGAACCCAAGCTTCCCACCATTCTTCTTTGCCGTGCGAATCAAGTTTTGTTTCACCTTGGTGTCGCATCCAAACTCTTCGCAAAAGTCGCCGATGACTTGCGAGTGCAGCGCGATCGCCTTGCCGCGAATCTGGTTGAACCGCTTCACCCCGATCACATCGCGCGCGACGCGCACGATCGGCGCGAACAATCCGTTTTCGTACTCGTTCCCGGCGCGCGTGACGTGCGCGCGCTTGTGCGCGCGCGTCGCGCGGGGCGTCCGCGCGCGCGCCGCCGATCGCGCGATCGGCGACGCGTGCGCGACGTTCGCGGTGAACGACAGGGCGTGGTGCGACATGGGGCGGTGTGCGCGCGCGACGGTCGTCTCCGTGCGCGTGTCTCGCGGCGTGCGGCGCGCGGGCGGGCGTGTGACGCGCGCGCCGTCGTCGCGCGGCGTGACGTCGGCGCGCGCGTGGATAGGGGGGGGTCGCGTTTGAATCACAAACGATCATTGAGTCATGATTGGTCGTTTTACCCCCCCGGCACGTCACCAGATCCACGCGCGCGTCGCGCGCGCGAAGGCGTCGCTACGAGCGCTACGGTGAATATCAATACGTCGAGCTAGCTAATCGTGGGATCGGGGAGGAGTCGACCGCACGCGGCGGCTTCGTAATCGCACACTTTGGTGTACAGGCGACTCGGGTCGGCGAGACGGAGCTCGTCTTCGTCTTCGTCTTCGACTTCGGCGGCGTTCGTCGAGGCGTTCGTCGAGGCGTTCGTCGCGACGAGAGCGTCGACGGCGACGTTCGAGACGGGGCGCTCGACGACGACGCGGTCGGCGAAGACTTCGCCCAAGGCGGAGACGCGCTCTTGACGCACGCAGTACGAATCGTCGCGCGCGCCAGACTTTTCAAGCTCGATGACGGCGTCCATGTCCATGTGTTTGTTCGGGTATGATTGGATCAACCAAGGCGCGCTCTGCGGCGCGGCGGCGGCGAAATTGGACTGCGAGCCGCGTCGTCGCGCGTCGTCGCCGTCGCGCATGACGTCGCACACGACGGCTTGAATATCAAGCGACGCCCGCGCAACGCCCGTGCGGAAACGTTCCGGCCAGTTTGAAGGCACCTCGTGTCGCCACGCGGTGAGCGACTCGTATAGTTTTTGATCGTCGGCGATTTCTCGCATGCGCCGCACCAAAGCGTCGACGCTGTCGAAATCTTTGACGCGCAACACGCAGTCTTTCTTCGGACAGGGCAAGTAATCGTCCACGGTTTTCGTACCAAAGTACACTGGGATGGATCCGCGAAGCAGTGGGAGCCAAAGCTTTTCGGTGACGTGACCGGGGCAATCCACTTCTTCGGCGACGTAATAGAACAAGTATTTGCTCAGCTGGAGCTGCGTTCGAATGGTCTCCGCCGAAGACGCCGATACGCCGAGATTCGGCACAAACCACGAGGCGTCGTAGTTCTTCATGCACGTTCCGAACGATTCTACCGGGTACTTTTGCGAAATTCGTCTCAATATGTGCGCCCCGACCGAGCGACCGTGCTTGCACGCCGCGGCGCTGTCGCCGAATCCAATCAAAGGTACGCGCATGCGGAACGGACGCAGAAACGCGTCAAAGGACGAAATCATGAACTTTGCAGTCGGCAGCGGCGAGCGCCACACGCTTTCGAGTGCAGAATTCGACGTCGCCAAGTAGTCTACTTGCGAAAGTAACATTTGATCTCTCAAATCTTGTCCGGTTTGTTCCGCCGCGGGAGCGGCGGTGGATACGTACATGTACACCTGATCTCGTCGAGACTTTTGCGGCAGATGCGTGACGAAAATGTCTTCACCGGGGTCTCCTAATTTAGCATGCGCGTGCGTCGACGCGACCGCACCGTTTGACGCGCGCCTGGCCGCCTCGGGCGCCTTGCGCAACCTTTCGCGAAGAAGGCTCCTCGCGCTCGCCGTCGCGTTGCCGTCGGCTTTGTCGCTACTACCGGCAGACCTCGCGCTGCTCTTCGCCAGTCGTCTTTTCACTCCTAACGAGCTCGATGGTTTCAACATCGTGTCCCCGCGAAAGATGACGACGTCGGCTTCCATGCACCGCTCCTCGCTCCGACTATTGGTGTGCAACACCTCCTTCACGCAACGTCCCTTCAAGTTTTCTCTCGCCGCCGCGCGCACGCCTCGCTTGGCATCCAACACCGCGCTCAAATCTTCCGCCCAAGTCGACGTCCCGATCGGTCGCGACCATCTATGTAAGTTGTACAGGCAAACCGTAAACGCCTCGTCACCGAATTCCAAATTCGTACCCATCGCGCTCCCTCTTGCCTGTAAATCCTCGTACCATCCCGGCCTATGCGCCCACTCGCGCAACGGCTTTCTCCCTACCGCGTGCGCGTCGTCCACTTGCACGCTCATCGCCACGAAATCCTCCACCGTGCGCGCTCGATCCAACGCGTGCGCGTTTCGCTCCAACTCCGCCTCCAGCGGGTCCTCCAACTCCACCCGCGCCCTCGCGTGCGCCCGTCTCCCGAGCGCACCGACGTCATCTACATCTACTCCACCCCCCCAAATCGTCGCCGTCGTCTCTTCGACGAGCCACGGAAACGCGCGCAGCGCTTCGTCGCTCAACACCTCTCTCGCGCGCGGCGCCACGCCCACGCGTCGCGTCCGCACCGTCGTCGTCGCCATCGACGCCGCCTTGCGCACGAACGTCACCGCCGCGGACATCATCATCGCGCTCAGCATGACGCTCATCGCGATCAGCGTCAGCGCGAGCCTGTACTTTCGAGTTTTCGTCCCGCGCCTCGACCGACGGCGGTCGTCGTCGACGCCGATCGCGCCGCTGTCGCCGCGCTCGGGCGACTCAGCGCGATGCGACGCGCTCGGACGATCGTCGTCGTCATCGCGCGCGCGTCGAGCGCGCACGCCGAGCAGGGGTGCGCGCTCGGCGTGCGCCATGACGCCGGCGTGTGCGGGCACAGATTTTATTTAGTGTTGGGACGGCGCGTCGACCGGGACGGCGCTCGGGACTCGCGGAGAGACGGCGGGCGGAGAAGTGCGGTCGAAGGTATGATACACGGTGTGAGCTAAACAAAACGATGTCAACACGCGATGGGTGGATCACGGGGACGTGGCGTTGGTCGGGGCGTCGTCCTTCTCGACGCACGAGAGCGGGAGACCGAGCGCCGGCGGTCTGGTGGCTTCGACGCCCGTGGCGGTCGTGTTTGACTTGAACGGCGGCACGACGAGCCACTGAGGGAAGACGTTCTTGAGCGCGCTCGAACCGTCGACGGCGTGGGGTAAGGCTTTGAGAACGTCGCCGTAGGCGTCGTGACGAAGGACGAAGAAAGAGTCTTCGTTCAGTTGGCACTCGGACGAGCGCAGCTCGCAGAGCTTGCCCTCGGAAAATTTGCACCGACACTGGTGCGGGCACGCGTCCTCCGCCGCGTCCGCACCGCTCACCGCGATCGTCGCGTCGTACGTCAATCGCACGGCGTTCCACTTGTCGCTATCGATCAACACTCCCAACGCGCGTTGATCCGTCGGCGCGAGCGCGCCCTCCACCTCGGCGCGTCCGTCCACGAACGCAAACTTCGACACATCGCTCTCCTGCGCGTGTTTGATCACCGTCGCGATTAAATACCGATCCTTTATCGATTCATTCGGCAACAGCACTCCCGCGCGCTCCGCGCATCGCCAAACCTCCGTCGCGTTGACGCACAACACCTTGTCTCGCGTCGCCTCCGCCGACTCGCACGTCGTCGCCTCCTCGCGCGTCCGTTCGTAGATTCGCTCCAATCCGCTCGCCAGCGCCACGTTCACCGATATGTGCGCGTCATCGACGCGCTCGACGTTCGCGAACGCGCTCTCGCACACTCGCGCCGACTGCAGGCGATCGCCGTCGTCGTCGAACACCCGCACCCCCTTCACCGTGCGCGTCGCTCGCTTCACGCTGTCGAATCCATCGCTGTGATAATACGTCGCCGCGACGACGAGTAAGAAGACCCACGACAGCGCGAGCGTGATGGGCGCGCGCACGCTCGCGCGCGTGCGTCGCGCGGTGCGATCGACGGCGTGTTGGTCAGCCGTCTGCGCGTCTTCGGCGTCGCCGTCGAGCGCGCGCGCGCGGACGAGCGGCGTGGACTCGTTCATCGTCGTCATCGTCGTCGTCGTTCACCGCGCGCGCGGCGCCGGGCGAGGCGCGGCGCGGCGCCGAGGCACGAAGTCACGCGGGACGTCCCAACACCAATCAGCGGAGCCGCGAGCCGCGCAAAGTAAACCGCGCTCGATCGGGCCTAGCGCGTCGATGCGTGATGTCGATCGCGATGGGCTACGCTCGATGCGTCCATCGATGAGCGTTGAAACTCGTCAATCGTTCGTGCTTGGGTGACTAGGGGAAGGTGCGACAATCTAAAGTTCGGCGCGTTCAGCGCTCGGAGGCGAGCGCGGCGGCGGACCACGCGCACGCGCCTTTCGGGAACATGCCGTGGACGTTGGAGGCTAAGACGACGTCCACGACGGATGAATGGTCGAAATCATCGACGACGACGATGTGGGCGAGCGAACACGCGTGGAGCGCGGCGTCGGCGGCGAAATCGCGCAACGGCGGGTTCGCGCGCGAAGACGCGAGCTCGAGAAGCGACTTTGGATTCTTCTCAAAGATGTTCAACGATCGAACGACCGTCGACGCTTGTGGGGTGAGCGTCCAGCTGAGCTTTAAGAGTGCGTCGTCGCGGAATGATTTCTCGTTGAAGGCCGCGACGACGTCGCGGTTGAAGGCGGCCATCGCGCGGGCGTCGTCGGAATCGGCGTACGTATTCGTCAGCGTCTCGCGGGGCCACAGTTTGAATCTCTTGCCGACGTTCGCGTCCTCGAACACGACGATCGCGCGATGATTGACGTCGACGTAATCTTTCCCGAGCTGCGCGTCGTACAGCGCCGCGCGCGCGTCTCCTGGATACGGCGCGAGCATGTCGCCGAAGATTTCCGTCGCCGCCGTCGCCAAGCGCTCCACCGCGCTCTCGCTCGGATCGCCGTAAAAGTGACTCAACTCCACGATCACCAACTCCGAAGGTTGTTCCACCAGAAACACTTTCACTTCCTCCAAGATTTCATCCACCGCCTGTCCCTCGAGCGCGTGGTGTGTGCGCCAGACGCCCTCGTCGCCGTCCCAACCGCTTCGCAAGTCGACGTACCGCGCCCCCAGTCGCAACTGCGCGCCCACGCGCGCGGACTGCGCGCGCGCCCACCGACGCACGAGTTGATCCGCGGGCACCCCGATCGATTCGGCGAGCCGGACGGCGTCGTCGACCCAGCGCGGAAGCTGTCCCGCGCGTCCCGGTTGGAGCTTTGGACTCAGGTACTGCGTCGCGCTGTCGTGCGAGCCGGGAAGCGTGAGCGCGCCGAGCGCGCGATCGCGCGTGGCGTTCATCCACGACGCCGGGTCGAACTCGAGGCCGAGCGCGGCGCGCGGGAGGACGAGGGCGAGGACGAGGACGAGGACGCGCATCGCGCGCGAGGCGGCGTGTGGCGAATACGACTATAAATACACGCGATGGGCTACTCGCGCGCGCGAGGCGCGTCGACGTCGACGTCCATCGACGCGTCGTCGAGGAGTCGGTGGACGTACGCCGCGACCGGGTCGACGACGTCTGGGGGCAAGAGGCGTCGCGCTCGATCGACGACGCCGGCGGCGAGCGCGAGCATCTCCGGCGAAGGTTTGCACGTCATCGCGATCACCTCCGCGAGCTCGAGGTTGACGCGCGCGAATTCACGCGCGCGAGACTTGTGCGTGGTCTCGGCTTGGTCATCCTCGCCGTCGTCGTCTGCGAGCGATGATTCGTTGCCGGCTAAATCCGTCGCTCGCTGGATGAGTTCGTGCGCGAGCTCGGTGGCTTCTTCCACGTACGCCTCCTCGCCGGCGAATAGCACGTCGTTGGACTGTAAGCCGTCGATTTTAAAGGGTATCGTCTCTTGCGCCATGGCAGTGATCATGGGGATCAACGAGACGTACGCGCGAACTTCGTCGGCGCTCGACGGCTCCCAATCGAAATCCTCCACGACTTTCATCAACCCGCGGAAGACCAAGAATGCTCCTTTTTCTAAATTCCCTGGCTGTACCACGAGAAGAGCACTGCATCGCCGAACGAAATCTAGCATCTCAGCGCCGGCGCGATCGGTGGGAAGATCGATCCATCCGCCCACGGCGGTTTCGCCGCCGCTCTCTTGCGCATCCGTCACCGCGCTGCGAATCAGACCATCCACTTGCTGAATCAATCCGTGCACGATCGCCGCTTGCGCGGTGAGCATGAACAGTTGTAGGCGAACATTGACTCCACGCACACTGGGTATCGTGATTTGACAGTACGCCGTGCAGGCGTTGACGAAGGCTTTCGTCTTGTTCGTGTGTTCGACGCCCACGCGCTCGTACACACTCGTCATCAGAGAAATCGCGTGGTATACTAAAATTTCTTGCGCCATGTCCAAGTTTGCGAACGCGCTTCGAGCGGTGACAAGGAAGTTCAAGTGCGCCTCGAAGTCACCGGCAAAGCTGACGTTGTTGATGAAGTCCACGACCAAGCTTTCAGCTTCGGCGCGCGATTCTTCCGAGCTCATGCCGTCGATATCGTCGTGTACCGTTCTCGCGGCTTCTAGCAGGGTGTGCAAACACATGGGATCCGAGATGGATCCAGCGCTCGACCCACACTTCAGAAGAGCGGCGCTAAATTTCACCTTGGCTTCACCGCCTAATATTTCGCCGAGGTACACGTACCACTTCAAGGAGACGAGGTAATCGACGTCGCGAAATTGATCGGTGACGACGCGTAACGCCCGCTCAACGCAGCGCATCGCCTCGGCGGGTAATTCGGCCGATTTCGTCGGCTCGCGCTCTTTAGCTTGGGCTAAGTGTGCGTGCACGTGTCTCGCAACGTCCTTCATCAACGTCTCAAGTTCACCTTGCGCGAGATACTTGATGACGTAGAGCAAAAACCGCTCGGCGACGCGCAAATACGGTTCCACGTGAGTCCATTTCTGCACGACGCGCCAAACGTCGCCTAATATCGCCAACCGATCGCCTTCGTTTGGCGCGATGACATCAAACTTATCGACGAGGGTTCGATAGCAATCAGCCATGGCGTCCCTATGCTCGAGTGAATCTTCATCCGTGGACGTCGCGCCCACGAGCGCGACGAGCTTGAGGGCGTTTTCGCGAACGACCGTCGGCGACAAGGAGCGAAACACGGCGCGAAGGAACGGCACTGGCGGAGTTTCACCGCCCATATACAGCACTTTATGCAGCAGCGACGGGTTGGGGTTCGTCGCGCAACACTCGATTAGCCACTCCATGGCGGGATCCATGAGTTCCGAGTACTCGGTTCGGCGCAAGCCGAGCCGGAAAATGTAAGCTGTCGCTGGGTCCTCGTCAGCGGTCTCGTCGAGCACGTTCACGTAGGACGGCATGAACTCTTTCAATATTTCCAACGTCATCGCGCTGTCTTCGGTCTCGCAGCCGTACGCCAGGGCGCACTTTGCGATGTACATGCGAACGTACGCCGCCGCGAGCGGATCCGCCACTCCGCGAGACATCTTCATCAGTCGTCGTATTTGCACCGTCGGCGGCTCGTCTTGAATGAATCTATAGCACTTAAATAGCGCGAGCTCCATGTAAATCCGCGGCACGATGTCCCGGATGGTGGCGATTTTGTAAAACCAATTTCTGCACGTATTCTTCGCCACCGTTCTCACGCGCGACGCCTTAAAGTCCTCCGGCAACGCCTTCGTCCCCCCCTCCGACGTCGACTCCTCGGATTTCCGCAATATCCGATCGTACACCAACCGACCCACGGTCTCGATCACCTCCGTCACCAGCACGAACAGCACTGGATAAAACTTCCCGACCTTTGTGTCGCCCAACAGTTTCGCCACCTTGACGCACAATTTCAGCGCGTTCACCCGATCCTCCGCCAACCACGCGTTCGCGATGTCCTCGTTCAGCCTGTGCAACCGCGTCACGTACTCTTGCTGCGATATCCTGTGCGTCTGCGCGTTCGCGCCCGTCGCCGTGTTCTCCAACTCCGCCAATCGCGCCTCCACGCCCGCGCTCCCCTTCGCCTTCGTCGATATGATCTCAAACGCCATCGACACCTGTATCGTCCCTCGTCCGCTGTGTCTCTCGTGCACGTCCCGTTTCTTCGCCATCCACCGCTCGACGACGCCCCGCTCGCCGCGCGTCGTCGTCGTCGCCTCGCGTCGTTCGCGTCCGCCGTCGTCGCTCGAGCGCGCCGAATCCGAATCCGAATCCGAATCCTCCGCGCCCGCGTCGCGCATGATCGCCCGCACCGGGTCGCGCTCGTACGTCGTCGTCGTCGTCGTCGTCGTCGTCGCCGTCGTCGTCGTCGTCGCGTCGTCGCGCGCGCGCAATCGCGCGGCGATTCGATCGCGAACGAACGCGTGCGCGGCCGCGCTCGACGCCATCGCGCGCGCGTCGTCCGTCGCGCCGACGGCGCGACGCGCGAACTCGCGCGCGAACGCGCCGTCCGCGCGGGCGTCGCGTCGGAGATCCATCGCGCGCGGCGTCGCGCGATGCCGATCGACGACGACGACGACGACTGACCGGCGCCGGCAGAGCGCGACGCGACGCGCGCGACGCGAGCGAGCGCTCCGGACGCGAGCGAGCGCGCGAGCGCTCCGGACGCCGCGCCCGCGACATGCTCGCCGCGCGCGCGCTGCACACGGCGCGATGGTGCGCGACGCACGCGCCGACGACGTCATCGCGATTCGCGTCGAGCGCGCGCGCGAACGGCGCGCGCGCGACGACGCTCTGCGCGCCGCGCGGACGAGACGCGCGACGCGCGGGACCGGGTCGACGTCGCGAGCGTCGCGGGCGGGACGCGCGGCGATGGAACGACGCGCGAGGGTTCGCGCGCGGCGCGAGGGGCGACGACGAGGACGAGGACGACGAAGAGGCGGACGACGCGTCGGGGTCGTTCGACGAGAGCGCGCCGAGGGATTGGGCGGGAAAGGTGCGGTGGATGCCGGTGATGGACGTGCGAAGGGAGACGGAGGAATCGCCGACGCTCGCGGAGGGAGAGCTGGTGATGCCGATGTTTCCGCTCGGGAGTCACGTGTATCTGCCGGACACGGAACACGTGCTGAATATCTTTGAACCGAGGTATCGAAGCATGTACAACGAGATTCTGTTCAACGGCTCGCGGAGATTCGTGGTGCCGATGTGCGCGCCGAACGAGCCGGGGAAGTTCGCGTCCGTCGCGGCGGTGTTTTACCTGGACGATTTGAAGGAGGTGAGCGAGCAGACCAACGACCAGGTGAAATTCGTGTGCTCGCACACCGTCATCGAGCGCGTGCGAGTGGTGCGGTCGCTGAACGATCGCGTGTGGGGCGATCGCAGCTCGTTCTTGAAGGTTGTCACGGAAAAGTTCGAAGATTGCGACTTGGACGACGATTTCACGAACAAGGAGACGGCGCTCGAGGAGCGATTCCGCGCGCTCATCGACATGCAAGAAAAAGTGGACGAGCCTATTCGATTCACCAAAGACGTCGAGCTCGCGGCGCCCATCAGCGCCAAGCGCGGAAAGATGGGATTCTGGCGCTTGGTCAACCTGTGGCAAAGCTTGCTGCAAAGCCGCGTGACGCATCGCGAGAACGAATTGCAAGCGGGGATTCAGAAAATGTTGCGCAAGTTTCTCGAAGACTCGGGCGTCGACTTATCCGACGGCCGCCAACTGCAATTATCTTTCGAGAGCATTCCGGACGATATCAGAGCTGAGATTCAGCGCATGAACGAACAATACGGCGAAGAACGCGTCGAGCTGTTGAACTCAGCCATCTACCCGTTCCAATATCTGGTCCAGATGGACTCGCACGCGGAGCGCTTGGATTACTTCGGCGAACTCGTATCCGAAGAAGAGAAGCGCCTGGCGGCCAAGAACACCCTGCGCGCGATGTTCGAATCCACAGAGTGAGTAAACGACAATTCTTTCTTTTGAAATTACAATTCCTTCTTCCCTCGCGCGACGTCACCACGTCGCCATTCCAGGAATAGCGTACGAAAGCCTCGTGACTCCTTTCTTCACGCGCACGCCCGTCATCTTAAAATCCTGAATCTCCGACATCCTCGCGACGTGCGTCCCCCCACAAGGACACCCTGGAGTATCCGGCACGATCGTCACGATCCTCGGCGTCATATCCGGCGCGATGAACGCCGGCAGCTCTCCCCCGCACGCCGCCTTCGCCTCGTCGTACGTCATCTCCGCCGCCGCCGACGCCCCGTCTTCCGCGATCAACTTCGCCATCTCCGCGTTCAATCGCGCCATCAGCGCGTTCGCGTCCGCCAACTCGTGCTCCGGGTCGACTTTCCCTTTATACTCCACGTACGCCAGCGCCGGTTCGTGGACCCCCTTCGTCGGCGTCAGCGTCGTCGGCGGCAACCCCGCGCGAATCATCGCCACGTCCAGCGCGTGTCCCGCGGAGTGTATCCTCGCGTGCAGCACGCGCTTCGCGCCGTCGATCGTCACTCGGCACGCATCGCCGACCTCGAACGGCGGCTTCGTCCTTCCCGCGTGCGCCACCTCGCCCGTCTCGCGCCGCCGCGTCGCCGCGTCGAACGCCCACGCTCGCCCGTTCGCGCCGACGACCCGTCCCGAGTCGCTCGGTTGCCCGCCTCCGGCCGGGTGCGCGATCGTGGACGCCAGCGTCATCTCGTGTCCGCCGTCGTCGCGCGTCGCGACGCGCGTCACCGTCGTCTCGCGCTCGAACGCGTACGTCCCGCCCGCGTCCGCGTCCGCGTACGCCAGCGCCGTCGCCGTCGCGCGCGCGGTCGCGCGCATCGTCGACGCGCGCGACGGTCGCGCGCGTCGCGGCGCGACGCTCGTTCGCGCGACGTCGACGCGCGCGACGCGCGGCGGCGCCGGCGCCGCGCAGTGCCGCCGTCGGCCCGGTCGCGCGTCACGCCGCGACGGCGCGTCGACGCGGATTCGCGACGCGCGACATGGCGCGCGACGACGCGACGCTCGCGCGACGCGTCGAGGCGCACGATTTCGCGGACACCGGGCGCGGGCAGCGCGCGCTGCGCGATTGCGCGCGAGGGGAGGTGCTGCTGGAGATTCCGCTCGAGCGCGGGTTCACGCTCGCGGCGGCGCTGGAGGACGACGCGGTGAAGCGCGTCGCGTCGTGCTGCGCGCGACACGACGATGTCGTCGCGCTGCACGTGTGCGCGGAGCGGTTCAGGGGTGAAAAGGCGACGCGAGCGGCGCACGTGGCGACGCTGCCGCGAAGCTTCGACACGGCGTTCTTCTGGAGCGAGGAAGAGCTGCGAGAGCTGACGGGAACGACGTGCCTGAGGGAGACGATGAATCTGAGGGAGGAGACGAAAAATGATTACGAGACGCTGACGAAAAAAATGGAGGCGATCGGGGAGGGGGGGTGGATGCGCGAACACGAGGTCGATTACGAGCGATACGCGTGGGCGAGGTCGAATTTATGGTCGAGGCAGTGCGATTTGTTGATGCCGGACGGGAAGCGGACTCGGGCGATGGTGCCGACGTTTGATATTTTTAATCACAGCGCGAAGGCGCCGTTGGGGAAGACGCACAAGCTTAACGCGGAGAAGAACTGCGTCACGGTGTACGCCGCGGACGACTACAAGGCGGGCGAGCAAGCGTTTATTTCCTACGGCAGTGGTGAGGCGGCGAATTCAAAGCTTTTGACGTGGTATGGGTTTTGCATCGATGACAACCCTTACGAGGAGTTAGACGTGACCCTCACGATTACGGTCGATAAGCTCAGAAAGACGGTGTTGGAGACCGCGCTTCGAGCGAGCGCGGTGGCGTATCTGCAAGACATCGACGCTCGGTGGCGCGAGAGCGGCGATTACGCCGAACCGTATTTGCCCATGCTGTACCAGCAACTGTATACGCCCAGTGCGGAAGAATTAGAAGTAGAAGAATCGACCGCGGAGTTCATCGTCAAGCACACCGTGCCCGAGCGCGAGCCGTTGCCGCCGCCGCTGCGCATGATGGCGCGCGTGCAGCAGCTCGGCGACGAGGAGTTAGCGGATCCAGAGGTGCGCAAGGCGATCATGGCTAGTGCAAACGACAAAACCGGCAACACGTACATATCCAAGGCGAACGAAATGGCCGCGTTGGCGTCGCTCAAGCTGATCTTCCAAGACGTGTGCGAAGGCTTCACCGTCGGCGACGCCGAGAGCGACGCCACCGAATTGGCAAAACCGTTCGCGGACGTGCCTTACAAGCGACGTTTAGCTCTTCTCGTGCGTTCTGGTGAACGGAGAATCGCGACAAAAGCGTTTGCGGAGTCATCGGTGAGATTAGACGCCGTTGTTCGCGATGTGACGCGCACCGCGGTGACGCGGAAAGAGGGCTTGTGCGAAGATCCAAAGTGCGTCACGTGCAAAAGTCATGGCTGTCGTTGGTTACATGAGCTCCGAAAGCGCCGGCCTAAAGTGGAAGCCATGCTCCCAACAGTTGCTCGTTATGCTCGACAGATCGAGGACGCGCTGCCTGTCGCGGCGCACATACAGACGATCAACTTGGCGTACCTGTGGTTGATGGGTCACACCGAAGATGACGTCGCGAATCGCGCGGCGACGAACGCGCAGACGTGGCCGTTTGACACCATACCCACGTGCGATGCATCCGCGTATGCCGACCTTGAACGCATGGCAGACTTGGAGATAGATGGCAGCGCCGGAGAGGAGCACCCGCACAACGGTAAAGAGGGCGAGATGCTCCTTCCGGGTGTGTACACGTGCAAGGTTAAGCAGTGGGGCGCGTGGTTGCTCTCGCAGTGGGCGACGTGCGGTATCTTAGATATCACCGATCTTAACTCCATTGGCGCCGAGGCCGCGGCGCTCAAGCGTCGCCACGCTTGCAGCGTCCCCACGTCGATCGCGCTCGATTTCTTGGCCGAGTGCGCGCCGCTCGTCGAAGTTGGCGCCGGCGGCGGATTGTGGGCTCGTCGGCTTGCCGAGCGAGGCGTCGATATCATCGCGTACGACACGCCGACGTTCGACGAAGAGTACCAAGACGGCGGCGCTGCGAAAATTGGCGCCTCGAAGCTCACCGAAGTGAATTGGTTCGACGGAATACGTAAAGGCGGTCCCGAAAGTGCGGCCAAGCACGCCGACAGAGCGCTCCTGCTCTCCTGGATCGACATCGCGGGCGAAGGCGACTACGCCACCGCCACGCTCGACAACTACACCGGCGACACCATCATCACGATTGGCGAATGGCGAGATCACACATTTGGCGATTACGCCCCCGGAACCACCGCCACGGGCATGAGTTTTTCCCGAGAATTCCAACGCGAGCTCGAAGCCGCCTTCGACCGCGACGAGACGCTTCCGTGCGCCAACTGGCCCATGTTCGACTCCGTCTTAATTCGCTGGCGCCGTCGCGCGCCACCGTCCTAGAGATTCATGTCGTATCATATCAGTCGACGAGCCTTCGTCCCGTTCGCGCGCGCCTCGTCTGAGTCTCTCGCGCGCCTCGCCTGCGTCTGGAAAAGTTAGTTAGGGTTAAACCCGGGAGTGCGGCGCGTCCCGCACAGCCCGCCGCCCTCGACCGCGCGCCGCCCTCGACCGCGCGCGCCGCCGATGACGACGTTCACCGCGGTGACGGTCGCTTCGCCCGCGCCCGCGCGCGTCGGCATCTCGCGTCCCTCGCGTCGCTCGCGTCGGTTCGCGCGCCGCCGTTCGCTCGGGGATGACGAAAAGATGTTCGTCCCCGCGGGCGCGTTCGGAGGCGTGTCGCCCGAGCGCAGAGCGAGCGAGCTCATGAACGCGATGTTGACGTACGTGTCGGCGTGGATCGTGATCTCGCAGCTCGAAAACGTGGCGCCGCGTCGGTCGGTCGCGGGCGAGGACGCCGGCGAGGACGGCGAAGGAGAAGCGAGACGAGTGACGACGTCGCACGAGTTTTTGCTCGACTATCTCGAGGCGAATCCCGTGCGCGACGGCGAACAGTGGTTGATCGCGCTGACGCGAGTGAATCCGACGCTGGCGGAGCGGATCATGGCGGTTCGTCGCGCGTACGCGGAGGAGGATTTCGAGTGGCACAACGTCGCCAAGTTGACGTCCGAATCCATCGCGGCGGGGAACGAGCGCGCGATGCGCGAGTGGCTCAAATCTGCCGTCCCACAGAGCGCCTGAGACGCAGTCACTCATCGGCGCGAGGCGTGCGTCTTTTTGTATTTTTCGCGTCAACGCTCGGTGCGGCCTCGCGACGGTCTTCTATTGTATTCTTTTGTCCGCATTCGTCCTCGTCCTCGCGAAGACGACATTCATTTGTACAAACAATCAACAATTGTCAATGTTTCATTATAAAATTTTGTTTCATAATCGCGGTACGTGCGCTCGCACTTCTACGCTTTCGCCTCACTTTGTGGCTCCCCGCCGCAATCCTCTAATTCGTCATGCTCGCCGGTACGATCAACACGCACGCGCGCCCTGCCTTATCGCGCTCGCTCGCGAGCATCGAGTCAAAGTCTCGAGTGCGTCTGGTGCGCGTCACGCGCGAACCGCGCGCCGTCAAGGGCGCGCGCGCCACGATCGCGCTCGCGGCGTCCTCGTCAGCGCCGGCGCCGCGACGGTCCGTCATCGCCCACGCCGTCTCGCGCCGACCGACGGTGATGTACATCACGAAACTCAAAGATGCCGCGCTGAGCGTGCAGTTCTTGGCGCTGAGCGCGTTCACCGTGCTCGCGTACACCATCGTCGCGGCGACGAATTACGAGCTCTTCGCGAAAATCATGCCGACGCTCGTCAACGCCGGCATGACCGCATCGAATTGGCCCATCTTCAAGGCTTGGATCATCACCGCTCAGCTCGGTTGGTTCGCCGGTAAGATCACCGCCGTTCGCGGCGGCGCCTCGCAGGTGAAGAAATTTTGCGCGTTGAACGTCTTCCCGATGCTGTACTTGGTCGCGACTGCATTCGGCGTCGGCGCCTGGGACGCCCCGGTCTGGGCCGTCTTCACCGCGGCGTACGCGTACTTTGGATACGTCGAAAAGTGATGGCGATCGCGGTGATCCCGATCGACCGATTCCGACTCGCGTCGCGCCCTCCCTGGTCCGCGGTCCGTCGCGCCCTCTCCGCGCAGCTGTTGTATGCTATTTCAGTGTAAAGCCATTTTCGCCACGGCGCGAGTAATCCGCCTCTGGTCGTCGACGTTATCGTCACTCTCGCGCACACACACAACTCCATCGGTACGCCTCGCGCGTCGAAACGATCGCTTAAAATATCTCTCGCCCATCCGCGCCCCCCCGCCGTGGTCGCGTCGCGCGCGCGCGCGTCGAGCCCGCGCGATGCGCGCCGCCGCGCCGCGCGGGTTCGCGCCGCCTCGACGCATTCGCGCGTCGTCGTCGCGCGCGCGCGCGCGACGACGACGCGGTGACGCGCAAACGACGGCGAAGAATACATCGCGGCGCCGTCGCGCGCGGGAGGGACGGAGACGCGCGCGACGCGTCAACGGGACGGTCGTTTGACCGCGCCGTCCCGGAGACCATCTTTGGTTTGTGGATAACACCGCCGGGACGCGACGACGACCGAGACGCGGAGACTGACGTTGAAACGCGCGCGCGAACGAACGAATGATAGAAATGTCTGAAGGCAAGGAACATCTTTCCATCGTGATCTGCGGTCACGTCGATTCCGGTAAGTCGACGACGACCGGTCGCTTGTTATTCGAGCTCGGGGGTATCCCGGAGCGCGAACTCGAAAAGCTTCGCGCCGAAGCCGATGCGCTCGGTAAGTCTTCTTTCGCGTTCGCGTTCTACATGGATCGCCAAAAGGAAGAGCGTGAGCGTGGTGTGACGATTTCTTGCACGACCAAGGAATTCTTCACGGACAAGTGGCACTACACCATCATCGACGCCCCGGGTCACCGCGATTTCATCAAGAACATGATTTCCGGCGCGGCGCAAGCCGATGTGGCGCTTCTCATGGTGCCGGCGGACGGTAACTTCACGGTCGCCATCCAAAAGGGTAACCACAAGGCTGGTGAAGTCCAAGGCCAAACGCGCCAGCACGCGCGTCTTCTCAACTTGCTCGGCGTCAAGCAGCTCATTTGCGGCATCAACAAGATGGATTGCGACATGGCTGGCTACAAGCAAGAGCGTTACGAAGAAATTCGCAACGAAATGAAGAACATGTTGATCAAGGTCGGCTGGAAGAAGGATTACGTCGAGAAGAGCGTCCCGGTCCTCCCGATCTCTGGCTGGAACGGCGACAACTTGTTGTCCAAGTCCGCGAAGATGCCGTGGTGGAACGGCGTCGACGTCGAAGACTACATGGGCGGCGGCAAGAAGTTCCACATCGACTGCCTCCTCAACGTCCTCAACGACATGGTCGACAAGCCGGACCGCAACACGGAAGCCGCCATGCGCCTTCCGATTTCCGGTGTCTACAAGATCAAGGGTGTCGGTGATGTCCTCGCCGGTCGCGTCGAGCAAGGTCTCGTCAAGCCGGGTGAAGACGTCGTCTTCCTCCCGACCCACACCTCCTCCAACCCGTGCGGTGGTAAGGTGTTCACCGTCGAAATGCACCACAAGCGCGTCGAAGCCGCCGCGCCGGGTGACAACGTCGGTATGAACATCAAGGGTCTCGACAAGCTCAACATGCCGCGCACCGGTGACGTGATGATCTACAAGAAGGACACCTCCCTCGCCCCGTGCAAGGAGTTCACCGCGCAAATCCAAACCTTGGACATTCCGGGTGAACTCAAGGCGGGCTACAGCCCCATCGGTTTCGTCCGATGCGGCCGCTCCGCGTGCAAGTTGACCGCGCTCAACTTCAAGGTTGGCAAGGAAACCGGCGGTAAGAAGCTCGAGTCCCCGATGTCGTTGAAGTCCAACGAAGTCGCCGAGTGCGTCTTCGAGCCGGTCCACCCGCTCGTCGTCGACTCCTTCAAGAAGTGCGAAGGTCTTTCCCGCATCGCTTTCTTGGACGGTAACACCGCCGTCATGTTGGGTAAGATCACCAAGGTTGAGTACAAGGCCATCTAA
>Ga0206682_10001221_pt1 | contig 25641 bp, 13 predicted proteins | sample M240m12015metaG_FD_155444 | JGI IMG/M metagenome (GOLD analysis project Ga0206682, IMG submission 155444) | Ammonia-oxidizing marine archaeal communities from Monterey Bay, California, United States - M2 40m 12015 | ecosystem: Environmental > Aquatic > Marine > Intertidal zone | place: USA...
CCGGCGTCGTCGTCGTCCGTGTTTGAGATCAAGTCTCGTTTAGGGTCGAGGGTTTAGCGTCCGTGTGTGCGATTGAGTCTCGTGTCGTCGACGCCCGGCGTCGGACCGACGCGCCGATCGACGACCGCCGACCGCAGACCGCGCGCGACGACGACCGCGATGCGCGAGACGGAGATCTCGAACGCGGTGAGCTTCCTGACGCACGCGAGCGTCAGGGCGTCGAGGGATGACGACGCGAAGCGTGGATTTTTAAAGGGGAAGGGCGTGCGCGAGGACGAGATCGACGAGGCGTTTCGACGCGCGGGACGCGAGGAAGGCGTCGGGAAGGGCGGAGCGATGGCGGAGGGGGAGGAGAGACGAGGGACGGCGTGGGGGGGGGCGGCGCGGTTGGCGGCGGTGGTGGGAGCGGCGTATTTGGCGTACCCGAGCGCGCGGCGGTGGTTGGCGCGATTCGTCGAGGCGACGGCGAGAGGAGGGGACGCGAAGGACGACGCGGAGGGGAGCGAGGACGCGCGAACGCCCGCGCGGATGAATGGGGTGGTGGCGGAGGAGGGCGCGATGGCGCTCACGCCGGAGTTGGCGGGGAAGATTGAACGCGCGGTGGAACGCGTCGAACGCGCGGAGGAGCGCGCCGAGGCGCTGCGAGAGGAGATTAAAAATGAGGTTTCGTCCACCGTTCGGGACAGCATCACGGACGTGAAGACGTTTTTAGAGACGCAAATGAAGGCAGAGTTGGCGGAATTGAAGCAGATGTACGCCGCCGGTGGAACGGCGAGTGGGGTGTCGTCGCCCGCGGCGCGCGCGAGCAAGGATTGGCCGTTCAAGACGAGTCCGCAAGGGAGCGAGTCAGGGGAGAGTCTAGCGTTCACCCCAGAGCCGGCGTCGAGCGCGGGCGAGTTCACCTTAAATACCGCGCCGCGTCCGCAAACGAGCGCGTCAGAAAATCCAAACTTCTTTTCGGCGCAGCAGACGCAAAGACGACCGGGGCGAGACGAGTTGATTGATCCCCCGCATCCGAGCAATTTTATGGACATCTTAGAGATGCTCGAAAACGGCAAAACGCCACCCGGTATCAAAGACATCGACGACACACCGCCGAATCCGGACGCTGCGATCCCTCGCTCGAGTGCGTCGCGCCCGGGCAAACCGTGGCAGTCCCCAGAGAGCGGTGCCAACGGGAAAGCGCTCGAATTCGCCGACGACGAAGTCACGCAAGTTCCCATCAGGCGAGTCAACGCAGAGGGTAGCGCGGAATCGCCGTGGAAACCGCCTCCGGCGCCAGAGCTTTCAAAGTTGATGTCCGTGACGACGACTGTGGGAAGTCAATCGTCCGAGACTCCGCGGTCTCCGCGCCGAAGCGTAGAACACGACGCCGACCGATTTACGAGAGAAGCGTCCACGGCTAGATCTCCGAGCGCTAAATTGGCGATTTGATAGACGTTTCATTATGATGAAATGATGTTGTTACAAATTTTGTGTTTTACCACCACGGGCACCACCCCACGTAGCTAACGCTGAGGTTCTCTGCGCTCGTAGCTTCAGAGATTAATCGCTCGACTTGCATCTCGACTGAATCCGGTTGCATCGATTCGACGTGATGATGATCGCCGTCGCGACCTGTGAGTTTCGCGCTCATGCGTTGCATGACACTCACCGCTCGTTCATTCAGTGCATCGTTTGTCCCGTCATCGATGCCGTACGCTTCCATCGCGTTGATGAGTTCGGTTCGACGCAACAGCACCGATGTCGCCGTACTGGAATCGCGCACGCTCGAGCCCATGGCAGCCATCGCGTGCGTGGCCTCGACTCCTATAACGGATGTACTCGAAGGAACAGGACCAGACGGTGTTTCGATGACGCCGACGCTTGGAGGGCGCGAATCCTGTCTCGAGGGTCGATTTGATGGTCTGCCTGGCGTCGGCGTCCGATCGCCGTCGCTATCGTCCGCGCCGGGAGTACTGCTCGTGCGGCTGCGATTCGGCGTCGGCGTTTCAGCCGGGCTTGTTTGCGCGTCGTGCGCTGATGTATTCATCGATTCTCCGTCTGGGGCGAGAACATTGTTCGTCAGCAAACGCCAGTTGATGAGCGGATCGTGCACGAAGGCTTCTAACATCGCCATGACAGAGTCTTTGTTGTCGCGCAAAACCGTCACGACGCTCTCGCACGTGCTTCGGAAGTTGCCCTCGATGCCGCTCACCTCCATCGCCCTGACGAGCATGCGAGTGAGTCGGAAAGGGACCTTTTCAGGGAACTTTTCTCGGTACATCGACGATTCGAAGCAATCACCAAAGTCGATGTGAAGCACCTTACCGCTGTATCGATCCACCATCAAGTTTGATGGGTGGCGATCTCCGAGGCCGAGTAGGTAGCCTACCATAGACATCACGGCGAGAGATCGCGTGTACGTCGTCCGGCGCTCGAGCCATTGCTCACTACTTCGACTCTTCAACCATAAAACTCGTGCCAAGTCGCCACCTGAAGTGTTTTCAACGGCGTGTTGGAAAATCTCAACCTTATTCACGAGGGGTAGATGATCGTAATCCGGCGCCATGGCGAGCATCATGCGATGTTCCAAATTCAGTGGCACCTTGTGCGCGTCTCTGTACTCACGAATCAACGCGTGAAGGGTGTCGCAATTAGGCACCCATCCAATCAAACCGCTGTTCGGGGAGAGCGGGACGACGGCATAGCGAGCGATGCCCAAGTCTCGTTGTGCCGTGGCCATGGTCGTGTTCAACAACGTGTTCACCAAACCGAAGAGTTGCATCACGCGTTCGTCCTGGCGCAAATCTTCATGACCTTTCAGGAGGTAACCATAGTCTTTACCATCGGATCCATGAATTTGCAGTCGTCGCGGTCTCTGCTTGGACGTGATCACGTGCATAGTCGGCGCGAAGGCTCTAATCTGGGCTTGTTCCACCTGTCCAGATATATAGTTGCCGGGAACGCACAGCTCTAAATCTCGCGAATTGAGCAAACGCGGTGACACGTACTGAAGTTCCAATGTCGTCATTGTAGGAAGCTGTTTGGTGATACGCTTGAAAACGTGATAGTACAAGTCCCACGCTTGATTCAGCTCTTCTTCGCGCTTACTTTGGCGGTACTTTTGACACAAGTCGTGTGCCTCCTGAAGCTCGCGGCCGTAGTTTTGCACGAAGCCCATCTCTTGAAGAGTTTCAGCACCCTGGCGTTCCAAGATGTGATGCAATGGAGTCAATACTGCCATCATACCTTCGACGTTTTGCTCGCCGAAGTATAGACGTGACGCTTCTTCCAAAGCCTCGTGCCAGGCCTCATGCCACACGATCGCGACTCGAATGAGCTCGAGAGAAACGATTTGTGCTTGCTCGACGAGTAAGGCGCTGTGCTGTCGCACGTTGTCCAAAATCGCGTGCGCCGCGGCTCGTCTCGATGTACTCTGGCTCTTGCATGCCACGAGCAAAGGATAGAGAACCGCCTGCGGGTGCTGTCGGCCAACACGCACCAGAAGCTGATAAATCAAATTTCTCACAGGTAAGACGTGCGTGTGAATTCGCGCAACTATTTGTGGGATCACGGCGAGCCAAGTGTCGATGTTTACGTGTCCAAACCCAGCGATCAAGGCCGTTTCGACTTCGGGCGAGCCACCGTGATTGAACCAAAGTGTGAGCAGGCGTAGAATGTCCTGCAGTGATCCACCCTTGGCTTTCATGGATGAGCCTGCCAAAGAGATTGATCGGAAAAATCCACTGATTGCTGGCGCGACGTGCTGCATCGCATCCTTTGTTGACGCACCACCTTGGCGATGGAAATGTTCCATGGCCGTGGCGTTGAACAATGCCCAGTGATGCCACGCCTTGGACCAATGCTGGTCCGCAGATGTCGCGGTTCTGAACGCCATGAGCACATCAGTCAGTGTTTCATCGTTCATACTATCGGTGAGCGCCCAGCGCCATTTGCCGAGTTTGAGAAAAGCTCGCGAGACCGTCTTGTTGTGATCCGTCTCTGTCTGACCAGAAGCGCGCATGTTTTCCAATTGCACTCGCAACTCGTGTGCGAGAGATTGAAGACGCATAAAAGCTTGCCTTTTCTGTCCTGTGTGCCACAAGTGCTTCACGAACGCAAACATGACTTTAGGGCGCCCAGAACCCGCGCCGAATCCTGGCTTGCCCTCGGCACACATGATTGGGTCATACTCAAGGAGGCGCAACAACGTTCGACGTGATTGACGGTCGCGCCCTTGTTTGCGGTTCAGAGAGGCAAACTTAAGCCATATATCAGTTTCTTCGCTCATGGGCAACACCAATGAGCGAACTTGCAAGAGCTCTTGCCAGACCTCGACGTCACGCTTGACCAAGTAGATTCGATCGCGCCACATTTTTCGAATGATCTCTTGTCGCCGCGCAGCCGCGGGTGAAGCGACCGCAGTCAGTTGCGCGTATTCAATCACTTCATCCAGCTCAGTTAGCTGTTGCGCTCGTATGAGCGCTCCGTAAGAACGGTCGTAAGACTCTCTCACGAGAGCCGCGAGTTCCGTGCCGAGCATCTCGCGCGCGGCGGCAAGATGCTCCCGCGCCTCGTCCTGTGCGCCTCGACGGATGGCGAGAATGGACTTGTAAAAGTCACAATCAGTAGTGTTCACTACGCTGGACGTATGCTTGCCGATCGCATCGACACGGTCGGCGTTTGGGAGACGACCCCGGATATTTTGATCTCTATCAAGTTGATTCGTACAAATCTCCATCTGCTCCCAATCTCCAAGATGCCAAGCAGCTTTCGCGGCAATCGTAGTAACATCGTTGCGATACTCGTCCCAATCGACGTTTGCTTGATTCCCAGCTTCGTAGATTCTCTGAATTTCTTCCCACTCCGCGAGTGCGTTCAAGCATCGAAGCTGCCCCACCATCGCTTCACGTCTTTCTTCCATCGCTTGAGGTGAATCCACGCTGGCGAGCTCGTCCAGTTTTCTTTTATACGCTTCCAAAGCATCGTCCCATTGTTCAAGTTTCTCGTACCACGACTCTTTGATGTCGACCGTCAAGTTTTCTTGCGCGTACACGAGCACACCTCGAGCCGCCTCGGGAAGTTGCAACTGGTTGTTGATGGCGATGATGGCTGCGACGCACGCACCTGGGTTCGTTATGAACTCAAGTTCTTTGTAGTGCAAAGCTTTGGCGTAAGCTCTGGAGCGTTCAGCAATCATACCCAACGTCCGCACGTCAACTGGAATTGGCTTTTCATCGTGTTCCATGAACTCGCAGAGATTGAGCAAAACTGAGACGATCTCAGGAGGAATGGTCGGGCTTCCGAGAGCGGCTTCCAGCGAGCGCACTAGAATCTCTCGATGGCTTTCATTCAGCTCGGCCCAGCACGAAACAAACGAAGCGCAAAATAGATCCCTAGCAAGATTCGGCTGCACTTGCGCTAACTCACTGCACGCTCGTAGCGACGGCAGTGGTGAGCTCTTCAACAGATCCAACGCAAGTTTTCGCATCCATTCTAGCCAATCTTCCTTGGTAGACCGCTGACTGCTCTCCCAAGCGCGGCGAACGGCAAGTTGGTTCACTGAAAGATGCTTTTGAAGCACAGGTTTTCTATGTTCCGTGGCTGACGCGATTAATAGCGATTCAGATTCAAGGTCATCGAAGAGTAGCGGATTACCACTTTCGACTCGCTTGACCATGTCGTCAAACGCCGGATCCTTGACGCCGCACTTTGAAACAGCACGCTTTACGACGGGCAAGAAGAGCGCATATTCGCGCCCAAGAGACACCTCCAACGATATGAGCACGTTTAGTACATCTAAACGAAGCTCTACGTCCTCCACGTCCAATACTCTCGTCAACGCGTGAACGACAATCCCAGCCTGGTCCGCCAAGCGCATGCGCGGTAGCAGTCTGCGCAGAGACTGCAGAGCGCCTCTTTTGATGTCAAGCGGCATATCCAAAACGCTTGGTTTAAAAATGCGCACAAGCGTCGGAAGTATCAAGTAGAGGTGATCGTTGAGCGAAGTTCCGAACGTCTCCAAGGCGTGAAGAATATACGGTACTGAATCGTACCTGCGCAAGCGCTCAGCCTCTGCGAGCGACGAAACTATGCGAGGAACAATCATGGGTAAACTCCTTCTGAACTCGTCGTTCAAAGCGACGGAAAGCTCTTCGCACAAAAGCAGCGTATTTTTGGACATCCCGCTTCTATCCCATGCAATATTCATCAGCTCGAAGATGTCCGACAAGTATCGGCGAATATGTGCCTTGATGACGCCCACCAGAGTAGCGAGCTCCACAAACATTCCTTCACGCAGGCTATCATCACTCGTTCGAATCACACTCAGCATGACTGGAACGACGCTAGGTAAATATTGAACACAAGCCGTGTCGAGGACTTGGAAAATGTACACGATGCTTCGCACCACCATGTGACGAACGCTCGTGCGCGAAGGATCTCGCAGCACACGAAGTAACGAATTCAGCGCTATCGTCGGGTAATAGTCATCGGATAGCGACGTCAAATGAAGCATCGGTAGTATATCCAGCTCTTCGTCACCGTCATCATTATTGCCTAAATCATCGACCTGCGCGCTGTCCGTCGCGCCATCGTCGATCTTCATACTCAGTCTCGCTTGTCGCACACCGCGCACGCCCTCTTCGCTTAGTACACCCTCTCCGTGCAAACGAATTTCATTTCCTCTGTGCGCATGCGGATCGAGCGCACCAAGAATTCCCAGGGTCCGCAGTACTTCGCTCCTGACAATACCGCGTTCGTTTGCCAGCATTCGGAGCAACTGTGGCAAAAGCTGCGGGTGCGTCGTGAACGGCTCAGCGACGTATCCCGAGCTCTCGATGAGCTTGCCGAGAGTCACGACGGCATGGTCGCGAGTGCTTGCCGATTTCAGCGCTATCAATAGAAGAATGAGAAGCTCTTGAACAAATGGCGTGATGCCATATCCACTAACATTTGCAAGCTCGCCGATCGTGCCAAGTACTGCTGCCTTTTCGCGGCCAGTGATATCGTGTTTTTTCGACGGCGCAATGGCCGACGTCTGTTTGGATGATGATGTTCGTCGCAACGTGGTCGCGGCAGTTCCCACAGATGCGCTCGACGGTGCTGATGAGTCTTGTTTTGATTTCGAGCTCTTCGCCGCTCCGCCTTCTTCCGCCTTCAACGTAGACATGAGGCAACGCAAGATAGGGGAGAGATACGGCGAGACGAGCCGCGGACAACTGCGAATCATCACCGCCATCACCTTGGCACTCTCCTCTCTATGCAGGGATTCGCTACTATATTCGAGCTCAGCTAAAAGCTGCAGCATGTGCACACGTAGTGCTGGAAGGACGTACGCCGGATTCCTCGTCGCCAAGCGTCCAAGCAGCTCAATACCTAACATGCGTATGGCAACACTCTCGTCGTTCACTGTCAAAAACAACGCCCTGAGAGATTTTGCCTGCGATAGGTACGAATCTATCGATGCGCTCGGCCTGCAAAATTCAGTCAATAGCGCATTTCTGATCGATGCATCGTTGTCGCCGACCGCCACTGGAATGAGCGCTTCCATGATGTTCTCCACCGCGGTCGTCACGCTCTTGCTCGATCCCACTCTGAGGCGCAACGCGCTGCAACACGTCAGCGCCGCTTCGAGTCGTGACTCAGCTGACGAATCGTCCAGGTAGCAAATGACATTTTTGCGAATCGATCGAAGTAACACTGTCGGTTCGAACGGGAAAGTTCGCATCGTTTTGAGCGCCAGTTGCACGATCTTTTTGTTCGGTGGCATCGGGCAGCTCTTCTCCGTCGTCGGTTCCTGATGAATCGCGCTCGCAATAGCGTCTGCCAGTTTCAATTGGATAGACGGCAACAGATCCGGTGCACCTTGGGCTGCAGATTCAAGCCCTATGACGAGCGACTTGGACAACCCCGCGGTGAACATAGGCATCAACAAGTTTACGAAATGCGGCTTCCACGCTAAGTGGAGCGAATTCATCAAAGCCCCGGCGCACTCGAGCGCCTCTGGATACGCGTTCGGTCCTCTTGCTCGAGACGTAAACATGTCGTACATTACTGCACTCACTTCCGGCAAGTACCTCAGTAAAGAGCTGCCAACTGTGACTTCATCTGAATCAACGTCTATCACTGACGACATTGCGTCGGCGAGGTGACTGAGCGCTTGAAAGCCGGCGCCGCTATCGTTCGGCGAGCGAATCGTCGTGAGGATCAACGCACACGACTCGACCAGGTACGACTCCGCGAAGCGCTGTGGACTAAATGCTGCTAACTTGGGAATCAAACTCACGATCGTTCGTCGTATGATTGACTTCTTAAAATCTTGAAGCCGCAAAATCGTCAACGCCACTTCGCGATAGCGACTCAACATGAACTCGCCAGTGTGTCTCAGTAATTCGCCGAACACCAACAATGAACCGTGTATCTCTTCTACTTTCGAAGTTTGCTTCAATCCTGCTCGACAGGCTTCGTACAACGCGTAGTACCACTGCACGCGATATCTCGTCTCTCGGCGCTCCGTCACCATCAGACACTCGCGAAGCGCCAAGACAGCGACTTCGCGCACTCTCAAAGATGGATCGCGCAAAGCGGTCCAGATGGACGAGATAAAAATTGGTACGTGGACGTTGAAGATCGTAGGCGCATTGCGCGCGAGTTCGGTCAGCGTCAGAGCTGCGGCGTAGTGCTTCATGCTCACCACGTCTTGATTCCCGTCGTCCGCGTTCAACAACTCGATGGCACGCTGCACGTGCGAGTCGACGATTTCAGTCGTCAACGCCCCGCTGTGCAAAACCAATCGACCTAAGACCAGGCTCATCATCTCCACGAGTTCGCGCGCGCGCGCATTACTCCAAAGTGGATCATTAATCGCCACAGGGTGCTCTCTGTGTTCATCCGTCAACGACGATCCGAGCAAGTCCTCCGCACTCGTGCTCACGACGTCGAGCAAGTAATCTGCAAACTTCTTCACCTTTTCGACCTCCTCGCCAAACTCCACCTCGATGAGCTGATCAATCGCGCGCAGTCCCCCGAGCTTTCTCGCTACGTCCTCGCCCGTGATCATCGTATCCACACGTTCGTGTACCGCGTTTCTAAACTTGAGAAAGTCTGCCGGGTTCGCGCTTCGCGCCTCCGTCTCCACGCGTTCCCGCAGCGCCCCGTCGTCTTCCATCGATCCCCTCGAGTCCTCATCCACGACATCGATCGCACACAGTTTTTCGAGCAGCGCGTTCAACGTGTCCTCCTTCGCCGTGCGCGAGCGATTGAAACTCCTTTTCCTCGCCACGCTCGTCGACGTCGCGCCCGCGCGTTCGCGCGCGGGTTGCGATCCCACGACGGCGTTCACCGTCCCGCTCGTCCCTCCCGCCCGCTCCGCGCCACCATCGCCCGACGCGAGATCACTACCGCGCCGCTCTGCCGCGCGCGACGTCGCGCTCGCGTCATCGCGCGCGCCCGTGGGCACGATCGACGGCGCCGCGTTCGCCGCTCCGCCCGGGACGGTGCCCTCGTTCGACGACCGACGCCGCGCGATGAACATCGCTCGCGCGCGGTGTGCGCGCGCGCGACGTCGCACGCGACTTTGCGCGCGTTGCGCGGCTCGTGCGCGCGCGACGGACGGTGCGCGCGCGCGCGTATGCGGCGAATGCCCGCAACGACCGTCCAAGGGGACAGCGCGGCGTCGCCATTCGGCGACGCGCGCGGCCGGCGACGCGCCGAAAGACGCGCGGCGCGACTTCGAGCGCGAGCGACGGTATCGGCGCGCGCGCGAGCGGGGCGTGACGAGCGATCGAACGCCCGCGCGCGACGTGAGGCGCCCTCGGGCGACGACGAAAAAGCGCAGCCGCCGGCGCTCGCCGACGCGAAGTCGTCGACGACGCGCGACGGCGCGCGGGAAACCGCGAGGGCGATGTCGAACGAGGACGCGAGCGATGTCGAGATCGCGGTGAGCTTCGTCACGCGCCTGCCCGAGGAGTTTCGCGTGAGTGAGAGCGCGATCGAGGTGCCGGGCCGGCTGACGAGGTACGGCTTGAGCGAGGTGGTGAATCACCTGCTCGGCGCGACGACGCCGACGCCGTTTGATTTCCTCATCGATGGAACGCTTTTGCGCACGTCGCTGGCGAAGTTGGCGCTGAGGCTCGGGAAGAGCGCGGAGGCGACGCTGGTGGTGGAGTACGTGCCGGCGCTGGGACCGCCGACGGCGGCTGAGACGACGAAATGCGAGGCGTGGGTGAGCTCGATCGATGGAAGTTGGGCGAAAGCGGTCGTCACGGGGTCCTTCGACGGTAAAGCACGGTTGTGGTCACCCGTGGGTAAGTTGCTGTGCGAGTTGGAAGGCGCGGAAGAGCGCGTGTGCTCGGTGAGCTTGGCGCCGCCGAGCGCCGGCGCGGACGCAGAAAACGCGTGTGTGGTGTTAGCGGCTTCGGCGGATCACACCTTGCGATCGTATGCGGTGACGCTGACTGGGAAAAAGTGTGAACTCGGGGAGCAGCGTGTTTTCAAGGGTCACGAGGGCACTGTGACGGACGTCGCGAGCGCGTACGGCGCTCGACTGTTCGCCTCGTGTTCCGTCGACTGCACGGCGCGAGTGTGGAAAATCGACGGTGGCGAGTCGGCGAACGAAAAGGTAACGAAGAAGCGCAGAACATCGAAGAAATCGGAGGCTACAGACGACGACGCGATGGTCGACGATGCGAGCGCGAAAATTGGTCTCGGCGAGGAGCTCGTGTTGCGTGGGCACACGGATCAAGTGCGAGCGGTTTCCTGGGAAAGCCCGCAAGTACTTTGGACCGGCGCATACGATAATACGATCCGAGCGTGGGACGTGGAGACTGGCGAAGAGAAGGAGTCTCATCATACGAACAGTTCAGTCCATACCTTGGATGTCTCGAGGGGAGGAAGTAGGTTCGCTTTCGGGGGGAGCGACCGCCTGGTTAACGTGTGGGATCCGCGAGAGTCGGCGTCGGCAAAGGCGTGCCTGAAGCTCAAATCTCACGAGGTAAGTTTGTCGTCATGTGTACTCTCGCTCGCGCTCGCGCCCGTTCGCAAAGTCAGTGATGAACACACTTTTGATTCCCGACACTCGTGCGTGAGGGCACAATCAATCACTCTAATTTTTTACTGAGACTTTGCGAGCGGCGCGCAAAAATTTGTTTCGCGGAATGAATTGTTTCGCCGATTGACTGACGCGCGCGCTTTGAAACGCAGGGGTGGGTGTCGTGCGTTCGATGGAGTCCAACAAACGAGCATCACATCGTGAGTAGTGGATACGACGGAAAAGTCAAGTTATGGGATATTCGTGGTAGAGTGCCACTGCACAGCGTTTCGTCGCACGACGGGAAAAACTTCGCCGTGGATTACCACGGAGGCGAACGGCTGTGCAGCGGCGGCGACGACGGACAGCTGAGATTTTGGAACGTAGGTAGCTCTAAATAACGACGTTGTTGTGAAAGTTACAACTTTAAATGCGTCAACCGAAACTGAATGCGCGTCAGTCCGGCACAGTGATGGGTAACCCGTACGAGAACTCGTGTTCGGGAGAGTCGTATCGGCACGATTCTACGTGACCGATTTCGTGCCCCACGTAATCGAACCGTCGAGATTTCATCAACCCGAGCACGCCCGGACCCGGGCAACACAGACCATCGTGGTTGATCCAGCGCTGGAACGATATCCCAAGCTTGCCACCGCTCGCGCGCGCCCACTTTTTGCGCGATTCCACGGACACCTCGGACGGGTGATTATCGACGACGTACGAGGCGTACGTCGCGTATTCGCTAAAGCCGAGCGTGAGATCTTTGCGGTTCAACGATTGCAAAACCGCGGTAGCCCATCGCGGGAGTTCGTCGCTTGTCGTCGCTAGTTCGTCTGTGCGATCAGCTTTGCGTGCGAACGCATCGAGCATCTCCTCCATGATGGACGCGTCGACGACCATTTGATGCGTGACGTAGGACGTACCATCCTTGGCGTACTTCAGACGATCACCCGTGAGCGTCTCGTACGCCGCCTCGTACGACTTGATGACGTTACCACCGATTTGTCTCACTGGAATCTCTCCCTTGAACAGCGTCAACGGGCGCAAGGGGATCATGTCCAAATCCCACAGCAAAAACTTTCGGCTCAGCGGCGGATGCGCGATGGCCGTCGACGTCGCCGCGCCGAGCTTGATCAACTGTTGTAAATACCACCCTCCCAATTCTCGACCGACGAATCGCGCGCGCGCGCCATCGCGTCCGAGCGAATCTCCGTACGCGTCCTCCAAATACCACGAAACCGCATCCTTCGTCAACCCGCGTATAAACGCGTCCTCTGCGTGACACTCCACGTTCGTCGCCATGCCGCGAAACGTCTCGCACCGCGTCTCATCGGGCGCCACGACCACGATCCTCCTCGGCCCCACGTACTGATTCAACGCCGCCACCGCCACCGCGTTCACGCACGACGGTTTCACCGCCACGCTCACGACGTCTAAATCCGGATACGCGCGCTCGTTCGCGCATCCTCGCTCGCCGAACGCCGACCCGCCGACGCCGCACGTCGACGCCGCGCCGTCCACCGCGCGCGTCGGTTCGCCCTCCGGCGCGTCGCGCGCCGGCGCGCGCGCCGCATCGCGCGCCGCGAACCCGCGTCGCCGCGAAGACGCGCGTCCGAACCCGCGTCCCGCGCCGCCGCCGTCGCCGCCGTCGTCGTCGTCGTCCGCGTCCGTCCACGTCCACGCGCGGCGTCGCGCGATGACGAGCCCCGCGCACAGCAACCCGACGCACAGCGCGAGGCGCCCGCACCGACGCACGCGCCGCTTGAGCAGCAATCTCTCGCGGCGGCGCATCGCCGACATCGCGCGCGCGCGACGGTGGCGCGCGCGACGACGTCCGGCGATGCGACCGTTCGGTTCGCGGCGACCGACCTGTATGCGCAAACAGTGACACCGAGGCTCGCGGCGACCGACCTGTATGCGCGAACAGTACGGGTCGGGACTCGGAACACCCGGGTGTGCGAGCGACCCACCCTAGGCGAAACCCTCAAAGAGGGATTGGCTGGGTGACGCGTCGACGACGGCGCACCGCGACGCGCGCGGACGCGACGCGACCGACGCGCGCGCGAAGCGAACGAACGACAAACGCGAGAGACGCGCCGACGACGAAGCTCGCGATGAAGAGCGCGCACCGCGGTGGCGAAGACCCCGACGACGAAGTCTTCACGCAGCGCGCCGTCGAGCTGAAGGATGAGGCGAACGCGCTGTACGGTGCGGGGTCGATCAAGCGCGCGCTCGAGGTGTACGAGCAAGCGCTGAACCTGCTGCCCGAACGCGATCAGACGCGGGCGATGATTCACAGTAATCGAGCGGCGTGCTTTTCGAAGATGCAGTGCTACGCGGACGTCGTGGCGGAGGCGAGCCGCGCGCTGGCGCTGGACGGGAAGAGTTATAAGGCGTATTGGCACAGGGCGCAGGCGTACATGCAGTTGGGACAGGTCGGTAAGGCGAAAAGAGATTTGCAGAGCGTGATCGAGATCGAACCGAGCTACACGGACGCGAAGGATGCGCTGGACGCGCTCAACGGGACGAGCAAGGCGGGGGCGCCGGCGGGGTTGGGAGGGATGACCCTCGCGCCCGGGAAGAAGGGTAAGAAGGGCGCGAAGAAGGGCGATGGTGATGCGGGAGAGGATGCGCGAAGAGCGGAAGCGGAAGCGCGATACGCGGCGCAGGCGAAAGAGCGCGTGGCGGACCCGCCGTCGATTCTGGTCAAGGCGGCGTTCGGGGACGACGTGCGCATGTTCAGCGTGTGGTCTACAATCGGTTTCAAGGACTTGCAGACGAGCATTGCGACCAAGTTTGCGTTCGCGGGGCAGTTTTCGATCAAGTACGAAGACGAAGAAGGCAACGTGAAGAATGTTCAGTCGCGAAACGACTTTCAAAAGTCCATCTACGCCACCTCGACGCGTTTGCGGGCGATGGAAAAGCCCCCACTCATCCCGTACGTCAAGCTCATCATTCAAGAGTTGCCCAAGGTTGAAGACATCGAGGTCGTCGACGAAGATGGCAACCCGGTTGGCCTGGCGCCGAACGAGGTCGTCGAGATCGATGAATGGATTTTGGACTTTTCTTCCTTGTTCCGCGAACATCTCGGCATCGACGCAGAGGGCCACTTGGACCTTCACCACGAGGTACGTTTTCTTTCGAATAGCGCACGACGTGCGAAACAATCGCGGCTCTCATCGTGCAAAGAAGCGATGACGATACAAAAAACTTACTACTTCACTGATTTCCGTGATTAATGTTTTTGCAAATGTCTTTCGCTCCTATCGTGAGCTTCTTTGCTGGGGGTCGATGGTTTCAATCTCGACCACGAAGGCGCGACGACGAATTCTCGACTGACAATTTTCTCGTTTTTCGCGTCTCTTAGGGTACGAACTTGTCCAACGATCTCGCAAGTGGTACGAGCTTGACGGACGAAGAAGCAAAGGAAATTCGAGATGCTGCCATCGAGAAGTTCCAAGCCTGCGCCGCGGCGACCATCTTTAATTGGGGCAACGTGCACATGTGCGAAGCGCGCAAGAAGATGGACGGCGGTCGCGAACCGGCGAAGGAGCAGGGCGGTCCTCCGGGATCTGCCATCGCCATCGCGGATGAGTTCGATGAAGTCGAACGACTCATCGGTCTTGCTAAGGAACGATTCGAGGAAGCGATCGCGATCAAGCCGGATCACCACGATTCGCACATCGCGTTGGCGCAGCGTCGCTACGAGCGCTCGCGTCTGCTCAGCGCCGCCGCCGGCATGAGCGGCGATGAGGGTAAGGTAGCCAAGGGTCACGATGCTAAAAAGCGCATTGCAGAAGCAGAGGCCGAATTCGTCGGAGCCGTGGCGGATTACAAGGCTGTGTTTGCCACCTTGCCGGACGAAGTCCCGAGGGAAAAGACTGAGGAGGAAAAGGCGGCGTTCCAAGCGCTCGTGGACGAAGCCGTCGCGCGGGGCGACGAACCACCCACGGACGAGGAGCCATCGACGAAGGGACAAGTGCGCGTCATGCTTGGTAATACGCTCTTCGAGCAATCACAATTGGCGGCTCGCTTAGGAAAGGAATGGAAGTCGATGCTCGACGAGGCGCTCGAAAACTTCCACGAAGCGGGGTGTGCGCAAGAGGACATTGACAACGCAGTGAGCATGCATTACGGCACGCGGATGACCGCTGGCGGCAAGTAGAGAACGTAGACTTTGCAATACTTAATCGAGCGAGCGTTCCTTTTTATTCACAATTCGTTAAAACTTTCGCTTTTGTTGGTAAAATCTTGTAGGTCATCGGCGGGCGCTTAAAACGGTGGGTCGTCTTGGTTGAAGTGTTGCTCGACAGGCTCGTAACCGTCGTTGTCGAGCGGTTGGTAACCACCGGCATACTGAGCTTGCGGGACTTGCGTACCGTACGGTTGGTTATAGTCCGGTTCATACGCCGCCGGATTGGAGGCGCCCGTGTACGCGTCCGAGTCCTGCTGCCTCGATTGTTGCGCGCCGCCGCCCAACGTTTCCAGCACCCACGCGGGAGTATCACGGCTTTCGACCCACAACGCCTCGCCGGTTTCCTTATGCTTGAAATCAGGCGAACGTGGGTTTGCACCTGGTTGAGACTTTCGATCGCGGTTGTCCCACCACGTGTCCGGAGCCTCGGCGAGCGAACGCCAGAGCGCCTCCTTCGGAGACGCGCCCGGGGGCATGCCTGTCTGTTGCGGCGGTTGCTGGCGCTGTTGCGGCGGCGGCGATGACTGTTGGCGCGTCGCAGCTGGGGCCATGTCGCTGCCGTAGCCACCAGATTGTTGTTGCTGCCCGTAGCCACCACCACCTTGCTGCGCCTTGGCGCTCTGCACAAAGGAAAAGTTTTTCGCCACAATCTTCACTCGGGAACGCGGTGCCCCTGTGTCTTTGTCCGTCCACGTGTCCGTCTTCAACTGACCTTGCACGCAAATCGTCTTGCCCTTACTCACGTGTTCGGCCATGCGCATCGCCTCCTCGCCCCAAATGTCCACCGCAAACCAGTTCGTCTTGTCCTCCTCCACGGCGCCGTCCGTCATTTCGGCTTTACGCCCGCCGTTCACAGCCAATCGCACGTTCGCCACGCACGTTCCGCTGGAGAAGTGCCGAATCTCCGGATCAGCGCCGACGTTACCGATGATCGTCACCGAGTTCGCCAATTCCGGCGTCCACGTGACGACGCTCGGCGGCGCCGTCGTCTGCGTCTGCGGATCTCCTCCGTACGATTGCGCGCGCGCCGACCTCGGTCCCGCGGGCGTGTACGACCCCCGGTTATTCACAAACTGCGCCTGCGCCGCAAACGTCCGTCTCGCGTGTTCCCGACCCGTCGTCTGCGCGCGCGTCGCGCGCAACGGCGTCGTCGCGCCGCGAATCGTCGCGGTAATCTTCTTCAAGTGTCGCATCGTTCTCATTTCGCTCGATCGCGTCGTCGTCGCGTGCACGCCTCGCGCGTGTCCCAGCATTCGTCGCAGACCGTTCGTCAGGCTTTCGATCGTTCGCGCGCGCGTGACGTCGGCGATCGTCTTGCGGCCTTCGCGCGACAGCATGCGCGGGAGTGACGCCGATTCAAACTCGACACCGCGTTTGGCGGGAAAATCAGCCCCGTGGGCAAACAGTCTGACGAATCCGCGCGACGCCGCACACGACGACGCGGCGCGCGATGGACATCGCGAGCGCGGAGATCGCGCGGTTGAGAGCCGAACGCGCGGCGCGCGCGGCGGCGGCGTCGTCGAGCGGCGGGAAGAAGTACGCCCGACGCGGCGATCTTCAGCGCGAGGCGTCGGCGGCGCCGGTGGATGGGGAAAACGACGGCGCCGACGCGGACGCGGACGGCGCGGGGAGGGTGACGGGGGCGAAACGCGCGCGCGAGGATGATGGAAAAGCGATCGCGGCGACGGCGGCGGTGGTGACGCGCGTGCTGGAGGACGAAGAGGCGGACGCGGCGCTGGACGCGTTGACGAACGACGAAGCCGTGGCGCGGTTGCGCACGCTCGGGCAACCGGCGACGATGTTCGGGGAGACGAGGGAGGATAGGATTTTTCGATTGAAAGTGGCGACGAAAAATTTCGCGATCGTGGACGAGACGACGACGACGGCGACGCAGGTGAATGAAAAGTTGTTGGACGCCGAGCACGTCGAGGCGTTCGCGCGAAAGAAGAAGGAACAGAGCTTAAAGGCGAAAGAAAGGTCGCTAAAGGGCGTCGCGGGCGATGGAGGCGCGGAAGTCGTCGATGATGATGAGCCTGAGGTAGTCGAGGAGAAAGCACTCATGGACGCGTTCGCGAAAGCGGCGCAAAAGCTGAAGAAGCAACGCGAGGCCGAGGACAAGGAACCCATAGACCAAGTGGCTGCGTACTTCAAATCTCTCGTCGCGGAGTGGGAAGCCGAGCTCGACGCGAAGTCTGAGGAGTGGTGCTACACTCACGAAGGTCGTCAATCGATTTCGACGTTTCGCACGTTGAAGCAGCATTTGAAGCCACTGTTTAAGCGCATCAAGCGTCGTTTGCTTCCCGGCGACGTTGAGCGCGCTCTTTACCTCATCATGCAAGCGATGAAGCAAAGAAATTACAAGAAAGCCGCCGACGCGTACGTCGGAATTGCGATCGGCAACGCTGCGTGGCCTATCGGGGTTACAATGGTCGGTATCCACGCCCGTAGCGCCCGAGAGAAGATTGGCGCGTCGTCGCAAGCGCACGCCATGCACGACGAAGAGACACGGAAATACCTGCAAAGCGTCAAGCGTTTGATGACGTACGCGCAACGCGCGTACCCGACGACGCCATCGCTTTCTTTAGATTTCAACTCTGGCGTGAACGGTAGCGACAAGGCAGAATTGCTCAAAGCTGAGGCTCGGCTCGGCACCATCGACAAAGCCGTCCCCGCGCTCATGCTCGGCGACGGCAACGATCCGGGAAGCTCCGCGCAATCCAAAGATGGATGGCGTTCGCAAGATACCGACACGCGCACGTGGAAATCCATGCTCACGCATGCATACGGCGAGAAGGGCCGCGCCGCTAAAATCACCACCGCCAAGGATGAAGTCGTGCGAAAGGACACCTCCCTCATGAGCACGCGAAGCGGCTACGTCGCCGCGGATAAGAAGAAACCTTCGAGGGAGGACTAGATTAGGCGCTTAGATTGTTTTACAACGACTACATCGTTTGTGTCAGCGCGAGAACCAACGCCGTCGCGGTTATAGCTACTTTGACATCGCTCGTTCGGATCGCGAAAACGGTCGGTCGGTCGCCGCGCGCGGTGACGTCAGCCGCGGCCGACGCGCGCGCGTCGCCATCGCGCGACGCCGCGACGCGCGCGCGATGGCGACCGCGCGAGCGACGGCGAAGGCGACGATGCGCGCGCGCGCGACGTCGACGGCGCGCGGGCGCGCGCGCGCGACGTCGACGGCGCGCGCGGGGAGGGCGGGCGATGCGCGTCGAGCGGGACGCGCGGCGCGGCGCGCGGAAGCGCGCGGCGCGCTCGCGGACGATCTCGGCGCGGAGGACGTGCTGAACGCGATGGAGAGCTTTTGCGAGGAGGAAGAGTCGACGCGCGCGACGCCGAAGACGGGCGGGCGGGCGCGGAGGGACGACGTGTTTCGAGGGACGATGGACGACGACGCGTTCGAGAGGTTGGATAAGCAAAAGGCGAGTCGACGGGAGAAGCGCACGGCGGTGCGGGCGGTGCGCGAGGAGGCCGCGAGTGGTGGTGCGAGAGGTGGGACGGACGCGCGGTTGTCGTTTTTGTACGAAGAGGGGGTGAACGTGAACGACGCGGGGGCGGTGACGAAGTGCAACGACGTGTTGCGGCGATGCGCGAGCATGGAGGAAGTGCTCGGTTTGGTGAAGGAAATGCGAGACGCGGGGGTGGAGCCCGTGGAGAGCACGTACGTAGCGGTGATGCTCGTGTGTCAAAACGTTGGCTCGCCCGAACGTGCGGTGCAGGTGTACGACGCGATGACGGAGGCGCAAGTGCGCATGACGGGACGTACGTTTCATCTGGCCATCGAGTTGGCGCTCAAGGCTGAGATGTTCAAGGACGCGCTTCGTATCAAAGATGATATGCGCTATGTCGGGTTGCCGGTGAGCTCGAAGCTTTACGTGACGCTTCTGCGCGCGTTGGCGGACAACGACATGGGAAAGCGAAAGGGGCCACAGGAGCGACTCATTCGCACGTGTCGTCTTTTTGAAGAGATGCTCAACGAAGATGTCGACCCAGCGCCGGCGGCGTATCACACTCTCATCGTTGCCGCACATCGCGCGAATCAGCACGACCTGGCGGTGCGCACTTTCGATGAACTCATCGAAGAGGGGATCACGCCGGCGAGACAAACGTACGAGACTGCCCTCGATTCCATGGCACGAAGCGGACTTCTCGCGCAAGCTTTGGAAGTTTTTGTGCAGATGAAGTCGAACGGACTCATGCCACGAAAGGTGACGTACAACACACTTTTGAGTGCTTGCGTGAACGCACCGCAACCGCGCGTGGAGGCGGCGTTTGAAATTTTTGAAGAAATGCAAACGAAAGGCAACGTGACGCCGGACAGGAGCACGTACTCACTACTCATCGACGCCGCGTGTAAAGCGGGTAAACCCGAGATGGCGTTTGACGCGTTCAGCCACATGCGGGATTCTGGTATTGAAATCCAAGTCGGCACGTTAAATCGATTGATTCACGCTGCGGGATTGAACGCCAAGGAGGACTCTACGTCGGTACAAGCAACTCTCGAGCTTTATGACGCGATGAAAAAGCTTGGCGTTGAACCAGACGTGATCACGTATGGTAGTTTGATCGCTACATGCGCTAAGGCGCGCGATGCGGCAACTGCGATAAAGGTGTATGAGGAAATGCGCGCCGCGGGCGTCGAGCCAAACCGCATCTTGTTCAACGTCTTGATCAACGCCCTCGGGCGTGCGAACCGTAGCGAAGAGGCGATGGAGTACTTTCGCGTGATGCAGAAGCAATCCGAAGTGAATAGTTCGTTAACTCCGAATCGGGAGACGTACACGACGGTTTTCGATGCGTTCATCGGCGGCGGCGGCGCAGAGCTCGCCATGGCGAAACAATCGCTCGAATCAGGCGACGGCGCATCCTTCGTGCACAGCGCCCAGGTTGCGAAGTTGCGCGAAATCTACGCTCAGGGCGTTGAACACGGTGTGTACGAAGACTTGTCAGTCGTACTGTCGACGCGCGAAGCGGAGTCTGAGTCTTGTACGATAAACATGAACCAGCTGTCGCGCACCGAAGCTACGGTGGCGACGCTCGTCCTGCTCGAACGCATGTCCACGCTTTCGAGCGATCAAGTACCATCCGCCATGTTCATCTACGCGGGTAAGGTAAAGCCGGGTAAAAACGGTGCCCAGCGTCGATTGTTGGCGATCGAAACTGTCCTTCGTGCGGCTAACGTCAAGTTTGAAATCGGCGAAGTCGGTTCCGCCGAACTCATCGCCGTGAAGGGCAAGCACTGTCGCGCGTGGATCGAGAAAAACGCCGGCACGTTTGTGTAAATACTCTAGACCTTAGTCATTCTTTTAACCATCAGATGTGCTATTTGCTAAATCTCGCAGTCATACCTTCTTCTTGGGCACTGGTTCACCATCTTTTTTGTCCTTGGGTGGAGACTTGTAGGGCAGCGCCGAGCCGCAGTGGGGACACACGCGAGTCGGCGAACCGCACGTTCCAGCGCACTGCGGGCACAGTTTGTGACCTTTGCCGAGAGGCGTACATCCTGGCAAACCGGAATTCGTCTTTTGCATTTTCGGCGGCGGGCTGCACTGGCTAGAAGTCGTCGGGAGCACGACGTCTGCAGCGCGTTTCGCGCCTGAGACTGTCGGCGTCGCCACGCCGGTGCGTTGCCGCAAACTAAGAGGCGAATTTGATTTATCTTGCCCTTCATTGTTCACTTCATCTTTCGGGGGTCCGTAGCCCACCTTATTTCTCGGAGGCAACGGCTTGGGGCGCTCGTACACGCTCGCCAACGTGCCGATGTGACTGTACAACGACCCGAGCCACTGCCGGACACTCTTCGTCGCGAGCTGAGAAATCGTCTCATTCGGGTGTTTTTGCAAACCCACGACGACATCTTTGATGTCCATGCTATCGAGCGTGTGTAAAGATACGTACACGGAGTTGAGCGCACGAAAGGCTTCGATGACGGAGAGCAAATCCTTCACGGCGGCTTTGTTCTCCGCCTTCGCCGCCTTTAACACGGGCACGATCTCTTTCAGTTCCGCTACATGATCGGGATGCGTCGGCTCGCGCACATATGCCAGCGCGCCTCGACGCGCGAGCGCCCATTGCGCTTCGCGCTCTTCAACCTTTGTTTGAAAAGTGACTGCGGGGTCGATGAGGCTGACGCCGTCGGCGATGTCGCCGCGCTTTCTTCGCGCTAACGCTGCCGCGCTCGCCGCCGCGCCGTTATCCTGCCCATGTGCCACGCTAGAGTACGGAAAGTTTACCCCGACCAGTTGCCCACCGGCGATGTGATCTTTCAACCACTTGTGCACGCCGCTCAAGTTGCCGCATCGAAGCGGCGCGCCCGCCGTAAACGTATCGACCCGCTTGTATTGATAGTGACCATCTCGCGTCTCGCGCTCCTCTCCCAACACCGCAAGCGTCGGCGTTCCAACCTCGTCCATGACGTAAAACCGCACCCCTCGCCGACCATCGGGAAACGTAAACTTTTCCTGAGAGTAACTCACGAATCTCGCCGAACCGTCCGGCTTCGTCGTCGACACCGTCACCGCCGCCGCCGCCCCAGACGTCGCCGCCTCGTGCGTCATCACCAACTCACTCATTCCACTCCGTTTCGCCTTCCCTTGTTTCTTCTTATTCTTCCCCGACGCCCTCTTATTCTTCCCCGCCGCCGTCGAAATCGGTCCCGTCGTCACCACCCCGCTCGACGCCCGCACGATCGAATCCAACCACGAGTGCAGCGCCTTTCGATTATGACAGCACAGCGTCCCGAACGACGTGAACTCCTCGCAATTCTTATACGTGTAGTGCGAGTCTCCCGGCGTGCTCTCGTCCGCGTACGCCGCGAGCGTCTCCCGCCCGTCCGCCTCGACGAGAAAGTACTTCACCGATCGTCCGCGTCCCGTCTTCCCGGGCTCGAACGCCGCGCGGTACGCGACGAACGCCTGCGCGGACGATCGCGCCATCTTTCCGCGCCTGTTTTCCCGCGCCTCGGTCGTCGCGCGCCGGTCGTCGCGCGTCGACGTGGCGCGCGCGTCGCGAATCGCCCGTTGGGCGGGACGCGCGAAACACCCGCGTGTGCGGGCGACGCCCCGCGACGCGAACAGTCAAACCGACGCGCGGGCGGTTTTGACCGCAGAGCGCGACGTCGCGCGCGAGGCGACGACGCGCGCGCGCGGCGACGGCGCGCGGGGGGAGCGGCGCGCGCGGCGCGCGAGGCGTCGAGGACGTGCGCGCGACGACGCGACGCGAGAGGAGGGACGAGGCGCGCGGACGCGGGAGGTCAACCGGCGCGTCGATTCGCGCGAACGCGCGGGAACGCGCGGACGCGAGGGCTCGCGCGAGAGAGCGAGACGCGGGAGACGCGGCGCGGGAAAGACGGCGCGCGCGCGCGCGTCGGTGGCGCGGGGGAGGGTTGAGGACGGGATTGGGACGATATGGGACGGAAGAAGATTAAGATTGAGCGCATCGTCGACGAGCGTAACCGGCAGGTGACGTTCACGAAACGGAAGAATGGGTTGATGAAAAAGGCGATGGAGCTGAGCGTGTTGTGTGATTGCGACATCGCGCTCGTGATCTATAACTCGAACGAAAAGTTGTATCAGTATTCGTCTGGGGACATCGAGGATGTGCTGCGGCGATTTCACACCGAGTGCGCCGAGGCGCACGAGGCGAGGAACAATCAGGACTTGTTCGATCAGCACTTCTCGACGCAAAAGGGGGCGTCGGCGCGCGAAAGAGCGCAGGCGAGCACGAGTCGAAGCATGTGGCGTAAGGTGAAGAGTGAGTCGTGTTTCGAAGACGAGGACGAATTCGAGGACGAAGAAGACTTTGAGGACGATGACGAAGACGAAGGCGAAGGCGAAGGCGAAGAGTTTGAAGACGCGAAAGGCACGACGAGATCGGATAAAGCGAAAGGGAAAGAGCCCATTGAGCCCGTTTTCTCGCGTAAAGGTCGACTAGGGCCGAGTCCAGCGCCCGTGTCGAAATCAGCCATGTTTCGTGCGCACGCGCGCGTCAAGCGCGAGCGCGCGTCGGCGAAGCAATCGAGCCGCGCGCAACGGTCAGGGCACGGTAAAGGGTCGTCTGCGAGCGAACCAGGTCGGGCGAGTCGACGTTCGGGCGCTAGGCGTGAGAATGGAGGATACGGCGTCGACGATGGTCAAATGGATATAGACGATCAATACGGCGGCGCGGCGAGTCGAGTGCAACGGGCGATAATACGCCCGTACGACGACGACGATGATGATGATGCGGATGCGGATGCGAATAGATATATTTTTGAAGACGTTGCTTTACTGGTGGATGAAAACGACGATCCACTCATCATACCGCCCGAAGGTTTGGAACTTTTATCGCCCAGCTTTAAGTGGCTTGGATCGCCGACGGCTCGAGACGTCGGCGGCGCTCGCGCGTCGCTCTCGAGTTTCGAGACGCGCTCGAGCGAGTTCGCGCGCGAGAATAACCTTTCGATAGAGATTCCAATCGCGGACGAACCGCGCGATCGAGGAGTCGCGGGCGATGGGGCGACCGTCGCGCCTCGCGGAGACGCGAACGGTCCATCGCCCGGTCCGCTCACCGCGTTGCTCCATTCCCACGTGGCGGGCGAACAAATATTCGGTGCCGACGCCGATAACGACGTGGGTCGCGAGTACGCGTCGTTCTTAGCGTCGTCGCCTTCGGCGACGCCGACGCCGCGATCGTAGGCGTTTCTCGCGAATCGCGCGAGCGTCGCGCGTAATACCGAAGTCGTTCCAGTCTCCGCCCGCACTCGACGTCGCCTCGCGCGATGTCCCTCGCCGCCGCTCCCGGCGCGTCGTCGCGCGTCGCGCATCGCGCTCGGCGCGACGCGCGATGCCGCGCGAGCGACGGCGCGTCCGTCGTCGCACCGCACGCCAAAGTCTTGCGAGACCTCCTGCGGTCGCCTCGAATCGTTCAAGCGCCGTGCGCGCACGACGCGCTGAGCGCGCGCCTGATCGAACGCGCCGGGTTCTCCGCCGCGTTCATGTCGGGATTCTGCGTGTCCGCGTCGCGGTTGGCGCTGCCAGACACCGGATTGATCTCGTACGGGGAGATGGTGGACGTCGGGCGCACGTGCAACGACGCGACGAGCGCGAGTTTCCCAATCGTCGGCGACGGCGACGACGGGTACGGGAACGCGATGAACGCGAAGCGCACGGTGCGTGGGTACGCCAAGGCTGGGTTCGCGGGTATATTGATAGAGGATCAGGTGGCGCCGAAGGCGTGCGGGCACACGAAGAATAGACGAGTGGTATCGCGCGAGGAGGCGACGACGCGCGTGCGAGCGGCGTGCGACGCGCGGGACGAGGATGGGTCGGGAATCGTGGTGTTCGCGAGGAGTGATTCGCGAAGTGCGGTGAATTTAGATGAGGCGCTGTGGCGCGCCGCGGCGTTCGCCGACGTCGGCGCGGACGCGCTCTTCGTCGACGCGCTGCGATCGAAGGAAGAGATGCGAGCGTTTTGCAAAGTCGCCCCGGGCGTGCCGAAGATGGCCAACATGCTCGAAGGCGGCGGTTCGACGCCGATTTGCACGCCGCAAGAGCTCGAGGACATGGGCTTCAGCATCGTCGCCTACCCCCTGTCGCTGCTCGCCGTGAGCGTCAACGCGATGGAACGCGCGCTGAGAGAAATCAAACTCGAGGGCTACCCGCGCGACGAGACGCTCCCGACGTTCGCCCGGCTTCAAGAATCCGTCGGTTTCCCCGAGTATTACGCCGACGACGCGCGCTACAAAACCCGACGTTCGACGTCCTCGCATCAATGATCATCGCCGCCGCACCGCGCGTTTCGTTTCGTCGCTATTCCTTCTTCGCCCGAAGTCGTCCCCGCCCTCGTCCGCTCCCACCTCGCCCGCGCGCGCGCCCCGATCTCCCGCACCGCCGCCGCGTCCCGGCTCGCCCACTCCATCTCGTTCACCATCGTCGCCGTCGCCTCTCGCAGCTCGTGAAACTTTTCCAGTCCGCACTCGAACGTCCGGTCGCTCCCGTCGTCGAGCGCGAGTCGCAGGATCACGCTCGGCGTCATCGCGTTCGCGCCCTCGGACGTGCGCAGCGCGACGTCGACGCGCCAGCTGACGTGCACGACGCGCGGGAGGCCCGCGCGCGGGCCCGGCGCCATGGCGTCGCGATGTGTCGCGTCCATCGCGCGCGCGTCGATCGAATCACATCGAATCGTCGAATCGAATCGAATCGAATCCAATCGCGCGCGTCAGACGTCGACGCGCGTCGCTCGGCGCGCGGCGCGCGCACGGGGCATCGCGCGCGTCGCCATGTTCGGCGCGCCGGCGACGCCGCGCGGCGCGGCGACGACGGGCGGGTTTTCGTTCGGCGCGACGCCGACGACGGCGTCGGCGCCGGCGACGGCGAGCGCGAGCGCGCGCGAGGCGGGCCTCGGGACGGGCGCGGCGGCGAGCGGGGCGTTCGCGTTCGGCGGC
>Ga0206682_10001222_pt1 | contig 25638 bp, 23 predicted proteins | sample M240m12015metaG_FD_155444 | JGI IMG/M metagenome (GOLD analysis project Ga0206682, IMG submission 155444) | Ammonia-oxidizing marine archaeal communities from Monterey Bay, California, United States - M2 40m 12015 | ecosystem: Environmental > Aquatic > Marine > Intertidal zone | place: USA...
TGAAAGGTACTCAAAGTCATCAAGTGAATCGTTCTGCCAGTGCGGCATGAGCATTCGAATATGCTTTACCAACCCGGCAATAGTTTTAGGCGATATCTGATAATTCATACCCTTATTCAATCCTGCATTTATTCAGCCGCATCTTTTACTCAAGAATAGGGGACACGCGCAACTGATCCTGTTGCACGCGCCTACGGTAACTATCTGGCGTTCGATTTGTCCAACGGTGAAATGCACGGCGGAAATTTGACGCCTCTGTATAGCCAACCAACTCGGCGACCTCTTGTACCGTAAGGGTAGTGGTGTGCAAGCAATCTTCAGCGAAACGCTGCCTAACGTCATCCAATAGTGCTTGGAATGAAGTGTTTTCTTTGGCTAGATTGCGCCGCAAAGTACGCTCATTAATATTGAGCAAATTACTGATATCACTGGCTCTATTCACCGACGATAACTGCTGTAGCAGCAAGCGCGTAACTTTTTGACTAAGAGCTTTGGCGGTGCTGCCAAAGTCCAACAAGTCTTGGCAACGCCGGTCCAACAATTCGAGCATATTGGAATCATTAGCGAGCAAAGGCAGGTCCAAGGCTTGCAGAGAAATAGCGTAAACGCAGCGGGGCGCATTGAAAGTTGGCAGGCATCTAAATACCTCTTGATAGCTCTGCCAATTATCGGTGTCAGCGTAAGACAGATCAATTTTCTCTGCTAGAATATCCTCCCCAGTCAGTTGATAAATCACTCTAGGAAAGGTGGCCATCAACTCTTCTACAAGCAATGCAAAAACGCCCTCGTCGAGCAATGAGGTGTTCTCTAAAATCACCTCATAAAGGTCATCGTTGACAGCAAAATCTACGCTCAGTAAAGGCGCAGCTGTTTGATGATATTTCGATGCAAGGTGCAATGCCTGAGAAAGTGTCTGCGCACTTTTCATGGCATAACCTAAAATACCGTATTCACTGATCTGAAATTGTCTGCCCGCCAGCAGACAAAGGTCCCGCGGCAATAATTTTTCGTTAGTTAGGGTATTTAGCTCTTGGTAATTTAGAGACCTATCCCCAGCACCCATTTTTTGCCAGCGCGCTTTTAATTGCGGGTCTTGTTCACAGCGTCGGTCAAAGGCGCGTTGCGCGCGTTTTGAGACAAAGTAACTGTTTAGGTTTTGCTTCAATTGCTGACCTATAGCGGTTGCACCAACGAGTGCAGACGTTGGTGTACTTGCTGCATAACTGCGCCGATTTGCTGCTGAATCACTAGATCAGCGATACCGTCTAACCCCGTTTCGTCGCGATTGATTATTACCAGTTTTGCGCCCAATTGCTTTGCATATTCTGGGAATCCAGCAGCAGGATAAACCGTTAGGGAGGAACCCAAAACAATCATCAAATCACAGGCTTCAACCATGCTGGTTGCCCGCTGCATGGGTACCTCAGGCATAGATTGGCCGAAGGAAATAGTTGCCGTTTTAATTATGCCGCCGCATTCAGAGCAGGGTGCGACACTCTGATCGCGCTCAAATTGAACCTTTAACTTTTGCAATTCATAACGCTGCGCGCAGCTTAAACAGGATGCATAAGTGGCGTTACCATGCAGTTCAACTATTTTTTCTTCTGCCAGCCCAGAGTTTTGATGCAGGTTGTCTACGTTCTGTGTGATCAGCCCAGAACACTTACCGATCTTATCCAACGCTACAATTGCGTTATGGCCCTCGTTAGGCCGTGCAGTAAGCATCACTTGGTCAGCGCCAAATTTGCGTTTCCAAGATTCAAGCCGCATCTCTTCTGACGCTATAAAATCTTGGAATTGAATAGGCTGCATTTTGGTCCAAAGGCCTGTACCGGGACTACGAAAATCCGGAATGCCGGATTCTGTACTGATGCCCGCACCGGTGAAGAATACTATTGCATTGGAATTCTTGAGCATTTGAGCCAATTCTTCTATGGCATCGCTACCTGAATGGTTTTGATTGTCGATTTTGTCGCTCCCAAATTAGCTATTGGACCTAAATAACTTTTTGATTGAATAGGACGCTTACATTGTCAGACCTACCATCATTATGGATACTAGCGAATCAATAAGACCTTTGACCAGAGCCGTCTAGCAACAAATTAAAGGCCACCCCAAACGATACCTGTGCAATATGTATAAAGACATCAAGCTGACTTCATTAATGCTTATTTCAAGCGCATCAATCCTTGTCTTAGGTACAGTGTTTGTAGCAATGCACAAGGGTTACGATGTGGGGAATGCAGTGCGTTTTGCTTGGCAGAGGGTAGAACAAAAAGTTGTCTTTACACAGATCAAGCCCAGCGTTATTGCCAGCCAAGTGCATTGGGTAGGCGATATCCAAGACCAAGAACTCAACGAGTCTAGTGGCCTTGCCAGCAGTAACTTGTCGGATGAGGTTCTATGGTCGTTCAACGACAGCGGTGACACAGCGCGCATTTTTGCATTAAGTACAACCGGAGCAGCATTAGGTCAATGGCAGATTAATGTTACAAATCCCACCGACTGGGAAGCCATGGACAGTTTCGTTTTAGCTGACAAAGCATATCTATTGCTGGCCGACGTTGGTGACAATCTGCGTTGGCGGCCTTTTGTTTCAGTCTTGGTTGTAGAAGAACCTGAACTGGGTAGCGATACCGGAAAAAGTTTGGAGCCTGTTTGGCAGCAAAATTTTCGTTATCCAAATGGCCCTAGAGACTGCGAAGCGGTAGCAGTGGATACCCACCGAGGGGAAATACTATTCCTGAGTAAGCGCCATGTGCCAAATGAGCTCTATCGCATCCCGTTAGAACAAATCAAAACAATGGACGACACAATGTTAGTGGCCGAAAAAATCGCGGTCATTGATTCCATTCCTCGTCTGAATCTGGGTGAAGAGGGCTTGTTTGGCAAGGCGGCACCTTATATGGGCATGCCTACTGGCATGAGTATCAGTGGCAGCAAACTGTTAGTGACAACCCTGCAAGATGCCTATTTGTTGAATCGAGGCGATTTAAGCCAGCCCGCACGAGCAATCCCTTTACCCTATATCGGACAGCGAGAGGCGATTACGTTTGCCAGAGGCTCTAGCAACCGTGCTTACGTTTCGCGAGAGAGAAGAAACGGCGAGGAGATCGCTGATATTTTTAAAGTAGAGTTCGCGCTGCCGTAAACGCCTCGGGCGGAGCGCCAAGCCTGTCAACAATAGCCTGGGCCACTTGCCGGGGGCTCGCGACACTTGTGTCCACTTCAAGATCGTAGTTTAGGCCGTGTTCATGTACTTGTTTGTAATGCGATACAGCGGTGCCCGGAAATCGACCAGGCCGCAGCGCTTCGCGCGCCAGCACCACATCCAACGAGCATTTCACGCCAATAAACCATGTCTTTTCAGAGTTTAAAATACTCACATAATCGTCCAGATATTCTCGCTTAAAGAGCAAATCGTCGACAATCACGTTACAACCCATTTCTGCAAATCCCGCAATGGAACGCCGCATGGCTTTCAAGACCTGCTCGCCATAATCTCCAAATTGAATTTGCGTAACCCATTCACCCTCTTGTATGGCAGGTACTACGTTTAGTCCAGACGCACCCGGATCTCCGGGAGGAGAATTCAAACCACGGACACGACTAGGCATACCATCACGAAACTGGTCCAGGGCCATGTGTTGGTAGGGGGCTTGAAGCAATTGCTGCAACTTTATAGCGAGCGTTGTTTTGCCAGCGCTCGAGCATCCGTTCAGCAATATAATTTGACCCATCAAAAACTCTCAGTCTTGTAAATTTGCCACTGCCGTTAAGGCATTACCCGTGCACTATCTCTGCTCTATCTATGGTTTATCCAAGCAAGAACTAAACGGTGCCGGCTGGAAAACGGCAATGTTACTAAAGAGCGACAGTGGTTTCTCGGTTTTTCATAATGAATCTTCGTCTTAGCGACCAGTAGCCTTGTACCTGTGGGCGATTTAAAGTGGCGATCCGCGGTGTCGAACTATGAGCGAGCGCTAATTCGACAATGCAACACCGGTTGCCTGTGTATACTTCTCACACCTTAAGTAGGAATCGAAAAATTGCAGCGGGATTGTGAACACCCTGACTTAACACCCCTAACTGATGGTATGCCTAATTTACCCGGCTCCGCCTTGGTTTTAGCGCCGATCAGGGACTATCGCGGACAATTGCTTGGCGGCGAGAGCGCCACCCTAGAATCTATGGCCGGGCAGCGTCAGCGGGAATTTTCCAGCGGTCGTTATTGCGCTCATCGCTGCAGCGAATTACTTGGCTTGCCCCCGGAACCCATTCTTAGGCAAGAACGGTCACCTGTATGGCCTTCAACGGCCTACACCGGCAGCATTAGCCATTGCGATATTGCAGCGGCTGCTGCCGTTACCACCGAGTTAAAGGGCATTGGTATTGATATAGAGCGGACAGACAGGGTAAAAGAAAGACTCTTTGCAGCGCTATTTACCGAGACCGAGCGCGCTGTTTTAGCGAGATTGCCAAGCATTGCTCCAGCTATTGCGTTTTCAGCAAAGGAATCTGGCTACAAGGCAATATTTCCAACAGGCGCGCAGTTTATTGGCTTTCAAGAGGCCGCAGTGCAGCTAAATTGGTCGGCACAGACGTTTACTATTGAATACTTTGGCGCCCATCAGCCCAACCGCGCCCTTCATTCCGGTAAGGGATATTGGCAGGTTGAGGGGAGCTACGTGTTAACAATTTTTGTGATTAATTAAAATGCAGGCAATTTTAGGCATTACCTTGCTTCTCGGCAGTTGCTGGGTCTTCAGCGAAAACCGTACGGCGGTCTCATGGCGGTTTGTCACCATTGGATTGTTCATTCAATTTCTACTGGCGCTGATTTTATTGCGCGTGCCGTGGATCACGGAAGTTCTTTTGGGCCTGAATTATTTTATCAGTGCCATTGAACAAGCCACTCAAGCCGGCACTGAATTTCTCTTCGGCTATTTGGGTGGCGGGGCATTTCCTGTAGATCTTAATGGTGGCTCCGCACCTTATCTATTTGCCTTTCGAGTGTTACCTCAAGTCATTGTTTTTTCTGTAGTCGTTGCACTGCTTTGGCACTGGAAAATACTACCCAGCATTGTTCGCGTATTGAGTAAGGGGCTGCAAAAATCCCTCAAAGTCAGTGGCAGTGTTGCCACAGCAGGCGCTGCGAGCCTATTTTTAGGCATGGTTGAAACGCCACTGGTCATTCGAGCCTACCTTGCTGGACTCACCCGGTCCGAGTTTTTCACTGTTATGACCTTGGGAATGTCTACCGTGGCAGGCAGCGTAATGGTGCTCTTTGCATCCATTTTAGAGGGCGTTTTACCAGGCATCATTGGCCATATTTTGGGCGCCTCAATGATCAACATGATCGGCGCAATTTATATTTCACGGCTACTTATCCCAGAAACTCAAGATACCGTGAGCGTCGATACCCGCATTGATTTGACCTACTCGTCCTCTATGGACGCCCTCAGCCAGGGGACAAAAGATGGCCTTTCATTGGCCGTAAACGTAGGCGCTATGTTGCTGGTTTTGGTGAGTTTTGTTGCGTTGGCGAATATTTTGCTGAGTAACTTTGTCATTAACGAGCGGAGCGTTTCCATTGAACAACTTTTGGGCTGGTGTTTTGCGCCCATTGCCTGGCTCATCGGCATCCCTTGGAGCGAAGCTATACCCGCCGGGGCGCTACTAGGTACTAAACTGGTGCTGAATGAGTTAGTGGCATTTATCCAGCTGGCCCAAACCGCTGAGCTGTTTTCCCCGCAAAGTCGCCTTATTTTACTTTACGCACTGTGCGGTTTTGCCAATATAGGGAGCTTGGGTATTTTGCTCGGTGGCTTGGCAGTATTGATCCCAGAACGTAAGGAGGAATACCTACAAATTGCGCCGCGCTCAGTACTCAGCGGTACAGTAGTAACATTGGTCACGGGAGCAATAGTAGCCCTTGTAAGCCGTATTTAACGCGGCTAACTGGCTTTGAAGCTGCTAATGCGGTCGCAGAGTTTAGCTTCGGCATTGTCATCAATGTCACGGTGAAAAACCCACCTTGGTCTACCCACCTTAATGCCGCTGTCGGCCAGCCAAAGAGCAAGCTTTTCATAGTTTGCAGGCGGCAGATTCAGGTGGATCATATTGGTCGCCAAATGCGCTGTGCCTGCGCCAAATTTGCTTTGCAAAACCCTGGCCAAGCGCTCTGCGCGCTGATGATCTAAGACAAGGTCGTCTACATGATGGGTTAATGCATGCAGGCCACCAGCGGCAATAATGCCACCTTGGCGCATACCCCCGCCCAATACTTTGCGCCATCTACGCGCACTCTTGATTAAATCTGCGCGGCCCACCAATAACGAACCTACCGGCGCCCCAAGGCCTTTGGATAAACAAATAGACACGGAATCGAAGTGCTCTGCGATAACAGCAGGACTGACATTTTGTGCCACTGCTGCATTAAATAGTCGCGCGCCATCCAAGTGCAAGGCTAAGCTAAACTCGTCGCAGAGTTGCCGCACTTGAGGCACATAACCAGCAGGCAGCGGGGTACCCGCATGAGTATTCTCCAGGCAGACCACTTTGCTGCGAGCAAAATGAATATCATCCGGCTTAATTGCACCGCGGATATCCTCCAAGCGCAAGCAACCTTGTTGATCCATTGGAATACTGTGGGGCTGAATGCTACCCAATACCGCAGCGCCGCCGCCTTCATAGCGAAAAGTGTGTGCGTTAGAGCCCACAATGTACTCATCACCGCGCTGGCAATGGGCCAGCAGACCAAGCAAGTTGGACTGGGTCCCTGAAGGCGCAAATATCGCCGCCTCTTTGCCCAATAAATTGGCAGCATACGATTCAAGGGCAATGATGGTGGGGTCTTCTACGTAAACGTCATCCCCGACAGGTGCATCGCGCATCACGTCGCGCATTGCTGAGGAGGGCTGAGTTACCGTGTCGCTGCGAAGGTCTATCGAATTCATAACATCACTATCGGTCATTCGTTGTTGGAGATAAGTTACAGGCAAAAAAAAGACCGGTAAACCGGCCTTTTTAACTAAGTGAAGCTCAATTGTTAGCTAACTAAAATGCCTCAACTAGCGATACTTTTTACTCATCTACTGAGCTGCAAGAGAGACGTTATAAACGCCAGCTTGTCGCGCTGAGTCCATGATATGAATCATCAAATCAGTGGTTGAATCAGGGTGAGGCTGAATAATAACCGGCGCTTCAGGATTTTCTGCATGAAGCCGTTCAATATTTGCCCGAACTGCGCGGCGATCAATATCACGCTTAGCAATTTGAATTCTATCGCGCTTTGTAATCTTAACCACGATACTCTTTTTATTGGGATCTACCGTCTTAGGCTTGTCTTCGTCTGGCTGGTTTACATCTAAACCCACTTCCTTCACGAAAGTCGCCGTTACGATAAAGAAAATCAACATGATAAATACCACGTCTAACATTGGCGTTAGGTTAATCGCCTCTGTTCCTTCATCGTCTCTTCCTCTACCAAAAGGTCTACGCATAATGCCCCTCGAATTCTAGCTTGCGTTAAAGGCGCTATGGTATGTCATGCGACGCGCCGATTCCATAGCGGTATGCAGCTAATTAATAGACTGGCGATCAAGATCAAAAGGGTAATTGGCCTCTCCACTAGATAACTCAGTTCACCTGAACTCAGCAAAAGTGCGCGGCGCAAGTTCTCCTCAAACAGACCGCTCATAATAAACCCTAGAAGCATGGGTGCTAATGGGAAGCCGTAGGCTCTAAGAAGCCCGGCGGCTAGGGCAAAACCAAGCATCAGTCCCAAATCAAAAACACTAAACGTGGTGAGAAATACACCAATCAGCGAAAACCCAATCACCAGTGGCAGCAAAACCTTACTTGGCAGGTTGATGAGTCTGGCAAGATATGGAATCAGCGGCAGATTGAGCAGAAGCAGCATTAAATTGCCCACATACATTGAAATAATCACACCCCAAAAGATTTCTGGTTGCTCAACGATCAAAGAGGGGCCGGGTTGAAGCCCGTAGGCCAGCATTACCCCGAGTAATACCGCTGAGGTGCCGGAACCTGGAATCCCCAGACTCAATAACGGCACAAATGATCCGGTGGAAGCGGCGTTGTTAGCCGCTTCCGGGGCAGTTAAACCGGCCTCGAGACTGCCATCACCAATCTGCTTTTCTAAATCATAGGCAAAGAAACTCGCAAGGGTTGCACCGGCCCCAGGCATAACGCCTACAATAAATCCCAGCAGAGCACTTCTTCCGGCAACCGGTGTCAGTTTTCGCACTTCAGATTTAGCCAGTTTCAAATCACGTAGCGATACTTTTTGCTCAGTTTGTGGTGATTGAGCAATAAATAATCTAAATGCCTCAGCCAAGGCAAAGGTCGACATAACAAGCAGGACAAAGTGAATGCCATCGGCTAAATCAATCTGATTGAAGGTGAAGCGCTGAACGCCACCTAATTGATCTGTACCCACAGTACCTAGCATTAGGCCCAATAAAAGCGTCACTGCACTGGGGATGCGCTGGCCTGGTTGGGCAAATACAACAATACTGGTCATGGCGAATAGTATTAGGGCTGCATATTCTGGGCTTTGAATCTGCAGCGCCAATAGCGCCAACGTTGAGGCAAAGAAAAGCAGCATCACAGCACCAAAGGTGCCGCCAAAGAAAGACGCATAGGCAGCAATTGCCAAGGCTTTACCCGCTTTACCGGACCGGGCCAGAGGGTAGCCCGCAAAGCTTGTCGCCACAGTACTGGCAACGCCGGGTGCATTAATCAAAATTGCCGAGGTAGAGCCGCCAAAAACCGCGCCATAATAAACACCGGCCATCATAATCAGGCCACCTGCGGGGTCTAGCGAGTAGGAGATGGGAATCATCAACGCGATTGCGCTGATAGGGCCTAACCCCGGAATCATGCCGATAAGCGTGCCGGCGATGCAGCCAAATACCACCCAGCTCAAATTGCTCAACGTTAGGGCGGTAGCTATGCCTGTCATTACGCCTTCAAGCATGACTAGAGTGGAATAACCATTTCAAGTAACTGCTCAACTAACGCCCAGCCAACGAGAGGTACACTGATTGACGTGCCAAGCAGAATAGGTAGCCGACGTTCACCCATGATCAGCATATTGAGCAAGAGCAGCGCGCCCAGTGCCCACCACAAGCCGGTGTAGGGCAACAAAATGATAAAGGTAATGATCGCCAAACACACCAATGCCAGCGGCAATAATCGCCGCGAAACTTCCACCTTGTTGGGTTGTTGCCAAGCGAGCATAAATGCGCAAAGCATTAACCCTGTGCCGTAAAGATACGGCAGCGTGCGCGAATTGATGGCGTCCATTTCACTCCAAGGGTCCAGCACAATCTGGGAGGTTAGCAGCACATAGCCAGCGCCTAGCGCGAACAGTGAAACAAGAATGCTGCGATAGATCATGGCAGTGCCTAGCGCACCAAGCCTAACTGAGTGAGCACCTCTTTGAGCATGATTTCTTGCTGCGCAAGATACCTGGAGAATTCCTCTCCCGGCAGATAAAGTGGCTGCCATCCATACCGCGTAAGCTGCTGCTGCCACTGTGCACCAGCAACTGTGTTAGATAATTGCGCAATCCATTGAGCACGTTGCACAGGCGTTGTCGAGGAAGGCGCGAATAACCCCCGCCAGTTGTAAAAAACCACGTCTACTTGCTGCGCTGTAAATGTAGGAACCTCGGGGAAATTGAGGTTGGCTTGCTCAGACGTCATGCCCAGCAGCCTAATACTGCCGGCCTTTTGTTGGGCCAGCGTCTCGCCTAAACCGCTGACCATAATATCAACCTCGCCACTGAGCAGGGCCAGCATCGCTTTGCCGCCACCGTCGTAAGGTAAATAACGAACACTGCGGGGTGAAATGCCCGCCTTATCAACCAGTAGCGACAAAATAATATGATCTAGGCTGCCTTTCACCGACCCGCCGCCAACAAACAATTTTCCTGGCCTCTGCTTCATCGCTGCAACAACTTCCGCCCAGCTTTGATAGGGCGAATCAGCACGCACAGCAATGATGCCCGGATCTGCAATCAGCCCTGCAATGGGCGTTAAATCACGATAGGAGTGCGGGAATAGACCTTGGAGTGAACGGATCAGTAACGGCGTTGAGTTGACCAACAGAGTATCGGTCAACGAGTCTGTAGATTCGACAAAGTAGGCCATGGCTTTGCCGCCACCGCCGCCAGTGCGGTTTTCGTAACTCACCCGAGCGACCTCTTGATCGCTCACCAGTGCTCTGCCAATGGCGCGAGCTGTGGCATCTAATCCGCCACCAGGACCCGCTGGAATAACAATATGCAGGCGCGCGTCAACCGCATCATCAGCCAGCGCGACAGAACAAATACCAGTAAGGCAGAGCAAACCGTAGGCAATAATGATTCTGAGCATGACCTGCGCTTACTTATTCAGGAAGTTTAGAGGTAGACCGCCCACGGGCCAGTCCATTGCCACCAATTGTCCAGTGGAGGACAAAGTAATGTAAGCGGTCTTTAAGTCTTCGCCACCAAAGCAGATATTAGTAGTGATTCGGTCTGGCATAGGTACAAATAACGGCACAAATTGCGGCTCTTTCCGCTCTTCTTTTGACTCTTGTTTTGAAAAGGAGTCGGCTCGGTCGGAAAGGGTGGTGATACCGCCGTCCAAAAGCGTCGCCACACAGACATCTCCGTTAGCATCAATGGCGAGCGAGTCGAACATAAAGTGCCCGCTGCGCCCGGCCAGCAGGCGCTTAGAGTTTTTACCCGTTGCAAGTTCGCCCGGACCCGCCAAGTCAAATGCCCAAACTCTGCCTGTGGGTGTTTCTGCAACAAATACCGTCTTCTCATCGGCAGAAAGGCCAATGCCGTTTGGCGCTTCCAAGGGGAAAATCACCTCAGTGATCATTGAACCATCCGGCTGCGCATAAAACACGCCGGTTCTATCTCGATCTCGAGGCCTTGTTTTACCGTGATCTGTAAACCAAAAACCGCCGGTTTGATCAAAAACAATGTCATTGGGTCCGCGCAGTGGCTGACCCTCACATTGAGTATAAAGGGTGGTGACTGCGCCGCTGACCAAATCAACACGCTCAATTCTGCCGCCACTATAGTCATTGGGTTGTTCACCCGGATAAGTTTTATCGCCTGCTTTGATCCACTCAAAGCCGCCGTTATTACAGATATAACACGCCCCATCAGGGCCAATGGCTGCGCCATTGGGTCCGCCGCCTAGCTCGGCAACCACTTCCACTTGCCCATTTTGCACTCTGGAAAGCGTACCACGTTGGATTTCAACAAGCAGGACACTGCCATCAGGCATAGCGATTGGACCCTCTGGGAATTGCAGGTTTGTCGCAAGAATTTTCAGTTCTGGTTGCATTTTAATCTCTCCGTGATTCAATCTCGCATTCTAACCGGGTCTATGGATAAGGATATAGTTATGCGTACAGTTCGTTTGCTTTGCACTGGAATGCTACTGAGTTTTTTGCTGGGTTGTCAGGCCTATAGCGATGGATCGAAGAGGACAACCGGCGAATTTGCTGACGATGTTCAAATCAAAGCCGCAGTGAAATTGCGTTTGCTCAACGACCCAGAAGTGAAAGGCCTACAAGTAGGCGTTTCGGTCGCAAAAGGCGTGGTCATGCTGAGAGGGCGAGTGCCCTCAGATTACGCGCGACAAAAGGCCCTACGCATTGCTGCCGAAACCGGCAGTGTGAAGGGTGTCGAAGATCGATTGACTATCGTCGAGTAAAATACTTAATATTATTTTTACAAAAATTACTTATCTAGCTGAATTTACTAAAGTTTTTTAGCCAATCCTGGGGTTTCAAATAATGCTCAGTGAGCTTGGCTTCAGGACTGCCTGCTTGCGGTTGATAGTTGTAAACCCACTTCACCAATGGCGGCAGCGACGCCAATACGGACTCCACTCGGCGACCACTTTGCAGCCCGTATGCAGTACCGCGATCTAGTGCCAAATTAAATTCTGCGTAGCGCCCGCGCCTGTATAGCTGAAAGTCCCGCTCTTGCTCAGTAAAAGGTGTGTTCATGCGTGCGTGAAAGATAGGCAGGTAAGTAGGCTCAAAGGAATTGCCAACACCTTTCACAAACTCAAGGCTTTGATCAAAGCCTCCATTTGTCCAATCGTCAAAAAAGATGCCGCCCACGCCTCGGGTTTCGCCTCGGTGAGAAAGGTAGAAGTAATCATCACAAGCCGCTTTCAGGGCCGGGTAATGGTCTCCTGTGGCGGCTTTAGCGGCGCTGTGCCAGCGTACAATGTCTTCATCTACTGGATAGCAGGGCGTCAAGTCATAGCCACCGCCAAAGTACCAAGACGGCTCATCTGCCTCGACATAAAAGAAACGCAGATTCATGTGAGTAATGGGTACATGAGGATTGCGCGGGTGGACGATCAAGGAAATGGCCGTGGCTTGGAAAGGGCAGCCCGCCAAGTGCGGATTACGTGCTGTAGCCGCAGGCGGCAACGACGCGCCCACCGAGTGCGTGAATTGCACCGCAGCCTTTTCAATATGCGCGCCGTCAGCCAAGACCCGAGGCTGTGCCAAGCCTCCAGTTGGCGGGTGAATTTGCTCTATAGAGAACTTGGCCGCGCCATCTACTGCGGCTAAGTTGTGGCATATGGATTTTTGCAGCTCTAGGAAGTAAGCGGTGACCTGCTCTATCATTTAACTCGTTCACTGAAATAGGGCTGGGTACTATTGCCTATCGGATTAACCGCTGCAACGATCTTAGAAATTTTGTCTACTGTTTGCCGCCCCAATGAGGGCAGCGTAATGGGCACTAGGGCAGACATAAATACCGACCTAAACACAGGCATAAATGTGTCCACGCAAAGGTGAACTAAAAGGTTCCGGCATTATTCCTCAATCGCTCAAAAACGGGCATACTCCCGCCCATGAATAATCGTCAATTTACTCCGGTCCTCGACCAAATAGATACGCTCATCCGCAAGTCCTGCGCCTTTCTGCGAGGTGATTTGGACCAAGAGCAGATAGAACTTTACAACCTTTCCTTCGCTCAAGCTGATCTTTTAGCCGCTAGAACAATACTGGATGGGGTAGAAAAAAATCCTAACCTGACGCATATCGCCAACTATTTTGTCGCTGACGTGATTACTTCTATCACACAAAAATTTGCCGTACGGCCGAAGACATATGGCCTTGAAGCGGCGGAGTTACCGAACTTAGAAAGCCTGCAAGATTTCCTATCTCCGGAATACGTCTCAGCGTTAGGCCAGCAATTTTTGGATGACGGCCTGCCTGAAAGCGATGTTGATGAAGACAAACGCATCATCCGCGACACCTTCAGAACTTTTGCAGAAGAGGTGGTAATGCCATTAGCAGAAGAAATCCACAGAAAAGACCTGCTGGTGCCTGATGAAATATTGGAACCCCTAAAGCAAATGGGCGTATTCGGCCTGAGTATTCCCGAGCGGTTTGGCGGACTTAAGCCAGATACCCAAGAGGACAGTATGGGTATGGTCGTAGTAACTGAAGAGTTATCACGAGGCTCACTCGGCGCTGCCGGCAGCTTAATTACGCGCCCAGAAATTATGGCCCGCGCACTGATGGAAGGCGGCACAGAGGAACAACAAGCCAAATGGCTGCCTGCTATCGCCAGCGGCGACACACTCTGTGCGGTCTCAGTAACTGAACCCAACACGGGTTCTGATGTTGCCTCCGTTGCCTTACGGGCATCACAAACCGAAGGTGGCTGGTTGTTGAACGGCGGCAAAACCTGGTGCACCTATGCAGGTGCTGCCAGCGCATTATTAGTACTCGCAAGAACAGACAAAGACATTAAGCCTGCACACAAGGGCCTGTCTCTATTCATCGTTGAAAAACCCGCTTATCAAGGCCACGACTTTGAATACGAGCAGGAGCAGGGCGGGCGCATGACCGGCCGCGCGATTCCTACCTTGGGTTATCGCGGCATGCATTCCTATGAAATGTTCTACGACAACTTTTTTGTACCAGACGATTGTCTAATCGGCTGTGAAGCGGGCATTGGTAAAGGCTTTTACTTCACCATGCGCGGGTTTATGGGAGGGCGATTACAAACCGCCGCCAGAGCGTGCGGCCTAATGCGCGCCGCCTTTGAAGAAAGTAAGCGTTATACCCAAGACCGTAAAGTGTTTGGTCGTTCTGTCGCCAGTTATCCGCTGTCTTTGGCCAAATTGGCAAGAATGGGGGCACTTATTAGCGTTTCTAGAGAGTTTACTGCTCATGTAGCCGGATTAATGGATCAAGGCCTTGGGCAAATGGAAGCAAGTTTAGTAAAGTTGTTCTCTTGTCGCGCCGCTGAGTGGGTAACCAGAGAAGGCGTACAGCTACATGGCGGCATGGGCTATGCAGAAGAAGTTGCAGTGAGCCGATATTTCGCCGATGCTCGCGTCCTTTCGATTTTTGAAGGCGCGGAAGAAACACTGGCTATTCGGGTAGTGGGTAAGTCTTTGCTCGATCAAGCGCGTAATTAGACTCAGCGCATAGGCAGGATTTGCGGCGTATTTAAAATAGATCTATTTGATCTAGAACGTAATTTTGGTGCTATCGAGGAGGTTTTTCACATCCTTTCGATGGTCGTATTAATAAAGTTTAACTTGAATCAAAAAACTTGGAGTTGTAATGGACTTATCATTTTCACAAGAAGACCGGGACTTTCAACAAGACGTGCAGTCTTTCCTTGAGGGCGCATGGCCACAAGAAATGCGCGACAAGAAAGCACGCAGCGCATTAGGCAAGTTGTCTAAAGACGACTTAGTCGGCTGGCAGAAGCGTCTCGCAGAAAAGGGCTGGGCTGCAGTCAACTGGCCAAAAGAACACGGCGGCGCAGCGTTCACACCAACCCAAAGCTACATCTGGGACTTAGAGCGAGCCAAAGTCGGCGCGCCTGGTGTTATCCCTTTCGGAATGAGCATGGTTGCACCCGTAATCATGAAGTTTGGTACTGACGAGCAAAAAGCTAAGTTCTTGCCCTCTATCCTTAACTCTGACGTTTGGTTCTGCCAAGGGTACTCAGAGCCAGGTTCAGGTTCAGATTTGGCGTCCCTCAAGACTAAAGCCGAAGATATGGGCGATCACTACTTGGTTAACGGCGTAAAAACTTGGACCACATTAGCCCAGCACGCTGATTGGATGTTCTGCCTCGTCAGAACCAGCAACGAAGACATCCGCCAAATGGGCATCAGCTTCATTCTTATGGACATGACCACTCCGGGTATCAGCGTTAAGCCTATTGTCACATTGGATACGCCTGCTGAGAACTTCCAAGAAATCAATATGGTTTACTTTGATAACGTTAAAGTGCCTAAAGAAAACCTAGTAGGCGAGCAAGGAAAAGGTTGGACCTGTGCTAAGTACCTGCTTGAATTTGAACGCGGTAACGCATATTCGCCAGCACTCAAGGGCGCAATGGCACATCTACGTGGCGCAGCAGCGGCTGAGCAAGATGGCTACGGGGCTACCTATTCTGAAAACGCAGATTTCATGAAGCGTTTCAATGAAGTGGAAGTAGAAATTTTGGCGATGGAATTCACAGAGTTCCGCATTTTGGGCGCATTAGCTGCAGGCCAAAACGTTGGTCCAGAGAGCTCAATGTTGAAGACTAGGGGATCAGAGCTGCAGCAGTCGGTAACTGAGCTAGCATTGGAAATCACTGGTAACTACGCGTCGCCGTTAGATTCATCGACACCAGCACCTGGCGACAACTTCCAGAGCGTTGGACCGCAAGCATCGAATGGTGTGGCTCAAGAGTATTTTAATACTCGTAAAGTGAGCATCTACGCTGGATCAAATGAGATTCAACGCAACATCATGTCGAAATTGGTTTTAGGTTTGTAAGATTACTTCGATGGGTGATCACCCCCACTAAAAAAGCGAACATTTGTTCGCTTTTTTTTTACAAAATCTATTCTGCTTTTCCTACCCACATACAAGTGTATAGCCTTCACGCGGGAGAGGGCGCAAAGCCTTCCCAAAGTTAAAAATCTGAAGACACGAGAGCTGCAACCCTTGATTTAAACTAAAGTGTTGCTTTCGGTAACGCCTAAACTTAGAGTCTTAAAAAATAATAACAATATAAGACCGTGAAATGCGAATTTTACCACTCATCTCCGTATGCCTATTGCTTGCCTGCACACCTTATGCCCAGTCTAAAAATGCAGTTATTTTTATCGGCGATGGCATGGGCATCACAACAATTACCGCTGCCCGCATTTTTGAGGGGCAGCAGCTTAATATAGACGGAGAACAAAATTCTCTAAGTTTTGAAGCCTTTCCGAACGTAGCTTTCATCAAAACCTACACAACAGATGGCCAAATTCCTGACTCAGCTGGCACCATGACGGCCATTATGTCTGGTAGAAAAACACGTTCAGGCGTTATCGGGGTTGGGCCGAAATTCGCCCGAGAAGATTGCGATGCAGTGAGTGAGGATTCATCTCCATCCTTGGTCGAGATTGCAGAAGATGCAAACATGGTTACTGGTCTTATTTCGACGTCGCGCATTACAGATGCTACTCCAGCAGCAGTCTACGCGCATTCCCCAGATAGAAAATGGGAAAACGATAGCTCTACGCCTGATTATGCTCGGCAACGTGGCTGTGGCGACATAGCAAAACAACTTGTTGATTTTGATCACGGCGATGGCATCGATCTGATCCTCGGCGGTGGAAGAGAAAGTTTCTATCCAGATAAGAGCAGTGATAGCGAGTACCCGGATATAAAAGGTAAGCGCCTAGATGGGCGCGATCTCATCCAGGAGTGGATGAAAAATAAACCGCAACGAAAATATGTATGGAATAAAGAACAATTCGAAACAATTTCGTTATCCAAGGATGAACAGATAATCGGCTTATTCGAACCAAAAGAAATGTTCTTTGAAGCCGAGCGAAGAAGAGGAGCCGGTAATGAGCCTTCGTTAGAGGAAATGACAGAGTTCGCTATAAAGTTTTTGCAAAGGAAACAGGGTGAAAAAGGGTTTCTACTGATCATTGAGGGCGCGCGCATAGACCATGGCAATCATTTTAAAAACTCTTATCTTGCGCTTTCCGACACCGTAGCCCTGTCAGATGCGGTGAGAAAAACATTATCGCTAGTCGATCTTGCAACGACTTTAGTATTGGTTACAGCTGATCATAGTTCTGCTTTAGCTTTTACCGGTTACCCAGAAAAAGACATGCCTGTTTTGGCTTCTTTAAGCTATCCGTCTCTAACCCTAACAGGAGGTGATGGTTTTCAAACCGGTCACCTAGAAGCAAACAGTGACGAAAACGAATTAGTATTTAACACCAATCAGAGACCAGCACCTCATGCAGGTGAGGATGTGCCAGCCTATGCGACCGGACTCGGTTCAGAATCTGTAAGAAGTACGCTCGAACAAAACGTTTTATTCAATATTATTAGCACTGCAATCCAAGTTGATTAGATCACAACTAATTGCAGCAAAAGGTTAAAGATAGCGCAATTTAAATAATGTTAGTTGTAAAACCAGTTATACACAGCGACAAGGAAACAGTTTGAGCAAACGACTGAATGATATGCTGATCGGTAAGATCCGACACAACCTTAAGACTCACCTAAATATCATCTGCGGATTTTCAGAACTGCTCATAGAAGAACTGGAAGACGACGAAGAAATTGATAACCCTCCTTTGGGCGCCTCCCTTGAAAGCATAAACCAAAGCGGTGACAGTATTGTTCAGCATATTGACCAAATGTTTGCCGCCCACAACTTTGCCCTAGAAGACTTATTTTCCCAGCTCAATATTCAAGCTTCTGCTTTTAAGGGTTATACCGATGAATTTCTAAGTAAGATTCATCAAGAACTGGCATCAGCTCGAGACTCCGGGGAAAGTGCATTCTTAGAAGACTTCGACACCGATTTTACCCGTATTCAAACTGCTGCAACGGCACTACAAGGCAACGTTGAGAGCCTGCAGAGTGGCGACATCGACTCTGTAGATAGCTTGGTACGCCACGAAGTACTCAGTAAAGACGACGTATCCTTGGTCGAAAAGTTTTCTGAGTCATTAGACGAAACTCCTGATCTGTTAGAGACCAAGTATCCTTCAAATGTGCTTGTAGTAGATGACAACCCAGCCAACACCGAATATCTAGCGCGCAAACTTACGGCGTCGCAACATACCGTCTTTGTGGCTAACTCAGGTCGCGAAGCAGAACAAATTCTTGCAGAAAATCAAAATATCCACCTAGTCCTATTAGACATTTTGATGCCAGATCTAAGCGGATACGAAATTCTCGGACGCAACCAAGCCTTACTTAAAGAGCGAAATATTCCGGTGATTGTAGTGTCTTCTTTGGACGAGCAGGAGACCGTGTACCGCTGTTTAGAATCTGGTGCGGAAGATTTTGTGACTAAACCCATCAACTTCATGATTCTAGCCGCACGAATAAACTCGGCGCTAGACCGCAAATATTTGCTCGACCGCGAAGAAGAGCACCTAGCGAAGATTGAGTCCGAAAAGCTAAAAAACGAAGAACTGCTACTCAACATTCTGCCGCAGCCTATTGCTATGCGCATGAAGGCAGATGAATATCTTATTGCCGACTCTGTTGATAACTGCAGCATCTTGTTTGGCGACATTGTTGGTTTTACCCCTCTTTCCCACGCGCTGGGGGCGGTGAAAATTGTTGAGATGCTAAACACAATATTTACCCAGTTTGACGATTTCTGCGAGGACATTGGCGTAGAAAAAATAAAGACCATCGGCGATAACTATATGATCGCTTGCGGCGTACCTACGCCTGACCCAGATCACGCGATCAAAACGGTACGAATGGGGACTGAAATGTTGCGTTTCGTAAATTCATTACCTGAACTGCAGGGACACAAAATCTCAATGCGCATTGGTATCCACTCAGGATCTGCGGTGGCCGGCGTTATCGGCAAGAAAAAGTTCGTATATGACTTGTGGGGCGACGCTGTGAACACAGCAGGGCGCATGGAATCTTACGGTTTACCAGATCAAATTCATGTGTCTTCGGTTACCGCAGGGCTCATCAAAGACCATGTGAGATTAGAAAGTCGTGGTATACGCGATATCAAGGGTAAAGGAAGTATGGAAACGTTCTTCGTTGTACAGTAAAAAAAGCGGAATGCTAAAAGTAGCATTCCTTGCCAAGGTAGAACAGCTCTGCCAAACAACAATAATAAGTGGGAGATGGAATATGAAGGTCAAATTCTATGGATTTTTGAGCATATTGACGATGCTTTCCGCATCAGCGATGGCTTTTGAATTTAAAAGCAGCACACCGGAAAAATCTGGCTTCGATGGCAATCAGCTCAATGAAATTAAGGCCAAATTCGACGAACTTTACTTCGATGGGCGCATTCCAAATTATGCAGTTGGAGTCTACACGCCGGACAGCCTTGTTTACTCGGCTGCTAACGGTCAAATAGGTGTTGGCGGTGGAGAAGCCGTTAACCTAGACACGATTTATTGGCTTGCTTCAATGACAAAACCGATTGTCTCTACCGCAATCATTAAACTGGTAGAGGAAGGCAAACTCTCATTGGACGACAAGCTCAGTAAGTTCTTTCCTGAGTTTGCGGACATGTTGGTGGCCCCCGGTGGCAGTTACGATACCACTCTGCAATCTGCTAAATCTGAAATCACACTGCGCCACCTGATATCTCATACTTCAGGTCTTACCTATTGGACCACGGTGACGGGTGTAGGTGATGTAGCAGAGCAATATGACGAATTGGGAGTAATGCAGTGCAATGCGCAAGGCCGGCAAAGCCTTGATGCTGACGTACGGTTCCTCGCTCAATTGCCGTTGATTGCGCACCCTGGTGAATCTTGGAATTACTCACTTTCAACCGATGTCTTGGGTGCGATCATTGAGCAGGTCACAGGCAAGCGCCTCGGGGTTTATCTCAATGAGATTATCTTTCAACCGTTGAACATGAAGAACACTTTCTTCGAAGTTCCAAAAGATCGTTTAGGGTCGACTTCAGAAATCTACACTACAGCCACCGCAGCGCAGCTGGCGACCATCGATGTCGAAAGTAGCATTGACTGGAAAATTATTCCAAGTCCATATGATGCCATTCGAACTCGTGTACCAAACTGCGACAGCGGCGGTGGCGGTCTATTCGCAAGTGTAAATGACTATGCCAAATACTTAGCAATGATCGCAAATGGCGGTGAATTGAATGGCGTTAGAATTTTGTCAGAAGATTCTATGACTTTGCACCTGCAAGACCAAACCACCAAAATGTTGCCCGAAGCGTTCAGAAGAGGCTTTGGCGACGATGCCTCAAGTTATATGAAGTTTGCTGCAGGCTTCGGCCGTAAGATGGTTGTGAACCAGGAAGACAACTCTGAATCAGTCGACTACTTTTTCTGGGGCGGCGCAGCGAATACGTTTTTTTGGGTGGATGTAGACAACGGCACAATCGGCGTGTTCGCGACCCAACTGGCACCGTCGCTCTATAATTTTTCAAACACGATTGAAGAAATAGTCGACCAGGCACAGATGAAGTGAAGCCTCTTAATTCCGTAAGAACGCTATGTTTATACCTGCTGGCGCTCGGTTCGATTGGATGGTTGGCTACCGCCAACGCCTCGGAAGCTGAGACGATAGAAAAACTCGACAAACTTGTAGCTAGAGGTTTTCTACCCCATTATCAACTTTCTACCGTTGATTCCGAGGGAGTGCGTTCGTATCGCGCAAAAGCCTATGTCGACGGGTTGGTCAATATCACCAAACCCGAGCCAGAATCGCTGTTCGCGATGCTGTCGCTGTCTAAGCCATTTACTAATTTACTGGCGCTAAAAATGGTAGACTTGGGGCTTGTCAAATTAGACGATCCTATCGAGAAATACCTTCCCCAGTTAGCCGGCGTAAAAGTATCGGATATCGTCAGTTCAGCTTCAGCACCCTCGAATCGAAAAATAACCGTTAGCGACTTATTACTCCATACAGCGGGGTTTGCGCAAAATACTGAACTAATGGGGCTAGGACCTATTGCGGAAAGATACCGAAAAAACGATATTTTCGGTCTGCATTGTTTAAACGGGAAAAAGCAGCAAAGCCTAGACACGATTATTGCCAAGCTCGCGGCGCTGCCCCTGCAGACTGCTCCTGGGGTAGCGTTCAAGTACTCTATCGCAACAGACGTTTTAGCTGCCTTACTACAAGTGGTTGCGAACAAACCCTTCGAGAAGCTCATTGCGGAGGAACTGTTTTTACCCATTGGTATGAACAGTACGGCTTTCAGTGTAGCAAATGATAAACGCGACGACTTGTTGCCGCTTTATCAGCCGCTGGTAAAGACCTACCCAGTACCCGGCGACTATCAAAGATACCAACCACTCAGTATCTTCAAAGAGAAGGGTGCCAAAGTTGGAGAGCAACCCGGCTGCATTAGCGCGGGTACGGGCTTAGTTTCATCGGTTGAAGATATGCAAATATTTTTGCAATTTTTACTCAATGATATGCAACTAGAAAATGGTGAACGGTACCTTTCTGGGGTTTTACTGAAGTCGTTCCTGAGCCATCAGTTGAGCAGTGATTTAGGCCCATCGCCTTTAAGTAGGAGTTTGCCCAAAACCAAAAAGGATGGGCTGTCCTATGGGTTAGCCATTCACCTGCAGGACGGGGGTGTCTTAACGGAACCCAGTACCTACGACTACTTATATTGGTCAGGGTTTTCTGGGTCTGGTTTCTGGTTTAGCGCAGACAAATCCACAGGCGGCATATTTGTCAGCCAGCTGTTCAACAGCGATCAATTTTTGCTGCCTGAAATCGCTGAAAATTTGGGTCACTGACCTTTTAAAATAACATCAATGTTGGACTAATAGTCATGCAGATCAGAACTCTACTTCTTATCATCTCACTACTTGGTAGCGCGTTAACCGCTATCACCGTTTGGATTGTGAGCGCCCAGCGTGAGACGGCCCAAATGCAGGCAGACTCAGAGCTAAGATGGCAGATTTATTCAGATTCTTGGAAAAGACTCGAGTCAGAAGAATTGTTAGAACTAGATAAATATGGCGCTCAAGGCAAAAACCAGTCCTTCTGGCGTGCTGAAAATGCAGACCCGTTAGCTTCTAGCACCTCTGTTCCAATTTACTCAAGCGACGTGGACTATTCGACTGCGGGCATTGATAGCATTGCAAATCCAGTGATTAGAGGGATTATTGAAAAAAAGGGATCGTCAAGAGCAGCCAACGGATTACTTAGACGGTTCTTTGGTGCACCGCTGCAAAGAGGTAAGGTCCTTTTCTATTCAGTGGTACAAGCTACAGATTTTGAGCAAATCATTTGTAAGAAGTCCTTATTCGCGCGCTCATACGACCCATGTTCAGCCAAATTTCAAGCCTCTTTTGAGGGAGTAGGCTCGCGCCTACAACTTTACGACAAAATCGTCCAGACAGGTAAAACTTGGTCTGGGTACATGAGACAGCAATCAACGATAACGTCAGAATACAATCTTATTACGGCATCACCGATTATGGTCGGGGCGGAAGTCAAATTTATTCTTATCGTTGCGGCACCATTAAAGCCGCTAACAAAACGTTTTAGCGAAGAGTTCAATCTTGATGTAACTGTCATAGATCTTGAAAATGACATCCCAAGCACAGACCCTACAAGCTTGGCCTCCAAAAGATTCATGGACGCTAATCCAAAAGAGCTGTTTGGAATTCTGCAACAAACCAAATCTAGTTTTGTTAAGTTGCCGCTAAGTAGCGAAGCAGTCGAACCAAGTCTTTGGTTGGCCTTGACTAACGACATCGCTAGTCTAATTGATCAGAAAAACACCTATACCTATCAAATGATAGCAATTACGTTAGGCGTCATTACCCTGATCTTTCTTATTGTGTTCTTCGCACAACGCTCTTTGCTGTCAGGTCTGGGCAGCGCAATTTTCGTGCTTAAATCCCTTACACAGGGCAACAGCGACGTAGAAATTCGCCGTCAAAACTCGTTCTTAGCGAGTGATAATGACGAAATCGGAGAGTTAGTGTCTGCATTAAGAACTTATAAAGCAAAGCTGCATGAGATTGACGACATACGCAGGAAACAGGCACAAACTAGAAAGAAAACCAATTCCATTATCATTAGCAAGATGGGCAACTTGGCAACCCAACTAGAAGGGGATGCCAGAGCGCTCATTGAAGAAGATATAGAAAAGATCAAAGGCATGTTTTCTCAATCTACAAACCCCAGCGGGGCTGAGATTGAAGAAAATGAGCTAATCACCATTGCTTTTGAACGTATGTCGGATCAAGTGGTCGCTTTAATTGAGGCACGAACGAAAGATCTGGAGACAGCTAGGGACGAGGCAGGGGAGGCCAACCTTGCAAAGAGTAAGTTTCTTGCCAATATGAGCCACGAACTGCGTACACCATTAAATGCGATTATTGGCTACAGCGAACTCCTAGCGGAAGAAGCCGAGGATGAAGGCCTCGACTCCATGCAGGATGATCTAACCAAAATTAACGATTCCGGCAAACACCTCTTAGGGCTAATTAACGACATTTTGGATTTGTCGAAAATTGAAGCAGGAAAACTTGAGTTATTCCTCAGCGACTTTGAAGTTTCTAGCGTCATGTCCGTGATGCAGAGTGTTGGTCAACCGCTGGCTGCAAAGAACAACAATCAGCTCGTGATAAATTCTTCTGTTGAAGGCAGCGTTTATGGCGATGAAACAAGACTACGACAGTGTCTTCTCAATCTTATGAGTAATGGCTGTAAATTCAGCGAGAACGGCGTGGTTTCCCTCACTGCACAGAACGTTGTTGTGTCTGGAGAAGAATGGTTGAACTTCGAGGTATCAGATACTGGCATAGGCATGTCACCAGAGCAGTTAGACAAAGTGTTTAAGGAGTTCACCCAGGCGGAAGGCAACACAACCGCAAAATTCGGAGGCACTGGCTTAGGTCTGAGCATTACCAAACAATTGGTAGAGATGATGGGCGGTTCCGTCTCTGTAGAAAGTACGGTTGGTAAAGGCTCTACATTCCAGCTCAGAGTACCCAAGCATGTCAAAGAAATTGCAGACACCGTTAAAGAAGGTGTTCACGACAGCGAGCCCGCGCAAAATTGGGACGCCACTAAACCGGGCAGCAAAAAGGTCCTAGTTATTGATGACGATAAAAACGTTCACGAATTGGTGAAACGCAATTTCGGCGACGAATTTTCCATGATGTTTGCCGAGAGCGGCGACCAAGGCATCAAGCTGCTGCGCGAACATCGGCCAGACGCGATCCTGCTAGACATTCAAATGCCTGGTAGAGACGGGTGGTCAGTACTTTCTGAAATTAAGAATGACCCGACACTGAAGGATCTACCGGTCATTATTATCAGTATGCTCGAAGACGATAAGCAAGCTGAAGCCCTCGGCGCAGCCGCACATATGACTAAGCCAATTGACCGGCAAAAGTTGCTAGATCAAATACACAACCTATATGGGAGCAATACCCAAGGTTTATCGGCGTTAGTGATAGATGACGACTCGGAAGCACGCGATTTGGTTTCTAGGCTGCTAGAGAAGGATGGTTTCTCCGTAGCATTTGCGGAAAACGGACAACAAGGGTTGGACAAATTGGAGGAGGGTATCAGCCTCATCATTCTCGATTTGTCTATGCCAGTGATGGATGGCTTTGAGTTTTTAACCCATTTCAATGCGCTGCAAATGAACAACCCACCACAAATCATAGTCTTTTCAGGGATGGAACTTGATGACACTCTGCGAGGCACTTTAGAGGGTATGGGACTTGGAATTTTAGATAAGAACGATTCTGGGTTAGAGAAACGACTACAGGCGCTGTCAACGCAAATTGCTTAAACTATTTCGGTCGAATGCTGCTGACAAGGGGCGCTTTTAGCGTCATCGACTAATACCAACAAGGGCCAACACCATGAAAATGTGTAGGCGTAAGTGACGGAAATTAACTTTCGGAGGGCGCCCATTGTTCGATTTTCTGCAAAAGACGCTTGAGATCTACGGGTTTTGTATCAAAATCATCCGCGCCAGCTTCCAGCGCCTTAAGACGATCTTCCTCTAATGCATGGGCTGTAAGAGCAATAATTGGAATATGCTTGATGGCATCTGTTGCTTTAGCTGTTGATGTTGCCTCCCAGCCGTCCATTACCGGTAGACCAATGTCCATTAGCACGACATCTGGCATAAAGCGCTTCATAGCTTCAACGCCCAAAGCGCCATCTACAGCCATCTCAATTTCGTAGCCTTTACGGATAAGCCTTCGCGACAACATATCTCGATTCAGCTCGTTGTCTTCTACAATTAGAATTTTGGTCACTATTGGTTCCTCCAAAAACTCGTGCGACCTAACCCAAACAGTCCAAGCTATCGCGCCCAAGATATAAAACTGAAAATGCAATTCACATAAAGTGAAATATAAAAATTGTAATCTTTTAGTTTACGAGTTCATTAGTGTAACCGACATTCGGGACCTGAATACACAGGTACAAGAGGTATACTGAGTATTATTGCAATGGAACAACTGCGCTTAGTGCGCCGCCACATCGATAAACTAAATTACGCATAATCTATATTATGTTAAATTAAAAATATCCAAAAGTTGACAATAAAAATAACCGTTTATGCGTATCGCCCACCGCCCAAGC
>Ga0206682_10001223_pt1 | contig 25631 bp, 42 predicted proteins | sample M240m12015metaG_FD_155444 | JGI IMG/M metagenome (GOLD analysis project Ga0206682, IMG submission 155444) | Ammonia-oxidizing marine archaeal communities from Monterey Bay, California, United States - M2 40m 12015 | ecosystem: Environmental > Aquatic > Marine > Intertidal zone | place: USA...
AAGTTTAGTTCTATTCTTCTCTTCGTTATAAAAGTTGTTAATTGATGTTAGTAGAATATCGGTTTTACTCATTATTAAACATTGTATTTATATCTCTAAATACATTTGGGTGAATACATGCCGGACAATCGGGAACGAAAAGTTCATCACTCCCATGTGTATGGGTATTTATACTCGTAAGATCCCTGTGCTTAATTTTAGTACCCTGTGATATATGTTTGCCACAATATCCATTGTGAAGACCCTTATGTGTACAACGATGGCCATTTGACTTTGTTCCTTTACACACGGATCCAGTATAATTTTCGGGTACGTCTCTCAATAATAGATCGAGAGGTATACCATGTTTCTTTGAAATGATTTCGGCATAATCACTTATGATTTCATTGACTCGTGTTTTCAATTCTTCATCAAACACCGTGATAAGTTTATCATAGGAACTCATTGCTTACTTCTATCTTGATCGTATTTTTTAAATAAGTCTTCAAGCGAATTCTGTTTTTCGGCGTTGTTTTTTAACCTCAATTTCAATTCGGTTATTTTTCCCGTCGTATCCAAGTTCCTCTTTTTACACTCTTCCACGAGTTGTTCTTTTTTCATACCACTAAACCCAGGTTCCCTTTTCTTCTTAGGTGGTGCGTGTTGAGTAATAATTTCACCGAATATTTCCTCCTTCGTGTTTGTAAATAACGGATCGAGTAAATCACACACAGGGTTCAGGAATTTATTGACAAAGTAGTAGTGATAATCTACTGGTACATCATTTTCTTCGACGTATTTCGGATCTTCAGATTTTTCAAATGCACGAGCCTTTGGATCACCCGTTTTTGTGAGTAGATATGGGACCCGGTCACCCGATTGTGGTTCTGATCCAGGTTTTCTATCACGCATCTTATTGACAACCTGAACATGTGCTTGATTGATGTATATACTATCGGGGCTCGTTATTGAGACATTTTGCCCCTTCACCTTATACGAATCCGAAAGAGATTGACTCAAGATCAGCTTATCATTGTGTACGTCGCCAGATAAGAGTTCTATGGCGCGTTCTCTCGCGAGTTCGAGTGGTGGACCAGGGTCACTCGAGGTGAGAACTACATCTAAAAGCTCCTTGCAAACCTCTCGAACATGGGGTGTATTATCTCGGCGAACAACCTGAAGACCCTTAATATCTATGTAATCCATATGCATATTTCCATCCTTACCCTGTGTCCAAAGTTTCGCGGCGTACCTCTTCTTCGAGTACAAGAAATATGGCCAGTAGACCTTCTCAAGTTCTAGGTTATTGGGCTTTTTGAAGAGGGCGCTACATTCTGTCGCCGCCCTTTCACCAATCTCCCAACTGTATTTTACAGCTTCTTCGCCTGTCCTGTCACCCACATCAAACTCAACCATCACAGAATCTGTGTCACCATACCGTACCTTCGCACCCGGAAAGTTCTTTTCAACATACGTCTTTGTCTCTTCGATCATCTCACGGCCTCTACATGTCGTCGTAGATGCGATAGGAACACATGGAAGAATACCTTTACCCGCACCAGTAAATCCATACACTGAGTTCATACTAATTTTGTATGCCAACTGCTTACCGTTATAGACTTCTTTCATCGCGCCAGTTGCGGCAGCCATATCTCTCTTTGCCTTTTTACGAAACTGTTTAAGCTCCAATAGAATGGCTGGTAAAAGACTTGGAACATTCTGCGCAAATTTATAAGTCCTGTTACCAATGTTAAACGTCTCGTATGTAACACCAGGAATATTCCCATAGTCCTTCTCATTCATAACATAGGAAGAGTAACAGAGATTATGGGCCATCATGATACTAGGATACAGTGCCTCAAAATCCAGTGCTGTGATGGGTGTATAATAGGCTCCTTTTTGAGCGTCAAGTACAGTTGCACCTTCGTAGGGTTCTTCGGGCATAGCACCCCATCTAATCGTTGGCACCATAAATCCTAGTTCTCGAGCCTTTTTAGTCAACTGACTAAAAACCTTAATCTGTTGCCCACGCTCTACGAGGAAACATAGAGGTACCCACGTCGCCTTAGCCATCTCTAACAAGTTCAAAAGAATACACATCTTCTTCATGAGTTTATGCGGAAGTAAAGTATCCTTAATACAATAGTCTGCGACTTCACCAAGCTTTTTTGGATCTTCTTCTATAAATCGAGCAAACATTTCTTTTGGTGGCATGTCAATCTTTTGATCCCCAAGGTACAATTTAGATACGTTATTTAGACTGTACGAATCAAGTTTATACCCCTTCTTCACTTCATGGAATAAATCGAAAACAAACCGACCGGACATTGGAAGAAGTTTCAATGTATTATCACCCAAAGCACTCGAACTCAATTTTTTAATTGAAATCTCGCAAATCTGATCCTTCAATTTCCCAAGCCTGAAAAAGTTGGGGTTACATCCCAGTAAATGTGCGCGTGTGTGAATATAGTTGAAATCGAAACCGAAGACGTTCCATCCCGTGATGATATCAATATCCTTTTTTTGCATGTATTTTTGAAAAGCTTCGAGCATTTCCTTCTCTGTATCAAAACTCACAACATCGTCACCTTCTGTTTTTTTGTAGCATAGACAAACCTTCTCATACGGTTCATCTTCACCAAATTTACAAAGTGAAACTGCAATCTGAAAACATGCGTCACCCATGATGGCTGGATCAGGGAATTTACCAGTGGAACTGTTACACTCAATATCGAATGATGCAACTACGAATGGGGCGATGTCATCTCTATCTACGGGTTTGAGCGTATTCCACTTATTGCAAAATAAATCGATATCTACATTCGCGAGATGTGAACGAATGCACTGATCACCCGTGTCAAGCCAACCTGTAGATTGGATACCGGTTCTATGCATCAGGCGAAGTACGGGATCTAGGTTTGATTCATACACTTTCAATTTTACCATCCCAGATGAAATGCTCAATGTGTTTTTTAGAAAGTAATCAACTCGTCGTCTCATAGCTAAATTTACGAAATCGATTTTCATGTACGCAAACTCTTCACTATTCTGAAACCCCCAAACATCTTTAGCTTTCATGATTGAATATGATACGAGACATTCAGGACATTTTCTATTTAGGACGTCGAATATTTCCTGCGCCGTCTTTTGTGTAGCACCTTTGGGAAACTTAACGAAAAAGTACGGGGTAAATGCAGTAGTAACACAAACCGATTTACCTTCCTGAGTTTTCCCAAATATACTCACTAAATGTTCATCATCAACATCTCTGGCTTCCCAAGTCAACGCTTGAAAAATCACCATCGCTTATGTATATCTTGAGCGAAAATTTTAATATCGTTTATTAATAAATGTCAGCCGCTTTAATAGAGCTTGTGTCTGTAGGTGCCCAGGATGTATTCATCACTGGAAATCCCGAGGTTTCGTTTTTTAGACAAAACTATAAACGCCATACTAACTTCGCAATGAAGCCCGAGCGTATGGATTACATCGGTACCTTCGGTGCCAATAACGAGATTACCATTCCTATCCGTTCGAAGGGTGACCTCATGAGTTACATCTGGATCGAGGATACTAACATCGCCAATATCCAAACCAACTCTAACGGCCTGTTCTCCGCGGATGCGGCGGGTCCTACTGAATTCAGCCTGTGGATCGGTGGTCAGAAGGTGTCTCAACTCGACTCCCTTTTCATCCAAGGTGTACACAACCCCCTTCTCCGTGATTCTGCGGCGAAGGCTTCGTGCGCCATCACAACCAATAACAAGAAGGCGAACCATGGCGGTGATCACTACATGATTCCATTCTTCTTCGGTGAAGACTGGACCAAGTGTCTTCCATTGGTGGCCCTCCAATATCACGATGTGGAGATTCGCATCAAGTGCCGTGACGGTTACACACCAGCCGGTAGCCCCCAGGTTTGGGGTAACTACATTTACCTGGATACCGATGAGCGTTCCTTTTTCGTCGATAACGAACACGAGATTCTGATCACACAGACTCAACATCAGTTAGCTAACAGTGGTGATACTGAGTTCGATCTCAGCTATTTCAACCATCCAGTCAAGTCCCTTCACCTCGTATCCGGTAAGGCGGCCGGAGATGACTGGGACACCGAATACTCGTTCGGTAAGTCTTCCCTTTACATTAATGGTGTAGCTCTGTTCGAGGATACTTCCGCGGTGTATCATCACACAGTTGTACCCGAGATGCACAGTACAGATCTCCCAGATGATATTCTCGAGGATCTTCCCACTTTCACTTGGCCTTTCTGTGTAAACCTAAGCAAGACACAGCCCACGGGCACACTAAACTTTTCCCGAATTGATAACGCTAAGCTCACTGTAACCTCACCCACTGGTGGTAACGGTCTTCACCGCGTGTACGCCGTAAATTACAACATTCTTCGTATCCAGAAGGGTATGGGTGGTGTCGCGTTTGGCAACTAAGTTAAAAGGTACGAATAAAAATTTATGTAAAATGGTAAAGTCTTCCTCACGACCCCGTAAAACGTCCAAGTTCATTATTGATCTTGGACCAGAAATAGACAAGGTTGTCAAGAAGAAAAATCTAAAAATCAAAAAGCAGAGGGTCATAATCAAGGCTCTTGAACAGGAACGTGATGAACTTCGTTCTCGGGGTGGTGATATGAAAATTAAAAAGCAAAAACTTATCATTACCACTCTACAAGAAAGGCTCGTCGAAGTCGAGAAACGCGTGGTTGCAGCAGAAAATGAGACTCGACGATACAATGTTCGCCGAGTTGGTATAAGTAACAAGACAGTGGAAAACGCGTTCAAGAATTTACGGGAAGGCAAATCCCTTTCGAGGATGAAACCAAATACTATATTGCTTATTCAGCAATCTGGGAGGTGGGATGAGGCTAGAAAGATTCAAGCACAGAGAAAGTTATGTTAGTTCCAATTGTCAATCAAAGTTTTAGTCTTTTCATACATCCTCTTCGCATAGAAGGTATTATCCCTCTCTCCCGCCCAAATTGTGAGTCGGTCTTCGAGGAAATCTTTGAACTTCTCCGGGTCGCAGTCAGACTTGTATAGGACTTTTTCACACTTAAGTGCCTTCTCTGTAGCAGCTAAACGATTATCCATCGAACGCTTAACAAACTCGAGAGGAGTGAGACGAGTGGACACATCAGCAGTTTTCTTATTCATTTATACTATGGACGTACCTATTCTTTATTACTGTAAATCTTGTCGAAGAACTTATGATGGTCACGCCCAGTGTTGCTTTGAAATGGATCATGTCGAAGTTAAAATCCCTGCAGATACTAAATGATACCCCTTATCATAGCTGGTGCACTTACTGGTGCCCTCGCGTACACTTATATGGGACAGAACCTCGTGTCCGCCTCCGAAGCTAGAAGGCTCATCAAGAAAGGGAAAATAAAGAAGGTCATTGACGTTCGAACGATTACCGAGTATCGTGCAGGACATTACCCCAGAGCACTTCATATCCCCGTAAACAAGATCAACGAAAAAACCACCACAGAACTTCCCAAGAAGGGTTTACTCGTCTACTGCAACACTGGACAAAGGGCCAGATTTGCGGCAGAGAAATTAGAGGAACTTGGATTCGAAGATGTCTACTACATCGCCGGAACATATAAGGGATTACTTTAGTTTGACACCCAAAACTCTCCGCAACTTTTGAAGAATCGTCGGATCCGGAATAGCTCTACCCGATTCGTACGAGTTAATAATACTCACATTCACACCCACCGCGTTTGCTAAATCTTTTTGTGTTTTGAAACCTTTAGCAATACGCCCCTGTTGAATCATCTTCGCCATCGAAAGTGAAACCTTCTTATGTGTTCCCAACTCTTCGCGATCCAACTTTTGATCTTTCGTCACTTCACGGTGTGGTTGTGCGGGTCGCGAAACATTGTGTTTCGCTCCATGAATGACGACAGGTGTCCAATCTTGGTGATGACTCATTGTATTTATACTACTCGCCTCGTTTTTAAGATCCTTTCCAAACGGTCCTTTTCCCGTCGCATAAAAATAGTAAGTTCCATAACTTCACCTTGTAGTTTGACCTTCCCCGCTTGTCTCGTCCATATAGTCTGTTCCACTCGGACCATATCGACACAAGACATTTTCGTATCCGGTACGTTACTGTGATGAACAGCGAGAACCATCGCATCTCGTTTTGTTTCTCTCGAAAGTTCTCCGGTGTGACACACGACTACGTGAGCGCCTGAGTATCCCGCTACATGCATCCACCAGTATCGGGGACTACTAAACACAGTGAGATTGTCGTTATCCTTTGCATTTTGTCCGACACGAATAACTGTACCATCATTCGTTGTATATTCAAGCATGAATAATGATGTATTTTTTTCCTTATATTCTATTAATGCACGTCGTATTACAACCGAGTCCATCCATCACACACAAACTTAGAGTGACACTCCCAAATAAAAGAGCTATTGATTTCGGTGAACGCGGTGTCCAACACTACACAGAACATGGAAACCCAAGACTTATGCGTGCACAACTTATTAGAAAGGGTGCCGTCCTTCCTAAGAAGCTGCGAATCGAGAGGGATCAGGGTGAGATTCATAGGGAAATGTTAAAAATTTCGGAAAGTTCTCAGGAAGATTGGGAGGATTTCTTCCGGGCCGAGTATTGGGAAAGATGGCTACTGTATACATACCCTAATGTGACAAAGGCCAAACTCTTCATGACGATGCGTCATGGTATTTTATTCATGCCTACACCAGAGGACTTCTGGTTCTGCAACGAGTCGTTTACTGACCTGTAGATCCAAAGCCCCCGTCACCCCTGAGTGTCTCATCAAGTAGACCAATTTCCTTAACGATAGGTGTATCACACCTTTCCAAAATAAGTTGAGCGATACGATCACCCTTCTTGATTTCAAAGTCTTCCGTACCATGATTGAATAGGACGACCTTGACTTCACCGGTATAATCAGGATCAATAACACCCGCACCAACGTTGATGCAATGTTTCACAGCTAGACCAGAACGGGGGGCTACACGCCCGTATAGACCATCCGGAATAGACAAAGCGATACCAGTACCAACTAAAGCTCGCCCCGCCTGACACGGTACAGTCGCAGCTTCGGAGCTATATAAATCATATCCCACAGCACCATCAGAACCACGAGTAGGCAGACAAGCATCGTAAGAAAGCTTTTTGACCCCGAGAGGCATCTATTTGACTTGAGTTTCAAATCCTTAAGTCTATTTGGCATACTTCTTCTTTTCGTCATCCGTAAGCTCTCGCCACATCTCACCTAACTTCGATCCAATTTCAGTGAATGAAAGATCGGGAAATTCTTTCACAATATTGGGTCGTGTCTTCTTCACAAAGTTCATGTATGCGTTTGGTTTGCGCTTAGGTTTAGCTTTATCTGTCATTATACCTATACTACATATTATTTCTTAAAGCTGGGTTACGCTTGGTGTATGTGAGTGCACAAATCCCATAACTAAATATGTTTATGAAATACTGACACCCAAGAACATGGATTTTTACCAAAATGTTTTCATTGGCATAATAATTCGTCACAAACATCGTGAAAATAGTTTCATAAAACACTCGTATAACGAGATTGGATACATGATACATGAGATTTATGTGTGAATGTATAGAATTTGTCCTAGGAATGATTCGTCGAAGCGTTAACAGTGTCGTATCAATTTCAACCAGTCCAGCCAAACTTATGATTGGGGATTCTTCGGGGTACATGAGAGGTCTAAGAAGAGCTAAAAGACACACTAAATGATGAAGTATGATTAAATTTCTAAGAGTGTGTATAACTTTCGGCTGAAGAATTATCCATATGAGATCATATGACATGTACGTAGTGAGAGCATGTGTTAAAAACATGGGATACAGAGTATATCCAAATAGGACATCGGCCACACATAATGCAGAAAATGGTGCAAGAAAAAGTAACGATGCGACATCATGAATAAGAATTGATTGATCTTTATTCATCATGTAATTATACATTATTCTTTTTATCGTAATTGCACTCAAAGGGTTTCGAACCCCTGACCTCAAGCTTACTAAGCTTGCGCTCTACCACTGAGCTATGAGTGCGAATGCTGAGAGCGGGGTTCGAACCCGCGCGTGCATAGCACAGACGATCTTAAGTCGTCCTCCTTAGACCACTCGGACATCTCAGCATAATGGAGCCTCCCACGCTATTCTATTAAGATGTCAAATCTTTAAGCACTTTGGTGGTGGTTCGAAGGCTGTCTTTTCCTTGAGTTCCTTGCGCTGCTTCATCTTCTTAATGTCCGCACCTTGGCAATCATGCTTTGTCAGGTTGATACAACTCGGACAAAAACTTCCTTCGCAATATTGGCAGTCAATGGGGACACCACACTTCTTGCGACACAGTTGACAAGGCATTTCTATTCTTAACTTGGATAAAGATTTTAAGTGACTTTCTTGTAGAATGTCTCTCACTTACGCCTTCAGTAAACCAATTCACACCGAATATACGCACCTAAAAAAAACTTTAAAAAACTCCACGGCTGCTTATGGATCTGCTTTGAGTGCTTCTTACTTCATCACACAAGGTGCAGATCATGGTGTATCCGCGATGCTGGGTGCAGTAACATCTTATGCGTATGTGAGTCTTCTCTCTGATCGGGTAGATAAACTCGAAAATTCGACAATTCAGAAGGAGTTCTTTGCACCTCTCGGTGCCGCTGCTTTTGAAGTGTCGTGGAATAACGCACCTTTCGCATTTGATTTTGATTATGGGGCCACATTTGTTGGGTTTCTCGCATATAAATTTGCACTCTCAACGGTACTGTATCAAATTGTGAGGGAGATGATGATTGGGGATAGTGTAAGTTTCTATGACACCGAGGAAAAGGTGTACAACGATCTTACCGTAGACGAGCCAATTCTCGTGCCACACGAACAACATGACGAGGAGACCTTTGATTGAGGTACATCATTTCGTAAAGTTTGTTTTTGTTAGAACCGGAAATCTTCATGCGATCAATACGCTTCGTGGCTTCCTCTTTATTTATGGATTTAGCTTTCTTAGATGGGGTCATCTTTACAATAGTAATTATCCGTTTAGGAGAAGCGATTTTAGTGGTCATGGCCTTCATGAAGTTGGCCGCAACCTTCTTGTCGAGAGCCTTCTTTTCGGCACGTTTCCTAGCGGCGGCGCGCTTCTTAGCCGCCTCTGGGTACAGCTTCGCGAGAGGCATATTGTTCATACCATCGTTACTGGCCTTGGCCTTAGCCTTGATGGAACCACATAACTGCTTAACCGTTTTCTTTCCAGCGTTGGGAACACCATAATTTTTCGCAACCTTCACTACTTCAGCCTTCTTGTGGAGACGGCACTTCTTGCGTCCCAGCTTGAGATCACCCGCCTTGTCCACTGATACGAGTACTGGAGTCATTTTGTATTATACCGATATTTTATTTTCTGAGTCCGAGTCCGATTCTGGTTCAGAATCGGCACCCTTTTTCATCCATAAACGATTCATTGGGACGTCTTCAGGAAACGCGATAGTACCACTTTCTTTACCGATTATTTTTTGAGAATCTGTGTCAAATTGTACAGTCTTTGATGAGTGATGGGCGCGGTACCTTTTTAGAATACCCTCTGTAATTTCACCAAGACTTTTGTATGGATTTCCATCACACCAGAAATATTCCCTGTCTTTGTAAATATGATCGACTAACTGTTCACTGAAATTTTCAGAGAAATCTATATTTCCAAGTGTCACGGGTTGTTTAACTATCGTGTCGTCAAATACCTTTCGAGTTTTATAAAAATCTGTAACCACCTGAAAGCCTATGAGTTTTTGGTACATACAACACAAATCAACTTTCTCAGGGGTTATATCATTTACCCAAATTGTAATCAGTTTGATATTTTCGCGGTTAGGAACAAAGTTAAATGAGCGGTGAACATCCATATATAATCAAGTACTTTTATGTCTTTAAACAATTGTTTAAAGATAATTTTTCCTTTATTCGTAGATGAACTTTTGTTGTAGTAAGAGAGTTCTATCAGGTGTTGATGATTCGATACCGGTTTTCAGTCTAGATAAGTATAGGGGGTATGCAAAAATTACGAGTGTCTATGATGGAGATACATTTAAGGCGGTTATCATGCTTCATGGTCGCCCCTTAAAGTTTACTTTTCGAACTCTTGGGTACGACTCAGCTGAGATGAAACCCAGTCTTGGGTTGAGAGGTAGAGCTGATCATATTCATCTCGCCAAACTTGCGCGTGATATGTTTAAACAGGAGTGTGGATTTAATGATCGTGCACCTCACCAAGTCTGGAACCCGTTTATATGTAGGAATAAGGTAAATGGGTGGATATGGATCGAATGTGGTAAAAATGACAAGTATGGTCGACCACTTGTTGTTGTGTATCGACACAAAGGAGACAAGCAGTCGGTGAATCAAAAGATGATAGAATCAGGAATTGTAAATATCTATGATGGTAAAAAGAAAAATCTAGGATTTTATTAAGAAATGGTCAAGTATGGTTTATTGTTCTATGTATATCTACTCTCACGTCTTGGGCGTAGACCAAAAAGGAAAAACAAGCAGCCAGCCACATGGGTTTAGCTGAGTTCTTCGAGTCTCGCAATCTTACCAGTCTCCAAAAACTCATCAATCTTGGAGCAGATGGAGGGTCCGAAGCCCTTCAGGTGCCTCACATCGTTGCCACTCGTTACGACATAATCAAGATCACGGATCTTTTCAGCGGCATTCCAGTATGCCTCAGACTTGTAAACAGGCTCCTCAAGGTTTCCAAGTTTGAGAAAACACATAGCAAGTTTCTCATTTGTAGAGGGTGTCAGGTAGTCGTCAATCTTCTTAGCGATCGACTTTCCAATACCCGGGAGCTTCATAGCCTCTTTACCACTGGTAATCCTGTAATCAAGACCATAGATGGTATCACCAGCCTTGATGTATGCGTTGCGCTTGAAGTTGTCTTCAGCCTTGTCAGCACATTCGTAGATCATCGCAGAAAGACCAGAGTTGTGAGAGATGAAGTAATCCTCATCATCAGTCTCGGTGACGAAAGACCCTTCATCATCCGAGGGTGCGGGTGCGTAAGCACAGCGAGACTCATCGTCACTGGATGCGATCGACTCGGAGTCAGAGCAGACAGACTCCTCATAGTCAGAGTCCTGCTCATCGAGGTACTCGTCAACCTTGGCAGCGATACCCTTACCAATACCCGGGATATGCATGAGGCTCTCACCACTTTCCACCTCGTGGGGTAGATTGGCGACAGCATCTGCAGCCTTTTGGTAAGTCATAGTCTTATGGTAATCAGAGGTCATGTTTCCAAGTTCCAGAAGACGCTTTACGAGACCATCGTTAAGAGACTTCTTTGTCACGCGAGCTGTCGTGTCAGTGTACGAAGGAGAGATCCGCATCATGTACTTGAGCTCGTTGAGTTCATTGAGGGCATTGACCTTCTCTTCACTGGCCTCGTGGAATAACTTCTTGAGTGCCTCAATCTTGGTTCGAGACACTTCATAGGAGTCGGGAGATTTCTTCTTGAAGTCTCGGATTTGCTTCTTGAGATCAATCTCATTGAAGCTCATTGTGCGGATCGTTTCCGCTTGATCGCGGTTCTCGCGCTCGAGCTTGAGGATGTAATCGGTGATGGATGTAGAGTTCATGTTGTTGTGAGTGAATGATTTTAATCATAGAATGTGTCGACTTAGGTGTACTAAAAATGTTTTTGTATTTTAGATGATCATTCTGATTTTGTTACTCGTAATATTCATTTTCATAATCATGAAAGTTCCCAAAAAGATAGTTTATGTGAATGATAATACAGTGGAACCAAAACAGTTTCTAGATCAAACATCATATATAGCCAAGGGTGTTTTAACTCCCGAATTCTGTAATAAGATAATAGACGAATCTAGAAATTTGTCTTATGATGTAACCGGAGAACCAGTTGATAATGAACCCGTTTATCAGGTGAATATTTTAAACGGATCGAAAGTATTGCACAAGAAGTTGTGGAACATGTGTAAAGATGTGTACCATAAATACAAAGTGATTCCCTCGAGTAAAGATTTTATGTTTTTGAAACGCTATTTACCGAATGAACGTCTTCGAATACCTCTACACTACGATAGTTCTGAATATACGATAAGTTTTCTATTATCGGATACTAAGAGTTTCCAAGGGTGTGAGTATTACATGTTTGATAAACCGACGTCGAATACAATCAATGAAATAGCCAACTGTGATGTTAAGGTGCGAGATGAATTCATTGAAAAATATAACAACTTACCCATAATTGATTATCAACAAGGTGATATGGTTAAGTTTGAATCTGAAACCCATCTACATGGAACTTTACCATTGATAAAAGGTGAAAGATATATTTTGACTATTTTCTATGACCAAAGGGTCTAATACCCGGGTTCAAGAACACCCGGGGAAAGATCGGGATAAACCTTCGAAAAGAAATCCGTCCTTCCATGATTACTGTGCCCAATGAGACTCCTGTGACGCCTATCAATATGTAAACAATCACGCAAATCCTTGTAATAAACTCGGGCTCCTTGTTCTATTATGTCTTCATGTTTCATGTCTATATGATTATCCATGGGTAAAAAATATTTGTGGTACTTTCTCATGTTGTCTACATTTATCAAGTAACATTTAGTGCTCGAAATCCATTTAACCTTTTCGATATTTTCTTCTTTCAGTTCTGGTAATCTTGAGAGACAATGGAAAAAACACATTTCAAATGCATCTCCTTTCATGTCAATGAAATCTTGAATCTGTTTGTATAATCGCTTAGATTTGACAATCACATTATCTTCAAAAATCACAGCATATTTGAGATTTTGTCGAAAACATTTCTCGTAAAAATCCATGTGACCCATATAACATCCAATAGCCCCCATATTGAAATATGTGATGTCGGGTCTCGTGACACTGGGATCATAATGCATCTCAACAGCCTTTTCAAAATATTCTGGTTCTATATAGTCTTCAAAATTTCTAGCAACTTTCAGATTTCGTGTGTCTGGTCCATATATGACCTCGATTGGTATATCTTTGTTGTGGCTCGATAAAAAACGGTCAGACCTTTCCTTGGCATCTGGAATGGTGAGCAGAAAACACTTGTAATCGTACGTTTCTTTTCTTACTACGACACCCTTATTCAAAAATACAACAATCCAAAAAATAGAGATTATGATTATTATAGCCAAAAGCATACCTACTTAAACAAGAGAAAATATATACCAGTAAGAATGAACGCCATAGATGTATGTGGTCTGCTAGGATCTGCTTTTATCGTTGTTATGTTTGTACCCGAGATTCATCATGTCTATAAACACCGAGATGCCAAAGCAATCAACTATAATTTTCTACACTTAAACTTGACTGCGAGTGTATTGTCTCTCATCTATTCATTCCACTACACTGTCATACCTATGATCATCACAAATGTTGCTGCTGGTCTTTTCTGCTTCCTAATGTATTACTTCAAGTATATGTACGAGCTTAAAGAAGAGAAACAAATTACTGATATAGTAGTCGAGGCTCCGGCTCCTATGGTGTAGTTGGTCAACACTGTGGACTTTGAATCCACCACCCCAAGTTCGAATCTTGGTGGGAGCTACATCCTCTCTTAGCTCAGTTGGTAGAGCAGTGGACTGTAGTTCCATTTGTCACCTGTTCGATTCAGGTAGAGAGGACCATTCCTTCTTAGCTCAGTTGGTAGAGCGACAGGCTGTTAACCTGTAGGTCGTCGGTTCAAACCCGGCAGAAGGAGAACTGTTGTTTTTACAATCTGTAATATCCACATTGTAAAAATAACTTAAAAGTATAGTTCTAAACATCAATAATGACGACGACACCCATTGCTAATTTTTTGACTGCACCCGTTGTTTCCCTGAAGAAGAAATTCAGGCGTCGTCTCGCATCATCTACGTTAGATGCCCCACCACCCCCGGTTGATACCACGAAGCAGTGGGATTTTGGTAGTTACTGTTGGAAAGTTACGGTGACGTCTAAAGACCGGGAAAGTGGTAAACTCGATAAAACCTTCATTGGATACAGCCAGAATATGAATATCGCAGAGAGGACCAAAGGTGCTTGTGATAGATTTAAGAAATCTGGAACAGTGTGTGGAGAACCGGAATTGGCCATGAAAGGTGGTGAGTGTGATGAGGTCATTTTTATGAAAAAGACTCCGGATGGACCACTGATTCCCGTCAGTGTCTCACCTTTTTAAAAATTTTCACTTTGCTTATCTGGACCTATATACACCGGAGGTGCTTCAAGTATCTCAAGTTCAAGTTTACCTTCTTGAGTTTGAGATGGTTTTACATACGCTATGCGGCAATCGTTTGCACGAAGGACTGGATTTCCTGTTTGTGTAGGTACAGCGATTGGTTTACAAAGAAGTGCGAACATTTAATGTATGAACACATTTTAAGTTCGTTGACGAACATCCGTCCATCCTTGAATGCTTATATCACTCTCTTCACACCAGGGATAAATACTATCCTCATCTCCTATGAAATTGAGAGCTCGGACACCATTATCAATACACCTATCGCATATGGCTTTATTATCGTCTATGATGAGACCTATATTAAGTGCACGGCAAATGTCCGCTTTGTGTATTTCATTAGGTGTATAACTGTTTGTGAGTATGACATCATCAAATACACCTGGAAAATATGTATCTATCCATGTTTCTGTCTCTTCCCGCGCCATATCTTGGCGTCCAGTGAGAATATACATTTTATCGTAACGCTCTTTAAGATTTAACATAGCTTTTTGTGATCCTTGAATAGGTGTGAGATCCATGAAGGCTTTGGATTGATAAAATTCGTGAACCATTTTTTGTGAAGTTGGTTCATCTATCTCAAATATTTCACGATACACGTATCTATATTTAGGTTTACTCCGCAACTTGTGAACTTGATTATGGTGTTTTCCCATGGGAAAGAGGAATTTTACTAAGACTTCATCGATATCAATTGCGACCCTGTTCATTTATTTATTACAAATATTATTCATAATCTCTAATTACAACACCCACGGGAAATCGCGGAACACCGAGAGCGGTAAGGTTTTGGAAACGCACAGTGAGCATCTTCCCCATAAACTTCTCATGATTTTTGTAGTCCTCTTCTCGCTGAACAATTGTACCCTCAGGTCTGACGGTGAATTCCCGATCATCTTGGGTTTTACAGACCCAAACAACTGCGTCTGCGTCACGACCATGACCCGTTTTGGCACCAGTGATTTCATATTCCTCGGTCTGGAAATCCTTATGCTTAAGAAGGTAGTTGCTTCGCTGACCAACCTCGTAGACACTGAAGCGGTCACGGATCATGGTGCCTTCGTGTCCTTCTTCGACATGCTTCTGATGCATGAGAGGGAGATCCTTCTTGGATTTTACGAGTGTCGTTTTGACATATTCGTAATGAGGATTGTAGATGGAGTCTTTGACATACTCCCAGCGTTGCTCGAAGGTCATAGTGAGCTTCTTGAGATCAAAGAAATCGAACACGTGGAACTTGAGCTTCAGAGGGTCAGTCTTGAAAGTGCTGGTAAGTTCCTCAAAATTGAGGTTAGGGTCAAAGGCTTCACCATCAACGTATTGACCCGGTTCAAGACCCTTACCAAGAACCTCGGTACCAGGGATAATCTTCCCAGTTCTTGAGATGCCACCATCTTTGGAGACAAGTAGGCGAACACCATCAAGTTTGGGTTGAACGTAGAATGGCTCAGAGATGTATTTCTGGCGATCTTCCCATTTGTTGGCGAGCATAGGCAACACTTGATTACACTTGGTATGCTCATTGTTCCACATGGTTTGGGCTCTCTTGAGAGCCTTTTCGTAACCAGTCTTGACATTGGTTCGTGACTCAGAAAATTTGTCACTCCCCACGATGCCAGAGATCTTCACGATATCCGCAGTTCCATCCTTCAAGTCCTCGACTTTGATGTCAATGTAGCGGTCGCGGTTGTGCTTGTCTTGTTTGATAAGGCGTTCCATTGTACGATAATAAAATATCAGTTTTAAGTAGATGTCGGAAATACCAGTTGTAAATTATGGTAGAATGGAACGACTTAGGCCTCCAGAAAGCACGACTTTGCCTTTAAATTTAAACACGTTTTGCATAATATTTATAATTCTATGTGTACTAGCTCTCTACAGGCGTTCTGTGACACTTACTCAAGAGCGTGGACGATTCCATACTTGAGGCAGTCGCGAGGGGAAAGGTAAATATCCTTTTTCATAAGCTTATTCAGCTTCTTTTCAGGGAGCTTAGTCTTTTCAAGATACATTTTCTTCAAATTTTTCATAAACTTATCTGTTGATTTGAGCTCATGTTTAAGTTCCTGAAAATTACCCCACATTTCTGTAGAGATTTGGTGAATGAGGACGTACGCATTCTTCCCCATGAGTCTTTCTTTACCGCCGAGAAGCATGAACGTAGCTGCACTACAACAAGAACCTTGGGCGATGGTGACAATCTTTACACGAGAGGATTCGAGAACATTCATCATCGTCATACCAGCAAAGATGTCTCCACCTTCACTCATGATATGAACCCTAATTAGGGGTTCGTACCCAAAGAGTTCGGCTTTCTTTTTAAGAAGTTCAATCTCCAACTTTTTAAATTTCTCAACGAAATCAAGAGCATTTTCACGATCGACATCGGCATAGAAGAGAATTTCATTTCCGATAACCTTAACGCACTCTTCGTGATCAACTTCTTCTTCCTTCGTAGACATTCTTCAATGCTTTCTTTACTCTTGTTACATCCTTCTGTTTTAAGCCATTTCCCACAGCAAGATGATTTATGACATCGAAATCTTGTGGTGTGATATTATAGTCTACTAATTTTGTTATATCACCTTTCTCTGCATATGTCTTTAATAGGCATAATTCTTCAACTCCTAGACCTGTTCTAGATTTTCGTCGAATGTCATTGTATTTCTGTTTCCGCATTTTATAATTTCCCTGTTTTGTCCAACAACTACCCGGTCTTATCTTATCTTTATTGAGTGGTTCACCTAGAGAGGTTTTCGGTATCGTCAGAGCGTGTAAGACAAAATACGGCATGAGGTTCCAGTTCCCACTTTGATAGATGTGACTGTCATACATATCGGCGATACTGAAAGATTCTGTCGCTTTGATTAAATTCACACCTTTAGAATCTATGTAATTTTCTTGGAAGATGTCCCACATATGACCATGCTCAGCAACACTGTCAAGTATTTCAATTGGTTCTTGACTGGATAAAAACTCCGATATAAACTCTTTAGGTGTTTTGAAATCATCCATCATGTCGTATCCATCGAGATATGAAAAGAAGTTTCGTATATTTCCTTGACTCTTATACGCGGCGGAATATGCATCATCTCCATTTTTATCAGTCAATGACAAAAGTGCATCCGGTTTATGTTTAGGAATAAAGACCGTCTCAAAATTGGGAAACATACACATATTGGTAGATGTTACTATTAAACATCCACGTGTCAATCTGTTACCATCAGATACCTGTTCTATGATTGGTTTAAAAATAGGTTCGTAATCTTCTATGAACACATGTTTCGTAGTTGGTTTTATGAATGGTAGAAATAGTGATTTACTCTTTAGATGTTCACTTTGTAATTCCACATATTTGAGATTTTCGAGGGCCGCTTCCAGTACATAGGTTTTACCCGTACCAATCGCACCACAGATGAATACATTCTTGTTTTCTCCTATGTACTTACGAACAAGTTCTATCTGTTTACCATGAATCGTTTTTAGTGTTTTTTTCTCAACTTTTTTTTGTGGAATTGTTTTAATGAAAGAGTCCATTGATGATATTACTAATCAGGCGATAGATTTAGTACTCGAAAATGACGCACTACATAAACGTATCGTAGAACCTTTAAGAAGGAAAATTCTACCATATTTTGCATGTGGTGTTGTTATAAATTTAACTATGTTTATTTTGCTACTGTATCTTGTTCGTCGTTTATCCCTATTTCCTCATCATATTCCTCTTCCTCAATAGATCCTTCCGCTTCCTCTTCTTCCTCGGCACTATCCTTTTTGAATAACTTCCCCACTCGCTCGAGTGGTGTGTTTTTGGTTATAGCATGAAGTGGTTCTACAGTCTTTGGTCCTTTGAAATTAGGAATAGAACGCACGTTTAAGATTTCTGGTTTTGTGAATATGTTATCAAATGGATATTCTTTCTCGAAATCCGATAAAACGTCAGAAGGTATAGCTGGTGACTGCTCAAGAAGCCTATCATACTCCGCCTTACAATCTTCCACGAATTTCAAACCATCTTTCTTACGCTCCCCTCGTGGTAAAGCTAACGCAAGACGTATATTTCTCGACAAAAGGCCATGTGATAGTGCCGCAGTTCTGTGATTTTCCATTAATTCATTAATTTTAAGAAATTGACTGATCGTCGCGATGAGACCAGCGATCAAATTCAAACCACCTATAACCGATGGGGCAGACGGTTGGAAACTTGGGGGTAGGGTCGACTGCGCAAAATTTGCTGTACCCGTGATAGTTGAAAGTACAATAACAGGAAGTGAAAAACGTAAACTCAATTTTTTATACAGTAAGAATGATTTATGATGCATAAATCTGTAACACGCGGATGCCTCACCCCATTGTTTCAATATAGTTTCATGCTGATCATTCCATACAATTTTTTCTTTTACCATTGTATAGTATAAATGAATATAATTTTCTTCCTACATGCATTTTTTATAATAGCCATATTGGTTGTTCCTTTCATGAATAACCGCGAAAACCTGGAGTTCTATTCATTACTTATACCCTTTCTATTCTTCCATTGGAGTGTGAATGACGATACATGTGCTTTGACTCAACTGGAAATGTCTATGACTGGTCAGGAGAAAGAGCAAACATTTATGGGGCGTCTGGTTGGCCCAATTTACAAAATGGAAGATAACGATGTTAATAAAATGACGAAATCTGTATTCTTCTTACTGTGGGCACTTGTGCAGTATAGAATCGGACACTTTGATTTCTTTATTAAAGAATTCAAAAAAGCTATGAAGTGATTTAAAGATATTTTACGATTACATAACTATATGGACGTCAAGATAAAAACAGAAATCCGGAGACTGGAAGAACTTAAGAATCTTAAACAGAGGGAATACATCTTCAATGTGGAACGAGTAGAAGAAAAAATCGAACAGTCGAAGTCTCAAATTGATCGAACAGACTCTGTGATCAAACGGGATATTTTGAAAAAACAGAAGGTGTATTATAGAGAAGAAATAAATGCACTCGACAGTGCAATTGAAAATTTTACTCAATCGGTCGACGAGAAAATTGAGGGTCTTTACAAAGTTCTCGAGGTGTGGATAGAAAAGAATAAGTTGGAGAAAGAATCTATCGAGTACAATGTCGAAAAGATACGCGATCTTATCAAAGGGGAAAATATGAATGATGTTTTCGAAATGTTTAACTCTGTTGCGAATTCGCTAGAAATTATTGATAAAAAGCTCACTTCTTCTTCTTCTCACGAATCAGTTCCTGAACCCTAGAAAACATCTCCCTGTCAGCCTTTTTACGATTATCGACCCTTATGATGATATACTTGAGCCTGTTGGGTATTTTAGGGCTATTACCCCTAGACTTCGTGGGTTTGAGTTTACTTTTTGCATCCTGAAGTTCCTTTTTTGTTGGCATTTTTACTATATATCGAGAAGATTTTCCTCATATATAGTAATGAAAAACAAGACAAAGAATCAAGCCTTGTGGTTGGCTCTTATTTTACTTACAGTATTTGTAGGATATATGTGGTATAATCCAAGGATTGTCCGAGTTCCAGTACGAACCGCCGCACCACCCGTCCCACCCAGACCCGTGGAAACACGCCGCGAACCTGAGTTTAGGGGACCACCCATTAAAAAATACAAGCCTGGTCACATGCAACAGATGGGGATCATAACTGGCCCAAACGAAGAAACGATGCCTTTATATGGGAAGGAGGTGCGAGGTAGGAGAGATAGGTATCATTATTACACGACCACCGGTGATCATAATCTGTACCCAGTACCTTTGAGTCATAATTCAAGAGATTGCATGGAGGATATAGGCTGTCAGGAATTATATGGAAATGAAACAGTCTCAGTTACTGGTAAAACTGGTTCATTTGAGGTTAATATGTATAGAACTGATGATTTCTTTTAAAGTTTGCATCGCCTTCGGCTATCTTCTATGACGCGACCAGAAGATAAGATGCACCCGAGGGATCCGAGAACCATCAAACCCTTGGCATAATTGGATTTATTGGGAACATATTTCAGCCCGATGAATAGAGATATCAGGGTGACGCACACACTGGCCGTTAATAACTTAAGATCCGTCTTGGGCATAGGTCGTCCTTCCTTGGACATGATATTTGGGATCTTGAAAAATCCCATAATCAGGGATGTACTTATCATTGTTTACTACTATCACTCAAGAATTTTTTTTAATGTAATGAGATCGTATTCTCTACCCTGAAGACCACTGTTTTTTGATAGTTTGGCTTTCATGTTTAATAGTTCCACAATCATTTCATTATCAAGATATTGAAGAAAATCCCTCTTTTGCTCAATATCATCAAGCTGACTTCGTTCCTTCTTTGATTGAACATACGGCCATACGTGTTTTCTCAAAGAACGAAGCTCTGCTTCCATTCTCGTCATGTGAGGTAATATGACCTCGCGTATAAGTTTGTTCGTCTCATGAAGGTCATCCTTCCATTCGGTCATAGTTTCATTGTGATTTAAATTTCTAAGTCTATTATAATGATTCCCATCAGCCTCAGGAACAAAGCCAAAAAATTGGGTATTAGGGTAACTAAAGATGTCGACGGAAAACGCGTAAAATTGACGGAGAAGGATATCAAGAAAACGATTTTCGCTGTACTGAGAAACAAAGCCAGTAACACGAAAAAATTCATCCGCATCTGTAAAAATGTTCTAGTAACAGCCAGCCCAAATAACAATAGGAGGGTCACCAGACCATCTTCTCAAGCTCCACCTCCACCCCCGCCTCCGCCTCCGCCTCCACCCCCGCCTCCTAAAAAGCCCGTAATAAATGCGAAGCGTGCCAAACTCATGAGTGAATTGAAAGCTACCCTCAAGAAGAGGGGGGTGGCAAAATAAAATCTCAATTATTAATATACGAGATGAATAATCAGGCAAACGCCAACAAGGCTAATAATTTCAACGCTTCCGCGGCGCTGAACAACACCCTCAAAAATGCCGGTAACAACAATGGTATGGGACCCGGGGGTAACAACGCGAACAAGGGCAACAACAAACCTGCCAACAACAATGGCAACAACAAGGGTAACAACAAACCCGCCAACAACAACGCGAACAAGGCCAACAACAACGGCAACAACAAGGGCAACAACAAGCCAGCCAACAACAACGCGAACAAGGCCAACAACAAGCCCGCCAACAACAACGCGAACAAGGCCAACAACAACGGCAACAACAAGGGTAACAACAAGCCCACCAACAACAACGGCAACAACAAGGGTAACAACAAGCCTGCCAACAACAACGGCAACAACAAGGGTAACAACAAGCCCACCAACAACAACGGCAACAACAAGGGTAACAACAAGCCTGCCAACAACAACACGAACAAGCCCGCCAACAACAACGCGAACAGGGGCAACAACAAGCCTGCCAATAACGGTAACACTATGTCGGCAAACGCTATAAAGCTTCGCAACCTGGCAAAGAAGATTGCGATGAATGCTATTAACAAGGCTCGCAAGGAGATGAACTACCAGTAAGCATTCACAAAATATGGATAGAATAAACAATTAATTTACATACGCTCAATGTATGTAAATTAATTCCGATGTAAACAGTAAGATGTCTCTCAACGATCTTAAACGAGATTTTCTAAAAAGGTTAGGGTCTGGTCTACGCAATTTATTGAATGCTGATGAAATGGGTTCGGATCCCGATACCGATATGAAAGAATTCATAAAAATACACATGTTAATAAAGAATAATACAGGGAAATATGAGTTTTCTGAATCCAAATTCGTGACTGCTGTGGGTGTACTCGATTTTGATCTACTTTCACAGATTCTTTTACAATTCGATCAAAATGGTGTTACGATACAGAAGGTTCTTAAAGAGTCTAAATTCAATCCATTGACGATGTCAGGTAGGGAAATATACCTGGGTACATTGATTGAACAAGGTGAAATCGAAACATTTTTACACTTTATCGCCTTTTAACTACATCTGTGGCGAGAACTGAAGCCGAGGAGCATGACTGAAGGCAAAGCCAGCCAATCATAGGGAAAACGATTGGGGGTGGCGGTCTCGGGGGAAAGCTAGACGCAGCCTTATTTATCATGTATCCCATAAGCATCACGCATATACAAGATGTGCATATGGTACTTATATGAGACATCAAATACTTATTTGGCATAGGACCCCTCTTATTACTCAAATAATCAGATAAGATTGGTATAGGTATCTTATTTATCATAGGCAACTTACATATGAGAAGTAACGGAAATGGAATCATCACTCTTTATATATACTGACACTTTTTTTAGCGTCTGGTTATTTTAATATTGAATCGCTTGGACATAAATTTTTCAACTTCTCCAAAAGTTGGATAACTCCATAGATACCAGCGAGACCAGAACCCAGCAGTATCGATACCACTCATCTTCCAATTCTCTTTGTCGCTTCGATCGACATTTAACATTTTCACTTGAATCTTCTTAGGATCTCGTTCCTCTAATGTTTGTCTAGGTACATGACCTCCATGACGTAATACATAGGAACGCATACGTGAGGGAGTCTTGTGTTTGGTGTAGTCAGAATATCCACTGGCACCAAAATCAACACTCCTGCCGTCGTCCAGTATCGCCCTGAACTTTTTCTTCTTGTCAGGGCTTTTAGTGACTATGACGCGCATACTTATAATTTACAAAGATAATTTACTTACCGCAACCACCACCGCAGCAGTACCCCTCGGTAGAAGAGGGAAAGATGTCACGCTCGGGTCCACGCTTGACACGGTACATGTGATCATACGCATGGAGAACAGCGATACCGGTCACCATGGTGAGAAGAACGGGGCGGTTCATCTTACGGACCGAGAAACCATACAGACCAACGAGTGCGATGAGAACAAATTGGACGAGGGTTAGTGTAGGAATAGCGGGCATCTTGAAACGATCCGCTAGGGTTTTAGTTTCGGGGGTGGGCTCAGGGTTAGCGATCACCATAGACTCTTGCTTGTATCCGGGCATTTTTATTATCTACTGAGAAAATAATGTGGTCTCTCCTGTTGGTTCCCATCTCGATGATTTGTTATGATTATTTTAAACCACCGATTGACCTTCTCTACTTCAGTAAATTAGGGAGACCACTACTCGGTATACAAAATACATTCAGGGACATCATACATAACACACCCAAACACATCATTAGGAATTACCCAGGTCTTTTCCTAATCAAGATGCATCATGAAACGATACGCAGAGAATTCGACCGTATCGCACCTACACTGGATAAGAAGTATTATCATGACATAGATCCATGGTTTCAAAAAAATGACAACTATTATTTTTATAAAATTGAAAATTTTCCAGTATTGTACGATTTAGTTAAACAGATTAAGTGTATAGATACGAGTGTCGCAGCATTCGCAGTTGTAGAAGGTCCGATGATAATACCACCCCACCGAGCCGAATCAAATGAACTCTTACGGTATCAATTAACTATATATGGTGACGGTGATTGTAGTCTGTACACGGGTGACGGTAGGCACATACACAGAGAGGGTGAAGATATCCTCTTTGACCATGCGAGATACCATGAACTGATAAAAACTGGAGACACACGAAGAGTCACACTTATTCTCGATGTTCATAGGTGATTCCTACATACCGCAATGTACATATCACTTCCACCTATGAGTTCTAGGGTTTTGTCATCAACTGTGCGTTTTGTAAACGGTCCAGGTGTTCCATTCTTACACCTCATACACAATGCAGACAACTTGGTGACATCACATGCGAGTGGAATACAATCTGTGAGTTCTCCAAACTTTCTCTGGAATGCGTCACCGTCGAGACCAGCTAATATCACCGATTTATTAACATGAAGACAACATTCTACAAACTTCTTGAGTCTGGGAAAGAACTGTGCTTCATCGATGGCGATGATATCGGCGTCGTCAAATTCACGTGTATTAATAATTTCAAAGAGGTCATATACTTTGTGACAACTGAACTTTACATTATCGTGCGTTTTCAGAACTTCTTCAGCGGACCTGGTATCCTTGGCAGAATTGATAATCATCACATCTTTCCCAATAACTTTTAGACGCTTAAGTCGCCGAATAAGTTCGGATGTTTTACCAGAAAACATATTTCCCATAATAATCGAAAGTCCCATCTCGTCACTGACTATTATAATCTTATATCTTTTATATGGGTGAACTTCACAGGGCCGTCTTCAATGGTCATGTAGGATACTACAATCCCAGGACGGGTCGGGTCCGCTTTGGGAAGTGTATCTATTCCAGTATTGCGTCGGCTATAAAATATCTCAAATGACCTTAATAAACACGGGCTTCTCGGGTCTAACAAGAAATAGTCCAATTTGTAAGACCCTTCGTGCGAAGTGCGATCCAACTATGATCGTACTACTTTCCACGTACTTGCGAGAGTTTGATCTATGATGATCCAGTACCTTCTTCATAGATAGAATCCTTCTTAGAGACACATTGTTACAATGCATGGTATTTAATTCAAGATTAACCGGTTCTTTGTACCTCCCCCATACACTGTTTAAAAACAGATCGATGTGTTTAGGTTTAGTAGTGTCAGTTATCATCAGAGAACACGTTCGCCCCATTTATATTCCGTGTGATAAAAATATCACTAAAAAATAAGAATGCCTGTAAGTAAACGTAAGGATCTTGATAAAAAGATAAAGAATGCGATTGACAAACTGGTTAATCTATCTGACTTAGCTACTAACCGTGATCGAGAAGCCGCGATAAAAATCCAGCGATCTTGGAGGAGGACAAAGACTCCCGAACACAAATTGAAACTCGCACAACTGGTTAACAAGCTGACTAAAAATTACATACAGATGAATAAAGTCAATGAAGTATCACGACAACTGGAGAATATGAAGTTATACAACCGTAATAAGAACGGAAATGTGATAATGACAAATATAAATCTCAGGAAAAAGTAAGATGCCTCTCACTGATGCTGCCATCACAAAGAAGGTGGGGCAACTGCGTAAATCTGAAGGTAAGATCTATGCACCCCTCAAATATTTCAGGGGGCTTACAACTCTCGGGGAAGTTGAGACGCGTTATAAGAAAATGCTCAAGCGAGACTATAAAGGATTCAAGACGGACAAGGGACAAAAGACAAAGACTTCCTCCTACACCCAGAGATTTAGGAAGATGTATCCGGGAGCCAAATCCCTCCCTGAAATTGCTAAGGCTACTAAGATTCCTCTAAAGACCGTGAAGACCATCTACAATAGGGGACTCGCTGCGTGGAGAACCGGGCATCGTCCGGGAGCCTCTCCACAAGCGTGGGGGTACGCGAGGGT
>Ga0206682_10001230_pt1 | contig 25549 bp, 29 predicted proteins | sample M240m12015metaG_FD_155444 | JGI IMG/M metagenome (GOLD analysis project Ga0206682, IMG submission 155444) | Ammonia-oxidizing marine archaeal communities from Monterey Bay, California, United States - M2 40m 12015 | ecosystem: Environmental > Aquatic > Marine > Intertidal zone | place: USA...
TACAACCAACAAAAACTGCTGAATTCATCGTGTTAGACTTCAACATCTTACCGACAGGGGCATCATTCTCGGCATAATTAATTAAAAATAAAAAAGAACTATATTTATAGTAGAATATAATTAGGAGAAAACAAAATGGCAGAAGTATTAGAATTTAACGATATGTTTTATACCAACTTCGAACCGAAGATGAAGAATAGATTCATCATGGAAATCGATGGTATCCCTTCATATCTTATAAAAACAGCAAACAGACCTTCAATTCAATTTGAAACTGTTACACTAGACCACATTAACGTTAAAAGAAAACTTAAAGGAAAAGGTGAATGGCAAGATGTAGAGATTACTCTATATGACCCTATCGTTCCTTCAGGAGCTCAAGCAGTAATGGAATGGGTAAGATTATCACATGAATCTTTAACAGGTAGAGATGGATATGCAGATTTCTATAAGAAAGATATCCAATGTTATATGTTAGGACCAGTTGGTGATAAAATTGAACAATGGACTATGAAAGGTGCATTTATCAACAATGCAGTGTTTAATGATTTAGATTGGTCAAATGCCTCTGACCCTGCTGAAATTACTTTAACACTATCTTATGATTACGCAGTTTTAGAATTCTAATACATATTCAACATATTTATAAAGGAAAAAGTTCTCTTAGTGAGAACTTTTTTTGTGCTTAATTTTTAAATTTCTAAATATTATATATTTATATACAAATAAATAAACTAACGTTATGGCAAAATTTGATTTCCCTACTGAAATAGTAGATTTACCTTCAGGTGGTAAAATGTACACCGAAGGACACCCGTTATCAAAGGGTACTGTTGAGATAAAGTATATGACCGCTAAAGAAGAGGATATACTTGCTTCACAAAATTTGATAAGGAAGGGGGTGGTTCTCGATAAACTCTTTGAATCTGTTGTAGTAGAAGAAGGTTTGGATATTGGTGATATATTCATTGGTGATAAAAATGCAATCCTTTTAGCAACTCGTATCTTAGGATATGGACCAGAATACAAAGCAGAAATAATAGACCCTTCTAGTGGAGAACCACAAGAAGTACAAATAGACCTTTCTAAAATACAAATTAAAGAAGTAGATAGTTCTAAATTAAATGGTGATAATAGATATGACTTTGAATTACCAATTTCAAAGAAAAAGATTGTATTTAAATTATTAACTCATAAAGATGAGGGAGATATAAATGCAGAGATACAGGCAATACAAAGACTTCAGAAAAAAGGAAGTGAACCTGTTTCACAAGAAGTATCAACAAGATTAAGATATATGATTCAAGAGGTTGATGGTAATACCGATAGAGGTTTTATCAACAATTGGGTTAAAAACAATCTTTTAGCTCGTGATTCGAGAGCTTTGAGAAACTATGTAAGAGACATCTCACCTGATTTGGATTTGACATTCCAATTCACCTCTGACATAACAGGAGAAGAGGAGGCCCTAGATATCCCCTTTGGGGTTGGGTTTTTTTACCCTTCCGAGTAACTACTCGATACAACTACATAACCAAATTTGGGAAATGGTTAACTATGGTAATGGATTTACTTGGTCAGAAGTATATTCGATGCCAATTCATTGGAGAAACTTCTACTTTAAGAAATTAGTAGATGCCAAGAAAAAAGAAAAAAAGGAACACGATAAGGCCACTAAACAAGGTGGTGCTAAAGGACCAAATGTAAGAGTGAGGAAATAATTCCTCACTTTTTTTTTACCCTATATTTATATTAGTATAAAACTATATAGGAGAAACTCATATGGCAAAAGAATTAAAAGAAGGATTATTTTCGGCTACGAAGAAATTCACAGATGCATTTTTTGATGGATTAAAATCAAATGCAACTAATAGTGCACTTAAGGCTGCAAAGAAAAACAAAAAAGTACCATCTCAACTTGTAAGAAAAATGACCGAGTTGGAGAAGTTATCAAAAGAATTAAAAGCAGATTTAGAAAAATACTCATAGGATATCAAATAAATGGCTGCATCAGACGAAATAAGAAAATTAAAGGAAACCACAGCTGCTGCTAAGGCAGAGATGGATAAACTATTGAAGGGTGCTGATGCCTTAGAAAGAAAGGCAATCAAAACAACAGATGCATATAAAGACCAAGTAACTATCCTTAGAGAAACTAATGAGCAAATTAAAGATAAATTAGGTAATGAAAAATCTGTCATAGATTCTATAATTCAACAAGAAGGTAAATTAAAAGGGTTAACAGGATTACAAGCTTCTTTAGTAGAGTTAGATAGAAAAAGACTTAAAGAACAAGATAAAATAGATGCTTCATATGGAGGTACACATGATGCAATAAATTCAATAGCTTCTTTAAATCAAGAACTATTATCAATGTCTGCAGAAGATGTTATTGGTAGAGAAAGAATCCAACAATCAATTCAAGACCAATTATATGATTTAATTGGAATGGAAGGGGTTACTGATGGAATTGTAGAAAATTTAGAGTCTCAGTTTGAAAAAGCTAAAAAGGTATCTTCATTATCAGAAAAACAACAAGGTTTACTAAATAAACAAATGGCTGTATATGAAGGAATGAAGGATACTATTGGAGGAATCCTTGAAACTGCATCATTACTTTCAAAAACAGTAGGTGGAGTATTGGGTGGAGCTTTAATAGGAGCTGGATATGCAGCAGAGGCTATTGGTAAGAATGTTAGAGAATTTGGTGGATTCTTGGGAATGGCCACAGTTCAAACAACTGCACTTGGTCTTGTATTTGATGATGCGGCGGCAGTATCAAAAACACTTGCAAATGAATTTGCGGGTGTAGAGGGAACTTCTTTTAGAACACAACTGAATACGAATCTAATGGCCGTTAACATGGGTATTAGTGGAGAATCAGCTGCAAAACTTACAGGTATTTTAGCAAGGTCTGCTAACTTAACCGCAAAACAGGCTCAAGATTTAGCACAACAGACAAAAGATTTTGCTAAACAACAAGGAGTTATACCATCACAGGCAATGGAAGATATTGCTCAGAATGCAGAATTATTTGCTTCATATGGTGCAAATGCAACAAAAGAATTAGCTAAATCAGCAGTTCAAGCGGCAAAACTTGGTGTATCGATGAGTACACTTGGTAAAGTAACAGATGGGTTACTTGATTTTGAATCATCAATTACAAAAGAATTAGAACTATCAGCTATATTAGGTAGAAATATAAATCTAACGAGAGCAAGAGGACTTGCTTTCCAAGGAAAAATTGGAGCATCAGTTAAGGAAACAATAAAACAACTTGGTGGACAAGTTGCATTTGAAAAAATGAATGTTATTGAGAAACGAGCTGCTGCCGAAGCATTAGGATTATCAGTAGAAGAACTTTCCAAAATGGCTAAAAACATGGATAAGTTAAATGATGATGGTACAATGCAATTATCAACATTTGAAACTTGGTCACAAAGTTTATCAGCATTTGCATCAGGACCACTTGGTAAATCATTAAAAGGATTAGGTGGATTTGCAATCGCTGCAGGACAAGCATCTCCTTTCTTAAAGGATATGGGTATAAACATGGGTGGTATGGTTAAAAACTCTGCAAAGGTACTTAAAAACCTAACAATGATGGCTGCTTCTGGTATTGGAAAAGTATTTGGAGGAGCTGGTGGTGCATTAGGTAGAATGGCAACTGGCTCAGCTAAATTTTTGAAAAATTCAACTGTTGGCCAAAAGGCAAGTGGTTTATTTGGTAGGTTAAAAGCTGGAGCAATGAAAGGTGTTGGAGATACTCCAAAAATAACCGATTCAGTTACACCAGATGTTGGTGATAAAACAGGTGGTGGTGTTAGTAAATTAACAGGAGCCATGAAAGGAATAAAAATGACCGATGTAGTTAAAGGTGCGGCAGCAATGGTTTTAATTGCAGGTTCACTCTTTATACTTGGAAAGGCATTACAAGAATTTTCTAATGTTGGATTAAAAGAAATAGGAATGGCAATAGGTGGTATGGTACTACTAACTGCGGCGATGTTTGGATTGGGGTTATTATTTAGTGGACCTCAAGCGGCAGTAATATTAACCGCCGCCGCTGGAATGTTCTTAATCGGTGCGGCCGTTGCGGCATTAGGATTTGGATTAAATCAATTAGCAAGTGGATTACAAACACTTACTGTAATTGGGCCACATCTAACTGGTCTAATATCGATGGTAGGTGGAATATTTATGTTATCTGCGGCATTTGCTGCATTAGCTGTTTCACTTGGATTATTGGGAGTTGCTGGTATTGCGGCGTTACCAACTCTATTAGGATTGGGAGTTGCTGGAGCAGGATTAGGAATGTTATTTAGTGCATTTGGTGGTGGAGGTGATAATAGTTCATCCGAAGTATCATCTGTTGAAAATGAATCACTAAGTATTATAAGTGAACAAATAACTGCTGGATTACAAGGAGTTGTAACAGCAATACAAGATAAGAGTTTTGATGTTTATATAGATGGAACTATTGTAACTGATTTAATAGGTAAAAAATCAGAAAGTAAAATGAGTAACTCTGCATACGGAGCTTCTAACACAGGATAATAATATATGCCAACATTAAAAGAAATATACGAAGGACAATCAAGTTGGATTTTTGGTACTAACTATACCTCTTTAAAATCTGATACAGAAACTCTTGTCGAACAAGAAACAAGTGGTATTAGAATCAAATCTGCAGTTGAAATAAACAATCCTTTAATATATGGTAATGAATCAACTCGTATTGCAATAAGAAGTACCCCTACACTTGATAAGATGAAAGATTCTACTGGTGGTGAAGGAGGAGATGGTGGATTAATCGGAAAAGGTATAGCAGCATTAACAGGAGGAAGTTTAAACTCACTAAGTGATGTAAGAGATAAATTTAACTCAAAATTAGGAATACCTACTTCGGCTATTCCAACTTTTGTAGATAATCATGGTGATTTACAAAAAGGTGCAGAACCTGATACCATGATTACACTTGGAAAAATACGAAAAGATGCAGCAGGAACTGAACTTGGTAAGTTTTTAAAAAATAGTGGTGGTGGTAATTTTCAAACAATTGGTAGAAATTTATTAGGACAAGGTATTTCTTTAGTTAAAGATAAAGCAAGAGATGTTCTTTTAGGTAAATCACAATCTATTGGAGAAAATATATTAGGTGGTGGAACTAGTGAAGATTCTGCTTTTCCATATAGTTCACAACAATCATATTCAACTTCAATAAGAAATGCAAAAAATAATGAAGCTGACCCTAGTAAGATTCAATCACAAGGTACAGAAAAAGTATCTGAATTAACTAGTAAAACAAAAGAAGGTTTATTCAAGAAAAAAACAATAGGTGAAAGTATTTCTAATAGTAATAGTTCATTAGATAGTGATAGAGAATATCGTTCAGATGCTCCTTACACAAAATATGTAGAAACTTACCTAACAGAAGATAGTGAAGAAACTGATTTAGAAATACCATCTGCAGAAACAGAAGATGATTTAGCTAAAAAAACAGCAAAAAGTCAAGAAAAAAATAAAAAATTAGGAGAAGATACTACTCCAAATATAGAATACTCAAAAGAAAATAAATATTCAAGTATAGTTAGAGATGAGGCAACAGATGATGACCAAAGTGGGGAATTTACTAGAATAGATTTAACTACATTACCACAAAACTCAACAGATAGAGGAACATCATTTTTTAGATTACCTCAATATTCTAAAAATCCATATGATATAGATTTGAGATATCCCAAAAAAGCTGGTTCTAATGAACCTAGTGCTAATATGGATTCTTTATATGGTATTACAAAAGGAAGTGATAAATTAAATTCAAATGGTATATCTGGTGAAGGTAATTCTAAAGAAGATTTAGAAAATTCTGATTTAATTCCATTTTGGATAAGACCATTGGGTGGTAATTCTGTACACTTCAGAGCTTCTTTAACTGGTATATCTGAAAATGTTACACCTTCTTGGAGTGGCAATAAATTTTATGGTAATCCATATAGTTTTTATACCTACCAAGGTGTTGAAAGAAATTGTACTTTTACATTACAACTGTTCTGTTATAATGAATTAGAATTGGCTGCAATGTGGGAAAAGATATCAATTGTAACTAAACAATGTTATCCAACAATTGGTGGAGAGGTGGATAGTAGAAAATATGTAACACCACCTATTATTCAGTTTAGATTAGGTAGTATGTATAATAATAAACAAGGGTTTATAGAATCATTAACATATAATATACCTGATAATGGAACTTGGGAAATTGCACAAAATGGACTTTATTTACCAAAACTTGTTGATGTTGCATTAACAATTAAGTTAATTGAATCTGCTGGTGATGAAAATGTACTTTATAATTATGGAAGAAGTGATGAAGCAACAAAATCTATAAACGAAAAAAGAAAAAGTAGTTTCGAATCAGACCCTCAAACAGGTGGTGGTACTGATAATATAGGTGGAGGAGCACAATCTAATACAGAATCAAGTCCTAGTGTTAATGTTAACAACGAAGGTATTCCACAAACTGAAGAAGAACAAGCAAAAAGTAATGATGGTATAAATAAAAAACCAAAATCATTATCACCTAAAGGTTCTTCAGAAACACCAAAAGAATCAGATAATGGAACATCAACTTTTAAAAGTGAACAATCACAAACTAGAACAGAATTAGAAAAAAAGAAAGAAAAACTAAAATCTAAGGGTGTAGATGATTGGGCAACTGAAAGAATTGCTGCATCTAATTTTGATGAAAATAGTGTAGAGAAAATTTCAAATATTGATGGTAATCCTTGTTTCTATTTTACTCAAATTGGTACTTTAAAAGGACAGGAAGTTAAAAAGGAGTTCGTTGTTTATCAAACAGATATTTTCAGTCCAACTATGGGTAGACAAATTATTGGTAAACAAGAATATAGAATTTGGGTAAAACAAAATGTAGATGACCCTATTGGAACTCAACAAGAAGTTTACAAAAAAGCAGTAGCTGAAGAAGATGCGAAATACGAAAAAGAAGAAACTCAAAGAAAAGCTAGAGAAGACAGAGAAAAGAAGAGAAATGAAACTAAAAAAGCAAATCGTGATGAGAATCTAAAAAAGATTAAAGAACGAGATGAAAAGAGAAAAGCTGATAAACAGACAAAATTAAAAGAATTAAAAGCAGGTATATAATAGATGGCAAATAGTAGATATACAAATAATAAAAGTAAAAAACTGAAAGATGGTAGAGAGGTATATAAATCTAAAATATACCCTACTATACCTTTACAAGATAGTGACCTATATATTGTAACTCAAACAGGAGATAGGATAGATACACTTGCATATCAGTTTCTTGGTGATTCATCTTTGTGGTGGATAATTGCATCTGCAAATAAAATACATGATTCTTCACTTGCTTTTGAAGATGGTACTATTCTTAGAATACCAAAAGATTTTAGAAAAATTATAAACGATTTTAATAAATAAAAATATGTTATTTCCATTATTAGCAAATATAGAAGATGCAGTAGCAAGTAAAATGACATCCAGAGCTGGAAAAAATGATGTAGCTAGTGGAATGACATCATGGATTCGTGTAGCTTCCGCAGCAAATGATGAAGGATTTGTTATGGAATCACTTCCACCATCAGATTCATTTAATGACAGATATGGATTTAATAAAAATAATGATAGTGGAAGGATAGGACAAACATTTGCTGGTAAATCAATATCAGTAGATGTAACTGATAGAAAAGGAAGACCTTCACCTATAATTGAGGGATTAACAATAGAATTTGGAGCAGGGGGTTTAACAAAAAAAGCAAAATTTAATATTAAATGTTTTACATTAAACCAAGCAGATAAACTTTCAGAATATTTTATTGAACCAGGATATACTGTTTTAGTAGAGTGGGGATGGAATACCGATGCATCAGTTAATCAGAAAATTGATTTAAGCCCTTGTAATATGGCCAAGTTTAATTCGTTTCAACATAATAAGAAAAAAATAGTTGATTCTAATTATGAATATGGTGGATTTTTAGGATTCATAACACAAGGTGGACTTACTTATGAAGAGGGAGAAATTTATAATTTATCAGTTGAATTAACTACTATTGGTGAGATACCAGCATATATTCAATCAAATAAAGGAGCAGTTGGGGGTAAAGTTGATGGAAAAAGTGGAAAAAGTTTTAAAGAAACAACAATAGAAAATGAAAGTGAAGATGGGCTTGTTGGAAAGGCTCTTTTTATGCAGATGTATAATAGGTTACCACAACAAAAACAAATTGAACCAATAAAGGTATTATATGAAAGTGGGACAGATACACGAGGTAATCCATGGTCGGATGATGGTAACTTTATCAATATGGATGATGAAATTAGAAAATCATTAATAGAAGATTTAACTGATACTGATGTTGAAACTAATGAAGATGATTCTAGTGCAAAGATACCTGAAGGAATTCCTCTTGTAGCTAATCATTCATATATTAGATTAGAACTTGCATTTAAAATATTATCTACATATCAAACAAATATGAAACCCAAGCAAGTTAAGAATTGTGAGGTTAAATCATATTCTTATGAAATATGTATTGATTATACATTATGTAGAGCACATAAATTTATGTTTTCTATTGATGGTGGTAAATTACTCATTCCAAATACAAATACTCCTGAATTTAATTTAGTAAGTTCATTAACATCAAGTGAACCAATTGACAGTTACTTTAATGCTAGTGGAACTCCAAAGAAAACAGCAAACTTAAATCAATGGAGAAATTCCATATTTGCTGGGGGGATTACTAATGCAGAAGATTATGCATTTCCACAAATAAAACCTTTAAATGAATATAAATGGCCAGATGGTGTGGTAACACAAGAATTTGAAGCACATACTTATGGATATTTAAAAGATTTATTTATAAATTTTGAATTCTTTCTTGAGGTACTTGGAAGAACAAATTATGTTAATAAAGATTTATATTACGAAATATTAAATGGATTATCAAATGGTGTAAGTGGATTTTGGCAATTTGAAATAAATGAAGTTCCAGATACAAGAAAAGGTAATGAGGGTAATTTTCATTTAGCAGTACATGATTTAACTTTATGTAAACCAGATGCAACAATTTTTGATAAATGTGCAAAATTTGATTCATCAGGCCCAAATACTCCATTTTTACAATCAAATTTTGATTTATCAATACCAGCTGCAATGCAGAACATGATAACAGGTCAACGAAGTGCGGCGGAGGTAAATACTCAAGAATCGGGTGATACTGATGTTACTGTGGCCAATTCTGCCTTATTTGCTAAAAAACCAGATAGAGTATTATCTATATTAGATTCATTTCAAATCAAAGAAGAACAAAAAGCTGATGATGATGGTGGTGAGGTTGATGAAGATTCTGAAGATGAAATTAGAAAAGCAAACTATGAACTATTTATGTCAAAGGCTACTGTTCTACCTAGTGTTAAAGGAAGAGATGATGATTACGATGCAGCAGAAGGTGCTTGGTACAATGTCTTTAACAATGCAAATGCATCAATAGAAGATATACTTTTTGTAGGAGCATGGAATGATTCACTTGCATTAAGAAGGTTGTTTTTAGGAAAATCTGATGGAATGATTCACTTGCATTAAGAAGGTTGTTTTTAGGAAAATCTGATAATAAATCATCAACTAATGTTCTTGTACCAATAAAATTTGGTTTTACAACACTTGGTATTACTGGAATAGTAACAGGACAGTTATTTAGAATTAATGATATACCAAAAAGATATGCTAAAAATGCTTTTCAAGTAACAAAAGTAGGACATGAATTAACTGATGGTCTATGGAGAACAACCGTAGAAGGTACAATGAGGAACTTTGGATAATGAGTAATATGATAGATAAATATGATAACCTAACTGGTTTTAAACAAAAATTTTCTAAGTTAGATGTAAAGACTCATTTTCCTAAATTAAATGAAAGTGATTATAATCGAGGATTTATTACTAGATATTTTGTACAAAAATCGAATGATACAAATTCGCCCATATATGAAATATCTTCATCATCATATTCAAGTTATAATAATAATCCATTTTTTATAGCATCTGCCGTTAGATGGAGAATAGTTGGACCTAAAGAAACAGTATATGATGAAGATGGGAGTATTGTTGATAAATCTGTCTCTGAATCAAATAGAATATCTATAAAATGGAGAATAGTTGGACCTAAAGAAACAGTATATGATGAAGATGGGAGTATTGTTGATAAATCTGTCTCTGAATCAAATAGAATATCTATAAATTTACAATCTAAAAAAATTCCCAACCTAAAATTATATTTACCAAATTTATTACAATTTTACAAAAGTTAATATATATAGATATACAACTAAATTAGGTTACATGAATTATCTTACAGAAGAAGAAAAACAACAATTACTTTTTGATTGGAGATACAAAGGATTTTCTACAATAGAATTACTTAGTGAAGAGGAATGTGATGAATTGAATGAAGAATTAGAAAAACTTCGTAAGCAAAGACAAGAAACAACAAAAGAAGATGGTAGTGAATGGGGAGAATATGACCCATTTATGTATCCACACAAATTATCAGAAAAATTTGAAAAAATATTTTCTCATCCTAAAATTATAGAAGCAACAGAATTTTTACTAAATGGTAAAATAAATGGAACACAAACTTGGTGTTACTTTAAACCACCAGGTCAATTAGGTAGAGATATGCATCAAAATGCATTTTATACAGGATGTAAACATAATGAATATTTAAACATTACTGTTGCACTAGATAATCACGATAAAGAAAATGGTGCAGTATGGAACTATGAAGGTACACATAGATTAGGTTTATTACCAATTGAAATAGATGAAGAAAGGGTAAAAACAAATCCTAAAAATTGGTCTAATGAAAGAGGTAAACCTTGTGTAATGCCTGAAGGACATAATTTCAAAAAAGTAGAAGGTACTACTAAAAAGGGTAATGTAGTTTTATTACATTCACATACAATACACGGTTCAGAACCAAATTACTCAAATAGATTTAGAAGAAGTTTTTTAGCAGGATATTCGTTAAAAGGAATTGAATTTAAAAAGGGTGGACATATGAAGAGAGAACCTATTGATATTTATTCATTACAAAACAAATATTGGTAATTTTGACATTACAAGATAGATTAAAATACGAAAAGAATTTTATTGAATCTAATCCAATATTATGTTCACCATCTGAAAGTGAAATTAATAAAAGTGGTTTATTAGATAAATTTATAGAAAGATACGATAAATTTAGTATAGTAATATACAATGAAGTTTTTAAAAATACCAATGCATTATACAAAATTTGTGATATTATAGATGAGAGTAAAAAGGAGGTGTTAATATCATCATCAACAACCACCGAAAACTATCTTTTCATGCATCCACTTTCTAATTTATATTTTTGGCAAGGTAGTAAACATAAAAGTAAAATTAATTGGGATTCTGAAAATATTAACTGGTTTGATAAATCTCTATATACTAATTTTAGTAAATCTGTAAAGGGGATTATATCTGTAAGAAAATCCAATGAGATAAGAACTAGAATTTTTAGTAAAATAAAAGAATTTGAAGGTGTATGTAGATATGCAAATTGGGTTCATAGTGAAATAGAAGAGACAGAAGAAGTATTAAAGTTAGTAAATAACTTTCCAACTATAACTGAACTAATATCGGAGTATTTAAAATCATATGTATCTTTCGTGGTGGAAACGTATCAAGAATCTGAAATACAAAACCAACTATCAGATAAAACATTATTTGCATTTCTTACAAAAACTATGCCTATTGTATATGGGGGTAAAAACTATATCAAAGAATTAAAGAAAATGGGTTTTTATGTTTGGAATGATGAATTTGGATATGGTGATGGTGATAATTATCATTCTTCTTTACCTATAAAAATAAATAAATTTTCTAATTGTATTGATTATTATAATAGATACTCAATAGATGATATTTCACTACTTTATGATTTAAATAAAGAAAAAATAGAAAAAAACTTCGAAATAGCAAAAATAGTGTTAGAAAATAGAGATTGGTGGGAAACTAATATAAAAGAAGCAGAAAATTTCTTATAAAAAGCTTGGATATATCATTTATTTTTCGTATATTTACTATGTAAATAATTAATAACAGTTAAAACTTAAATAAATGAATTACTTAGTACATCCTCAACATATCGTATCAAGAGCCCTTGGTATCGATTCTTTCACAAAAATGATTAATGACGAACAAGTTCAATTCTCTGAATTGGTTGATACTTCAGTTGAGATAGCTGAAGAATGGACTAACGATTGGGATGAAGACCAAGGATTTGGTTCTTCCGATGGAACTTATCTTCTAAAAGATTTTATAGATACTATCATATCATCTTATACTAAGGGATATAAAACAGTATTTAATCCTTCATTAAACATAATTAAACTTTAAAAACATGAAAATAATAAAAGAAGTATATTCAGATGTTTTGAATAAAGATATTCAAATTACAAAACCCTGGTCAAAAGAAATGTATGACCATAATGATAAGGTTGCTGATATAATGAAAAAAGAAATTACATTTCAAATCAATTTGGCAGAAGAACTAGATGATTTCGATACCCTAAACGAACTAATGGTTCTTTGTGGTGGTATTAAGTATGGAGATAGTTACACACTTGGTGAATTATGGGAAGATTGTTTAACAGAAGTAGAACGAGTAGAAAACTATTGGTTAAATGAGGAATGGGATTATGCTGTTGAAAAAGGGTATGTAAAAAAAATAAATGAAAAATTTCTTGGATATTAAAAATAAATTTTGTATATTAGTACCATTATGAATAAAACAGATTTAACACAACAAGATGGAATGTATTATGTAGGACACTTAATCGATATCGATGGAAGTGGTTATGTAGATGAAGAAACTGCAGAACTAATCCTATTAGAACATAATGCAGGAGTAAGATGAAACCAAAGTTTAAACTTATAACAAGAGCGGGTATCTATGAAACAGATACTTTCTTTCAATTAGTATTAGAAGTACTAAAACATAGATTTTGGCATCTACGAACCCATGGAAAATGGATGGATTAACATATGATTATAGTAGAAACTAATAAAGAGAAAGACCAGTTTCTCGAATATTGGAATAACGAAGAATCTAAGATTATTCCGATTTGGGAAGATTTGGATAGACATCCTATGACTAATGGGTTGTCATTTTTGTATGTCCGATTCTCAAACTTAGATTTTATACTTCCTTTTAATCATAATGATTGTGAAAAGTTAGAAATAGATTTATCAACCTCGAATCAAACAAAGTGGATTTGGAACAAAAAAGGTTTCTTACAAACCGATATTAAGGTAAATAACCTAAAAGATGTGCAAACTTCCTTATTCTTTGAGAAATTCCAATTATATAATATACAATCGAAATTAGAGGGTTTAACGAACTTTTACTATCGTTTGGGTATAAGAGATGGTTTGGGTAAGAGTATCCCTATAATGAAGTGGGGTGAAGTACTAGAAGGTATTGTTGATGAATGGGATATAAATGATACAAATCTTTGGGTTGATGATACAATGATTCCTATCCTTTCAGATATCGAGAGAAAGGGTATCCAAGTCGATAGGGGAAAATTTTTTGATAGATGGCCAGATAATCGTAAATCTTTATGGTTTTCACACACATTCACCGAGTACAATCCATACACGATTACATCAAGACCTTCAAACAGGCATTTAGGTATCAATTATGGTGCATTAAACAAAACCGATGGTAGTAGGGATGTATTCGTTCCAAAGAAAGGAAAGTTATTCTTACAATTCGATTACGATGCTTATCATGTCCGAATTATTGGTAAGTTGATTAAATACGATTTACCCGATACTTCGGTTCACCAATGGTTAGCAGACCAATATGGTTGTGATTATGGGGAATCCAAAGGAAGAACGTTTAGAATCTTATATGGGGGAGTATCCGATGAAGATAGAAAGATACCATTCTTTGATAAAGTAGATAAGTTTATTTCCAAGATGCAAAATGAAGCAGTGAGGAATGGTTATTTACAAACTCCAAAAGGAAGAAAAATACCTTTAGAGTGGATTGAAAAACCTAATTCTCAAAAGTTCTTTAATTATATTCTTCAAGCGACTGAAACTGAGTTCAACATTGAGGTACTGAGTAAACTTAAGAAGTTACAACTTCCTCTTCCTATATTATACACTTATGATTCGTTTTTATTTGAATTTGATGATTCTGAGGTTGAAACTATTAAATTAGTTAAATCCGTTCTCGAAAGTTATGGATTTCCTGTCAAAGCAGATTGGGGTAGTGATTATGGAAAAGTTTAAGATATGATAATGTTACCTAAGAGAAAAAATAAAAGAACCCTAACGTATGGACAATGTAAGTTGGAGGTTTCTAAATGGAATTCATTTACATCTTTAAACAAAAACGACCCAGCTATTATAATGAAAATAAAAAAGAAGGGTTGGGATGAGTTATTATCTCATTGGCCTCAACCATTTTCAAAAAAAAATCCAAAATGGACATATGAACGATGTAAAGAAGAAGTTTCTAAAATGGTTTATTTAAATGAATTACAGGGAACTTCAGTAGTAAATGTATTAAGAACAAATGGATGGTTTGATGAGTTAACATCTCATTTGATTAGAGTTATAAATCGACCATATACAAAAGATGATTGTATTAAAGAAGCTAAAAAATATAACAGAAGAGTAGATTTTCAGAACAATTCAAACGGTCAATATCATAAAGCATTAAATGAAGGGTGGATGGATGACATATGTGAACATATGGCCAAATCAAATCACGAAAAACGATATACCAAAGAAGAAATATCAGAATCTGCTCGTAAGTGGAAAAATCAAAGAGATTGGCTTAACAATGAACCAGCTATTTTTAAATGCGCTAAAGGTTACATAAAACCAAACAGCTCTAATGAAGATAAAGAGTTTTGGAAAGAGTGTATATCTCATATGGAGTATATATTTAAACCAAATGGATATTGGACATATGAAAAATGTAAACCGATTGCATTAAGTTATAATGATAGAAGAATTTTCCATAAAGAACAAAAAGAAGTTTACAAAGTTATTCAGAGGGATGGTTGGGATGATTTACTTCAACATATGATATGGACAACCCCAAGCGGTAACACACGATATACTGATGGATATTTTGATGATAAAGAAAAAGCAAGAGAAGAAGCTCTAAAATATAATACGAGAACTCAAATTTCTGAAAAATGTCCTTACGCTTATAATACAATACGAAAAAACGGATGGGAAGATGAATTGTTTTCTCATATGAAAAGACATGCCACCAATAAACCAAGACAAATTTATGTGTTTTATTGGAGTGATATGTCTGCCTATGTTGGTCAAAGTTGTAATTGGAAACGAAGGTATAATTACCATCTTAAAAAAGGTCCTGTATTTAATCATATACAAAAAACAGGTGAACAGCCTATTTTTAAAATTTTAACCAAAAGACCTGTTAAGGAAGAGAATACTCCTAAGTATGAAGATAAGTGGATGAACCACTATGAATCATTAGGATATACAATGTTAAATTCAGCACCAGCCGGTTCACTTGGTGGAAAAAGGTCAGTATGGACTAAAGAAAATATTTGGAATATTGTTTCTAAGTGTAGTTCTATGACTGAATTTTATAAAGCTACGAATTCAAACTGTATTCAGACGTGTTATCAAATGGGTATATATGATGATATTGTTGATAAATTAAAATCAGAAACCGATGGCAAGTGGTACATAGGAGGATGGACGATTGAAAATGCATTGGAAGAAGCAAAAAAATATACTTTAGTCTCTAAGTTTCAAAAGGCATGTAGCGGTGGATTTAAATGTTTGAACAGAAATGGTTTATTAAAAGTTGCTTTTCCCAAAACATCAAATGAACTAAAAGAAGAATATTACAACAATAAAGAAAATTGTAGAACGGCAGCTTTAGAATGTAAAACTCGTTATGAGTTTTCTAAGAAACATAATCGATTTTATAGAACTGCCTGTAAAAATGATTGGATGGATGAAATATCTAAACATATGGTAAAATCATTATCAAAAACAAAAAATAAAGTAAATCATTCATTTTGGTAAATACGTTCTCGAAAGTTATGGATTTCGTGTCAAAGCAGATTGGGGTAGTGATTATGGAAAAGTTTAATATTTATATATACATTAAAAAATAAGGAAAAATATGAAATTATTTAAAATATTACTGCTCTCATGTATCATGTTCGGATGTGAAGCAGAACAAATCGTTGCACAAGACCTAAGAGAAGAGGTGATTGTTGAAAACCAAGTTTTTAAAGTTTGGTACAATGAAGTAAAAGAACAACCAGTAAAATTGATTTATACATCTACTAATAGACCAAAAAATGTTGATAGAGGTTCAATGAACTTTTATAAAGAATCAGATTATCATACTTCAGACAATGCTGATTATTATGCAAATGTATGGGATAAAGGACATCTTGCTCCAGCAGCAACATATTCGGATTCTAAAGAAAATCTACGACAAACATTTTCGTTTTTAAATTGTGCTCTACAAGACCAATATCTAAACAGAGGTGAGTGGAGATTATTAGAAGAACAAGAAAGAGAATGGGATGATGAACAAAATTTAAGAATTATAGTTGAACTAATTTGGGAAGATGGATATGAAATTCTACCATCAGGTGGACATATTCCAACTCATATGAGTAAAACAATTTACTTTGAAGAAGATGGAACTTGTAGAAAGTTTGTATTTCCAAATTCTTCACCAACACAAGGTTGGGAAGAATATGAGGTAGAGTGTACTAATTAATATTTATACTAAAGAGGAGATTTAATTATGGCTTTCAACTTTCCTGATGGAGCATCAAGTGGACAAACCCATACTGCAAGTAATGGTACGGTTTATCGTTATAATGGAACAACATGGATAGTTGATTCTGCGGCTACTACGACAACTTTTGATTCAAAATATTTAAACACAACAGGTGATGGTGTAGTAAGTGGTTCAGTACTAAGAAATTTAGATGGAACTGGTGTATTAAGTGGTTCAATCGTATCTCAATTACCAAATGGAGTAATTAGTGGTTCAACTCAAATCACAGATGGTAGTGGAATACTTTCAGGTTCAGTTGCGGCACAATTACCAAGTGGTACTATTAGTGGTTCAACTCAAATAACAAATGGTAGTAATATCATTAGTGGTTCAAATCAGATAGCAAGTTTAGGATATGTGAGTTCATCAACAGTAGATACGATACAAGTGATGACAACTGCTTCTTATCAAGCAATTACACCAGTTAGTGGTACTTTATATATCATACAAGGATAATAATGGATAGAAGAATTAATACTGCACAAGGCATTAATTTTAATAATGTTTCGGTGGATGGTGTTTATTATAATAACGAACACATCTGGCCAACAGGTAGTGCTTCAACTCCTTGGTCACCAAGTTCCGATATAACAACAGCATTGTGGTTAGATGCATCAGATACAACAAGTTATACATTAAGTGGAACAACTCTTAATACTGTAACTGATAAAGCAGGTAACTTTAGTGTTACTATTGATAGTACACCAACACGAGTATCAAATGATTTAAATAGTTTGAATGTTTGGGATTTTAATGGAAGTGAAAGTTTAATAACGAATTCAGGTCCATGGGCAAGTAGTGGTAATCATTGGGCTATTGGTGTATTTGAATGGCATAATATTGATAGTACAAAAGATTCATTTTGGAGTGCAGATGGTACAAGAACTTATGCACTAAGTGCTCGTGGTTCAAATAGTTGGCTTGGTGAAATAGATTATGATGGTTCAAATACTATCGTTAGTGGTGTTGCTAAAAATGATTTTACAGTAAGTATATCATCAAATACTTGGACACTCGTATCACTTGTATTCAATAAAACAGGTAACCAAATATTTGGTAGATTAAATGGTACACTTAGAACATCTACTCATTCTTATAGTAATTCTATGACTTCAAATGTATCAGATGTTAGAATGATGAGAAATCGTACAGGTAAAAAATTAAATGGTAGAATGGCAGAGTATTTCCATGTAGCAGGAGTTCCTGGTAGTGGTGGTACAAATATAGATGATGTTATAAAAGCAGAAGGATATCTTGCACATAAATGGGGATTAACAAGTTCCCTACCAAGTGACCATACATATAAGAATTCGGCACCTTAATATTTATAGTATAGATGGATTATAAAATCTTGCACATAAATGGGGATTAACAAGTTCCCTACCAAGTGACCATACATATAAGAATTCGGCACCTTAATATTTATAGTATAGATGGATTATAAAAAAGTAATAGATAAGTTAGTAAGAGAACTCTCATATAGGGTAGGTATCCCTGATGTAGAAAATAAAGAACACCAATCAATCATGTCTGAGATTCTTTCAGAATGGGGTGAGTATGATGTAAAAGAAACTATCTTTGAATTTCTAACTAATGAAGATGATACTGAAGGTGAAGATAAAGATTATGCTCACATTGGTAACGGATTTTATGTAAAGAAGGGTGATGAGAAAAAAGATGGTGCTAAAAAATACAAGAAGGATGACAGTGGAAAACTAAAAGCGGTATCTGATTCTGATTATGAAAAAGAAAAGCAAAAACAAGGAGAAGAAGGAGAAGAAGCTGCTAAAGATTCGGAACAAAACTCAAGTGGTGATGGAAGTTCACCAGAAGAAGAAAAGGAAAAACAAGATTCTATAAAGAAAACTTTTAATACTCCATCTCAAAAAGCTCAAAGAAAAAAAGAAAAAGAAATTGGAGATAAAATCCAAAAAGAAAAAGAAGATAGTCAATCTGATAAAAAAGAATCTAAACCTAAAAAAGAATTTCCAAAAAAGGCATTAAATAATAAATGGGAAGGCAAAACAACAGAAGAGATTATTGATTCTGTTTCTACTTCAAATGACCCTAAAGTTATTCCAACAAAAGGTCCTTCAGATGTAGCAAAAAGAACATTAGAATCAAGAAAGGTTGCTTTTGGTGGTAAAGCTGGAAAGGGAGGTGGTGATACTACTATTCAAGAAGAAATGACTAATATGGGTAGAGAGATTGTATTTGGAAACCCTAACATTACAAAAGAAGAATTAGCAGAAAAAATATCAGAAAGAGTAAAACAAGAGTTTCCTGATAGTAAGGTTGCTGGAAATGCTTCAAAACTTAAAAAACTATCTAATGCTTCAGTAGCAGGATTTGGTTCAGCTAAAAAAATACAAAGTAATCCAAAATTTGATTTTAATCCAAACCAACCAGATGGATATCCATCAAATACTACTGATGGTATTCTTGTTAGAGATACCTTAGCAACTCAACTTAGAGAAGCAGAAGAATCAGGTGACCAAGAATCGATTGACCATGCTAAAAATGAATTATATGAATTCCAAAAAAACGCAGCAGATAAATCTATTACTGGTAAAGAAGGTGATGCTGATACTATTGTAATTTACAAAGATAGTAAAGGTAGAGATAGAGTTTGTTATATTTCAAATAAACAATCTTTAAATGACCAACAATCAAGTGGTACAATTGGTAGTTCTAAAAAATCACTTACATTTGCAGCCACGAGATTGGGGTTATCTGAAAACGAAAAACAAGATGTACTTACTATTGCTCAAGAACAATTTGATAAAGCGAATCAATTTGATGAAACATTTGCTCAAGGAGTTAAAGCAGCAGTTGAAAAACATAAAGAAAAATTATCTACACCACAGGCTCAAAAAGCTATGGCTAAAGCAGCACAAGCATTAAGTGGAAGAAGTAAGTTAGGTAAACCGAATAGTAAACTAACCCCTGCAGAAAAGAAAAAGAAAGAAAGTTATATAACTGATTCATTGAAGAAACCAGAAGTTCAAGCACATCTATTAGGATTAGAAGGGCCTCCGAATGATGATACTACTTCCAAAGAATACAAAAAATGGAAAAAGGATACAAGTGAACAATTCAAAGTAAATGGTGGTGAGTATTCAAATGAACAAATAACACACTCAGCTACAATGGTAACTGGTACTGGTGGTATTTCAAGAGGAAATCATCTTAGGACAAATGAAAAAGTAACTATTGTATCGAGAGATGTGCATTCTAAAATGAAAAAATTGATAGATAGTGGATTGAGTAAAGAAGAAGCTGCTTCAAAACTTAAAAAACAATTTGATAAACCAGATAAGAAGGGTGATGTAATGTATGGTGGAGTATTTGATGAATCTGATTTAATTGAATTATATGAAAATGATGGTTTGAGGGATATGGAAACTTCTGAAAGACAACGAGGTGAGGATATCAAAAAAATGCAAACTGAAACCGTATCAAGATTAGTTGAAAAAGATAAAGAAGAAGGACACACTCCTCCACCTGTAAATGGTAAGAGAACACAAGCTTATGTTGCTGGGTTCTTTGATAGGGTACATATTACACAAAATGTAGGTGGTACTGCGGATGGTAGAAAACTTACTGAAATGGGAGAACACTCTGTATCACCAAAAGATTATAGAAATGCATTAGCTGTATCAACTGAGTTCCCAACAGAAGATGAATACCTAAAAGATAATCCTGATGGAGATTATAATAAAGCATTAGAAGAACATTTAATAGGAAATGTTACTGTTGAAGGTGTAGAACAAGAACTTCATTATGTATCTACTGATGGTAAGAAAAAACATATTGGAACGGATACCCATAGAACAGCTGGAAAAATATCTAAAGTAGCTGGTCAATATGGAAAAGATTTACAAGAACAATTAGCTATCCAATCTAAAAAATCTTTAAATAGTTAATAGCCTAACCCCTCGTACATAACTCTAATTCGATGTACATTACTTTTAGTTAATATTTTAACATTTTCGTAAAATCCAATTATATTTATATACTAAGAAAAGTGGGTTAAGAAAATATATGCAAACACAGTTACTTTGTACATTTACATCTAAGGCAGAGCTACAAGATACACTTCAACTTATTCGAGAAACATACCATATAGTTTATAACTATATTTATGTTCTGCAAAATAAGGGAAACCTAGACGAGCTCTTTATTACCTATAATATAGATACATCTGTAAAACCAGATAGACCACTTCAGGATACTATTTTGGTTCATAGAAAGAAACAATCTAATACTCTTTATACAATCAATGCACTTAACGAATTAGTTAAAGAAGAAAATAATGGTGTATTGGATAAAAAATTCTCAATAGATTGGACTAAATTTAAAAATTCAATAATTGTTACCAATGTAGAGGGAACAAAAAAGATTTCTACACGAATCTTCGAAGTGATAGAATTTAATCAAAAATAAAAAGTTTAATATTTAAACTAAACAGGTTACATGACAGACTACTCAAAATTCATATCAGATGAATCATCTGAAACGAAGGCTCTTATAAATAAAATATTAAATCATCCTTTACTAAATGATGATAACCGAAAATGGGTAAATCATAGAGATAGAGAATTTGATTGTTCCGATGGTGGGTGTATTGATTTTTATGAGGATACAATAGAACACTCAACTATGGGTGTAACTTATATTGTAAAATTACTTCAAAAATACAAACCAAAAAGAATATTAGAAGTTGGAATGAACGCTGGTTCATTTTCTATAATAGCAAAATTAACATTAGGTGATGTAAAAGTTTATACAGTAGATAGAGTTTGGGAGTTTATTGAAAGAGCCGAACAAATCAATGAATTTTTCGATGAGAAACTAATCACTTTATTCCATGGTAGTTCGGATACTCAAGAATTTAGAAATTGGACTAATAACTTTACTCCATATGATTTTGCATGGATTGATGGTAATCATACTGAAGAAACCTCAACCTTTGATATAGAAACAGCTATTATTAATAAAGTTCCAATAATTGGATGTGATGATTGTGGGCCTGTTATACCAACTGGTGTTTGGGATTCTGTAAACAAATTATCTGATAGAGGGTTGGTAGAAATTGTATCTGAATCAAAAATAGAATCAGTTGTAGGTGCTATTACAATTGTAAAAAATTTAAGAAAATAATTCACTTTTTGCTTGGATTTCTCATTTATTTTTCGTATATTTACATAGTAAATAAGATAAGATATGACTGAGAAACAAGTAAATAAAATAATCAAAGAAATTTTTCCAAAGATAGAGAACCACTATGGTTTCTCAAAATTCCAAGAATGTACTCCTTATGTAGAAACTCATAGAAATATCTATGAAAAGTATAGTGGTGAGGAAGGTGCTCAAGGTGAGGAGGATAAGTGTCACGCTGAATATTGTTCAATGATGAATGAAATCACAGTTTACTATCCTCAGATGAAAAGTAGAAAGATGATAATTAAAACTTTGATTCATGAATACATTCACTACTTACAATCTCCATCTTGGTTCAAACGATATTATAATATGGGATATCACTACAATGACCATCCATATGAGATTGAAGCTATCAGTTATGAAAAAGATTACAAATTGTTTATTTAAATAAATGAAAAAAGACTTGGATATATTAATATTTTTTCGTATATTTACATAGTAAATAAGAGTTAAAACATGAAAAATTTAAGACAATTAAGTAGAGTTGAGTTAGAAAAAGTGTTGTTAAATCCAAATTTCATTGGAGAGATTGAATCAATCAGTACAATGATGAACCCAAGAGTTCTTTACACAGTTCTTAACAAAATTCAGAAAGTAAATAAAATTAAACTTTAAAATATAAAACAATGGCAAAAATTATAGTTGATACTCAGTATTACGAAAATTATGGATTTCATGAGGGAACAACTCATTGGAAACCAAAAGGTGGACATAAGTTCACAATGGAAGTATCATCAGATGTAGCAATATGGACTGAAGATATGAAAGGTAAACTATCTAAGATAGTAGAAAAACAATCCAATGATATGGAGAGGTTTGAGTATATTGACCACGAGGTTATATTCCATAACCCAACCGAGTTATCATATGACTTGTTAATGAAGGAAATTGATATTAAAGATAGAGAATACGAGGTATGAGAATAGGATATAAAAAATTTAAAGAAATTAAAAAGTGGTATGGTTCATCTGATTTTGAAATCGGATATGATTCTTACTTTACTAAAGGTAAAGGAATAAACCTAAGATTTGGTTATTGGCAAAAAGTAGATTTCGAAGGATTGCAAGAAATACTACCACATTACTGTAAGGTTAGTGAAAACATCGTTGATGAAGATGATGATTGTGGAGTTCTATACCAATACAATATTACAGATTCAAGGATATATTAAAAAAAAAATAAAAAATATTTGGAATTGTAAAAATAATTTCGTATATTTGTATAACAAATTAAAAAAGTATGATAGAAGAAACTACACAACCTACTGAAAATGCAGTAGAATTCTGTGAAAGAACATATCCACAAACTTGTGATGAGTTCAAAAAAATCCTAGATGAAATGTATGTAACATTTTGTAAGAAACAAAGAAACTACGGACCAGGTAATATTTCAGTTGGTTCTCAATTAGAAACTGATGATGATAAGAAAGTTGCTTTAACTGGATTATGGTTCAGAAAGAATGATAAAATTCAACGATTACTTCAATTAGTTGTTAAAGGACAACCTGATGAAGTAGGAGAAAATATTCAAGATACTTACGAAGATTTATCCGTTTATGGTATAATCTCACAACTTGTACAAAGGGATAAATGGGCTAAGTAAATTGTTAATAAGTAATCACAAAAATTCGGTGTTTTTTGGGGTTTCTTTATATTTATATATACACCGAGTGTTAATAAGTTTGGCACTCAAAACTTTAAACTTAAAAAATAAATTAATTAAAACTAAAAGGTAAAAATCATGGCTTTAGACATTAACGCAATCAGAAGCAGACTGAACAAACTGCAAAACACACAAAGGAAATCAGATTCATTATGGAAACCAACACCTGGTAAACACCAAGTGAGAATCGTTCCTTACCAATTCGATAAAGATAACCCATTCATCGAATTGTACTTTCACTACAACATTAACAACAAAACTTACTTATCACCACAATCATTTGGTAGACCAGACCCTATTGTAGAGTTTGCGGATAAACTAAAAAGAATGGGTGATAAAGATGATTGGAAAGCAGCGAAGGCTATGGAGCCTAAGTTGAGAACTTTTGTTCCTGTTATCGTAAGAGGAGAAGAAGGTGAAGGAGTAAGATTTTGGGGATTTGGTAAAACTGTATATCAAGAAATCTTAGGTTACATTGCTGACCCAGATTATGGAGATATTTCAGACCCAACAAGTGGTAGAGATTTAACAATCGAGTACAAATCAGCAGAAGAAGCTGGTACTACTTATCCAACTACTACTATTAGAGTTAAACCATCAACTACACCAGTGAGTGAAGATACTGATAAAGTAACTCAATTTTTAGAATCACAAACTGAAATTACAGATTTATATTCTGAATTATCTTATGATGAATTAAAATCAGTATTAGAAGGTTGGTTAAACCCAAGTGGAGAAGGTGAGAAAGAAACTGTATCTCAATCTACCTTATCACAAAGTACCCCAGCTTCTAAACCAGTAGAATCTGCACCAACTACTACAACAGAATCTTCATCGAAGAAAACTGATGATGTAGCGGCTGCTTTTGATGATTTATTTAACAACTAAACCAAACTAAATGGCGAAAAAGAAGGCAGTAAAGGAGTTAGACTTGGCGGATATTCTGGCAGGTGAACTTAACAAACAATCGAAAGATTCCAAAGTAGCATTTTTTCTTAACGATGATGAAGCACCTACAAACGTAGATGGTTGGATATCGACAGGATGTGCAATGTTGGATGTGGCTGTTTCAAATCGTCCTTATGGTGGTTTACCCGTTGGTAGAATAACTGAAATCACAGGATTAGAACAATCAGGAAAATCATTAGTATCAGCACACCTCCTTGCGGAAACACAGAAACAAGGTGGTGTTGCTGTTCTTATTGATACAGAAACTGCAGTAAGTAGAGAATTTTTAGAGGCAATCGGTGTTGACGTTTCTAAACTTCTCTATGTTACGGCTGATTCGGTTGAACAAATCTTTGATTTTACAGAAACTATCATTGAGAAAGTTAGAGAAACTTCCAAAGATAAAATAGTAACAATAGTAGTAGATTCAGTTGCGGCTGCTTCTACAACTAATGAATTAGCGGCAGATTACAAGAAAGATGGATATGCTACTGATAAAGCTATTATTATCTCGAAGGCAATGAGAAAGATTACCAATATGATTGGTAGACAGAAAATCTCATTGGTATTTACTAACCAATTAAGACAGAAGATGAATGCTATGTTCGGTGACCCTTGGACTACAAGTGGTGGAAAAGCTTTGGCTTTCCATGCATCTGTAAGATTAAGGTTAAAGAATATGGGACAAATCAAGATGAAGGTAAATGGTAAGGATAAGACAGTTGGTATGAAAGTACGTTGTCAAGTTGTAAAAAACAGAATGGGCCCACCTCTAAGGGC
>Ga0206682_10001231_pt1 | contig 25541 bp, 17 predicted proteins | sample M240m12015metaG_FD_155444 | JGI IMG/M metagenome (GOLD analysis project Ga0206682, IMG submission 155444) | Ammonia-oxidizing marine archaeal communities from Monterey Bay, California, United States - M2 40m 12015 | ecosystem: Environmental > Aquatic > Marine > Intertidal zone | place: USA...
TCCCCGGTGGTTCCATAACAGCTATCGTCGCAGAAGAGGTCCTTGGTCAAGATCTTTGCGACGTGCTTCTCGAACTCACGGCGGACCTCGATGTAGCCCGCAGACGTGCCCTCTTTGATTTCGTTCTGCTCCTTTTCGGTGATACCGGTCACCAGACACCCAACCTCAAAGCGAAACTGCCTGGGCTTGCAGTTGCCATGGTTTTTCACGGTGAGCACGCCGAGGCCGACCTCGGCGACGTAAAAGTGGTTCCCGCCGCCCTTTCCATTGCCTTCGTGGAAGCCCCCACAGCAAGGACATTGGCCCACAGAGGTGCCTCGCTGTGGGCGACATTGGTCGCATTCAAAATCATACGATGTCGCTCCACTGAGCCAATGTATGCCGGTGAACCCCATGTCCTCGAGCAAAGGTGTCACAGATGCTTGCGTAAAGCTGCACTCCGTGTCGGCGCGTTCGACCTTGTGACCGACTTTGCCATCAAGGAAACTGTACAAATCGTTGGGCATCGGTGGTAAATTGTTGATGTCTCCTCGGAGTAGCTCGTAGCCCGGGGCATGGGCACCGACCACGTAGTTGCCCGTCGTACGGATATCGACGAACCCTTCGATGCCCACTGTGCCTTTCCAATCGCCGAATCGTTCTTCGTCCCATGCGAAGTACGTGTGGTACCCGCCTGATCGCGTTTTGACGATGTACGCGCCTTCCCCGCCGACCTTGCGCGTCAACATTTCTTCCGTGAGTTCAAACTCGCACTTGCCACCGTAACAATCCCAGTCGATGACGAGGACACGGTTCGGTCGCCCTGTCAGCACGCCGTACATTTCTCCTGGGATGACTTTCTGCGTATTCTGTTCATAGTTTGCTTCATCGAGGAACCCTCTGCCGCACGTTGGCTCCTTGTCCTGGTCGAGTGGGATCAGATGCATGCCGTTCGTAAATTCTCTGGCGTCCATATATATCACATAAGAAAAGAATTCTTTAAGCCGTGTTTTTCCTGGTCACATCGGCGCGATGACTGATTTTCAAGTTTTTCAACAGCCTGGAAAAGCACGTCAGCACGCCCCACTGGTCAACATTTTGCTATTTTTTCGACGAAATCGGGGTACTGCAAAGCACACGGCGAAGACGGGTGGTCGATGATCCGTGTGCCCGTGTCTTCTCTGATCGACCGCTCCCATTCGTGGCTCAAGTGGTCGCGCGACCTCGCGCGTGAACGAGGGTGCCAAATTTTAGGTACCAGAGGTGCCCATTTCTTCGTGGTAAGATGGTCCCTCGTGTATCACGCCGCTCCCCTTTAAGTATGAAAAGTTATGTCCAATATATTGCGCGCGATGTCCGACGGTACATCATAGTTAAGCCACACTTATTATATGACGGCGGCGTACCTGTCGGGTCACGGAAACGGAAACGGGTCACGGTCTCAGACTGAGGATGGGGTGGCCCATGTGACCTTTATATACCTCATATATACATATATACTACAGCTTATAGGGCTATCAATACATAATAATGCTATCAATATATAATTGATTGGATTGGGTGCTCATCCGCGCGGGCTGGTATCTATCTATCTATGTATGTGCGACGGATTAAAAACAGCACCAAATATTTTTGTAGTCGGTTTCATCGGTTTCCTCGATGGTCGAGCCTAGTTCCAGTTCACCGAGGAGCTGCTCGTCTTCTTCATGCAACCACGGTTCGTCCGCGCGTCTGGGCACAACGTTCGGACACTGGTTCACAAAATGGCCCAACTGACCACACCTGAAGCATCGATCACCCGCACCGCGCATCATGCGTTCGATAATCTCGAGGTCGGATCTCGGGAGAACGATCTGACTGAACGTCCCACCGCGTACGTTCTCAACGCCGTGTTCGGCCATGAGTCGTAACACGTGCTTGTCCTCGTCAAATCGCCCACCTTCCTCGATGAACAGTCGACGGTACGGTTTGTATCTTCTCGTCCACGCGGCACCCAGGCCGCTAAAATGGTCGTCGATCCTGTCGGCGATCCTCGACCTGTTGTCGCACCGCCCCACGTAGTATTTGCCCTGCGCACACGCGAGGCCGTATATCAGTGGCATGATCCCTGTGGTCTAGTGCCCCCTGGCCGTCGTCGCGCGCGCCGCGATGTGCGGGGGCACGCAGACCAGCGGCGGCGGGCGGGTCGCAGATGCGTCCATCACTAACGTCGAACGAGAATCGGGGTCTCCCGTGGGGTGGGCCCGTTGGCGCCCCGCGGGTGTGTGTGTTTTCTCGCGGTCGGTCGGACAATGAGCCTAGTGATGAGTATGACGTTGTATGTACATACATTACAGTTATTAATCATATGAACGTATGGCCGGCTGGACAAGATCCCACCCAACCCGCGCGAGGTCAACAGCAGCAATTGTCTTTGCACTTGGAGCATGAGTTTTTGCACTCGCACGACGGACACGCGCAGGAGGTGCATCCGCACGACTTACACGTAGTCGTATCGGGACACGCGCAATTGTCGGGGCCACAAGCATCACAGTCTTTCGGGCAGCACGCCATCGTCGCGGGTAGGTCGGAAGTGCGTCGAGGAATGGCGAAACGGGGGTGCCCTCGGTCGGTCGGACGGACTTCCGCGGTCGGTCGGACGAGGGGCTCGTTGGCGCCTCGCGGGCTGTGCGTATAAGCCCCTAGGGTTTAGGGTTTAGGATCGGACATACGGGGCCTCACTGTTTGGCGCGATGGACACATATATTAATTGATTTATGGCTATCATCCCGCGTATAAAGTCGGGTTTATTACTGTACTGTACATGCTACGCGTCGCTCCCGCTCGACCACTCGCCTTCTTCGCGTTCTACCGCCGCCGGCTTCGGTTTCACCACCGGTACCCGCACCTTTTCTCTTTTCTCTTCCCTTTGTGGAACGTGATCCCAACGTTCGGCGTCGACGCCGTTCCCACCTTCGCGTCGCTTTTTCGAACGTCTCCTGTCCCGTCCATCGCTTTTTCTTCGCCTCGTCTCGCCCGCGGCGTCTCGTCGCGGCGTCTCTCTCTCTCTCTCGCCCTCGGCTCGGCGCTTATCGTCGATCCTCGCGTTGGCGCTCGCGATGGCGCGCACGGTGTTACCGAAAAACTTCAAGTTGGGACGCGGTTTCACCGGCGACGCGCGCGCGACTTCGGGTGTCGGAACGGTTGTCGGCGCGCCGCCGGCCCAGGACGCGCGCACGGGCGCGCTCGCGCGCGCGCGCGATGCGTCGCTCGACTCGACGCTTCGTGAGTATTCGCGCGCGCGCGCGAGCGCGCGGGCGTGGCCGTCGCCCTCGGGGGACATCGAGACGCCGCGACCGGGCGACGAGTGCGGAGTCGACGCGCCGAACGCGTCGAAAAGTATTGATCACCGACGCGAGCGGCCGTGAATAATGATAAAAGAATCTACCACTGTAGGCTATTAGGAACCTGGTATTACGCGGATGCGGGGGACTGTTGACCCGTCACCGCGAAATACTCGAGCAACATGTTGTTCTCGGGCGCGAGACCGACGGCGGCGCGGAAGAAATTTTCCAGCATGGCGCGTTGCTTCGCGAGAGCGTTCACGATGGGCATACCGTTTGGCACGAGCGGGGCCTTGCTCCAATACGAGAGCAACACCGCGATGGGGTGAATGCTGTGAAACTGTTCGCCTTCGCACTTGACTTCGACGCGCGTCAAGAGTTCGGCCACGAGACACAAGTCCAGGATGAGCGGCGCCGCGAGCAAGGAGTCCTCGCACGTGTTGTGCATGACGATCGTGTTTTCGCCGTTCATGAAAATTGCGCTGGTGTACTCATCCATCGCTCGCTTGCTATCGCCGACATTCGGGACGTACTTGATCACGACGGTGTGATCGGGCTCCTCGCCCTCGTCGTAAAGCAGCGGATTACTCGCCACCATGTCTGAAACCACGTTCGCCTTGGAGATTTCCTTGGATCGGAAAGTCTGCGGCGCACTCAGGTTCAAACCATCGTTGTTACCTAAGTGATTGTAGCTCACGATGGATGTCGGCTTTAAGCCAGCGCCGATGAGGTAGTCGACCAACACCGACTTCATCTTCGTTTGACCAGTCTTGAAATCATCTCCACCGATGATCGAGTTCAGGCGAACCGCCGCTTGCACGACGCCTGGCACGAACGTGTTCTGTGGACTTCCGTTAATGAACGGTGTGTGCTCGTCTATGCACGCCAAGGCGAACAAGGTACTCGGCGAAATCTCTTCCTCGCCCGCTTTGATGGCGTTTCGCAAGTTTTCTTCTGTGTCGTGCACGCCCTCGCGCGTTTCCGAGTAACGCTCCGTGTTCGCCGTCCACAAAACGACGACACTATCGATTCCATTCTTTTCCTTGAAATCGCGAATGTCAGCGCGAATCTGCGCCATCTGCTCCGTCTTTGACCCGCCGATGACATTGTTTGCGCGAGACAACTGATTGCTCGCGACAAATTTCGGATCAAAGACGCTCGCTCGCGGCTTCATCCCCTCCATACGGGGTCGGAGCTGCCTTTGTAAATCGAAGTCTAAAACTTTGGCTCGCTCCATCGCGTCCGCCAAATTCGCTTCGTTGATGTCCCATCCGTCGACGATGACGTCGTTCGGGTTCGCTAGCGGCATCAACGACTTAAACGGCACGTAAACCTCCTCGCCTTCGAGATGTCCAACTCGGCACGTCCCACTCTGCGTGAGTGAGCCGTAATAATTAGGCTTCCGCACCCCATCCTTCGTATTCCACGTCACGTCGTGCTTATTCGCCAGCATACCCGCCGTGAGCGTCGATCCGTTATTCCCGCCCCACCCAACGAGCATGATCCCAACCTTCGGCACGCTCGTCCGCGTCCGAATCGTAAAATTCTTCGTCTCCGGCACGAGCGCGAAGCATTCCTTCCCCTCAACGCTCGTCGACGTCCTTCGCTCCACCCTCGTGCTCGCGTACGCGTGCTCGCTCTCCACGTACTCGATCCCCGTCGCCCCGTCCTCGATCGTCCGCACCGTCGCGCTCTCCACCGTGAACTTATCGATCAACATCTTCGTCCGCGCCCGCGCGCCCGCGCGTTCGCCCCTCGCGCGTCGCGCGTCCGTTCGTTCCGTTCGATCGCCGCACGATGGTCGATCGATCGCGTCGCGTCGCTCGCGTCGCTCGCGCGCGTCGTCTCGCGCCGCGGCGCGGGGCGCCGACCGTTCGCGCGTCGTTCGTCGAGCGCGTCGGCGTCTCGGCGACGCGCGCGCGCGTGTGCCGACGTCGACGACGCGCGCGCGACGTCACGGCGCGATCGCGGTCGTGATTTATCGATCGCCGCGCGCATAAAACATAGATCTCGCGGCGTCTCGAATGCGCATGAGCGGGCGCGCGCTGCCGATATATCGGGATGTGTTCGGACACGCGGGTATAATAGACACAGTGAGGTTGATGTTTCACATCTCGCGGCGCGGCACATCGCGCGTCGCGCGACGCGACGACGCCGCCGACGACGCGACGATCGCGACGATCGCGGCGAGGTTCCGAGACCGCGCCGAACCCGACGGTCTCGAACGCGCACCGCCGTCCGGGTCGACCGCGCGTCGACTCGACGTCGCGCGCGTCGACTTGAATCGACGCGGCGAAATTTGAAAATTTGAAACGACGCCGCCGACGAAGGATGGACGCCGAGGCGAAGCGACGGCGAGTGACGGCGGAGGCGTCGTTGGCGTCGCCGCCGACGGTGCGCGCGCCCGCGGGGGCGTTTGAAACGCCGGCGCGCGGGAAGACGGATGGGGAGGCGCGGGACGGCGGCGCGAGCGGGGCGTCGACGGCGACGCCGCTGCCGACAAAGAGGAAAGCGCGCGCGGGCGAAACGGGGGAAGGGATGGTTTTTGCGGCGATGCCGACGTTCGCGCGGGCGCTGAGAGACGCGTCGAACGCGAATGGGGCGGATTGGGCGCGCGCGGAGGACGCGCGGGCGGCGACTCCGTGCCGCGGCGGGCGACCGTTGGCGTCGCCGCCGCCGATGAAGGCGTCGACGTCGCCGCCGGCGCCGCCGCGAAAGCAGGCGCTATCGTACGGGATGTCGTACGGATACACGCCTTCGCGAGGGGACACGCGATACGATGCGAGCGAGCGGGTCGATTGCGAGGAGCCGGCGACGCCGGCGCTCGCGGGACCGTGCGCGATGATTCCGAGCGCGTTGGACGCCGCGCTTGGGTTGCCCATGATCGACGGCGCCGCGCTTCGCGCGTTATTAGCGAATCACGAGTCCGGTGGCGCCGGTGGGCCGGAAGTCGTCGCCATCGATTGTCGATTTCCGTTCGAGTACGCGGGCGGCCGCGTGCGCTCGGCGTTGAATCTGTATTCGCCGACGGACGTGCAGAAATTTCTCGCGTCTCGCGCGACGACGAGCGCAAACGTAGTGTACGTGTTTTACTGCGAGTTCAGTAGCGAACGCGCACCGCGCATGTGGCGACACGTGCGGAACTTGGATCGAAGAGATCACATGGCTACGTATCCGGCGCTCTCGTTTCCGCACACGTACGTCTTGCAGGGCGGCTACAAGCACTTTTACGAATCCTTTCCAGAGTGTTGCGAGGGCGGTTTCGTGAGCATGTCGGACACGCGCTACACCGACGCGTGTCGCGAGTTCACGTCGCAAAGCCGAGAGGTCTGGTTCGTCGCGCAGCGCGCGAAATCGATGACGCACGCGCCGTCGCCGTCCGACGAAGCTTTGTTTCGATCCGCCGAGCGATTTCGAGGCGCCGTTCGCGGACGAGGCATCGATTTCACGGGCATGGACGACGATTGATCGACCGATCGCCGCGTTCGCCGACGCCCCGCCGTCGCGCACGAGTCGTAGAATTGTAAACCGCGCCGCGAATCCGCGACGCGACCCTCCGATGACGGTGACGCGCGACGGTTGGTCGAAACGGTTGATGCAACATCAGGAGATGCGCGTGATGTGTCGCTACGAGTCGGCGAGGACGTTCGCGCCGCGGATCGCGTACGACTCGGACTCTTCCGACTACTGAAGCGAAACGAACGGGCGACGAAAAGAAACGACGTGAATGAGTCGGTAAACGAAACGCAGAAACGCAGAAACGAATGTAAACGAATGTAAACGAAATGTAAACGTGTGCTACGACGCGTACCGCGCGAGCGAAAATGGCCGAGGCGCCGAGGCATCCGTCGACCAGTCGTACTCCGCGTACGAGATTCGCGGTATTTTACCGCTCGTCAGCGCGGTCTCCAGCGCCACCTTGGATTCATCTTTCAGTCTCGGCGCAATGAATCTCAACACCTCTGTCGCGCCCGCGCCGAAATCTCGCGCGTACCACTGCATGATTTTCGACAGGCGCACTTCATTCTTGCGAGCGTCCACGGCGACGGTGCCGTTGAGAAAGGCTTCGGCTGCTACATCGAGTTGCGCGTCGATTTTATTCGCTGAATACGCTCTGATGGGCGGACACGCGTTCGCTCCGCAGTTCAACGCGAAGTGAATCCTGGCGTCACGCTTGGAGAGCGCGTATTTCGCCGCGCCGTCATCCTTGAAATATTTTGTCGCAAACTTCTTAGTCGGATGCGGCGCGTTGGCGCGAAGCAGTCCGTGCTCGATATCGTCCAAGGAATAAAATTTACCCCCAATATTGTACCCGACGCTTCCGTAAAACGCTAGCCGCTCGCGCGCGTTTCTTGGAACGCCCACGTTTACGAACGCGTGTTTCACCCCGACGTTGTACACGTTCAAAAGGAACGCCTTGCGAGCGTCTTCGTTTGCCAACTCGCCTTGATTCAATCGAATCGCTCGCAATTCGCATGTCGCCTCCTCAAACGCGCCGTACTGATCGTCCAGAGCGATGCCTTCGTAATCCACCATCCCAGTCTCCGCCGAGACGTGATACGACTCGATGATGGAGAACATTTTTCTCAAGTACGCGGCCGCGTCCACGGGCTTGGAGCTCACGCGATCTTTCCACGCGGTCCTGTAGGAATTCAAGACCCTGCGATCCAAGTCCATAGGCAGCGCGTATCGCACAGGACTACCCCTAGGAATCAACGCTCCCTCCTTCACGTACGCCTCGAGCGTGTGAAAATCATCCACATCGAACTCGAACTCGCCCTCGCCCGTGCGCGCCGTCATGTCAGCCAGCGCGAGCGCGTCGACGATTTCATCCTTTGACATCGTCGGCGGCTCGTTCGCTCGCTCCGCACCACCAAAACACGAACACCCACCCGACGACGACGCCATCATCGTCGCCTCCGCGCGTCGATACCGCATCGCGTGCTTCATCGTCTCCGTCATTCGAGCGTACGTCGTCGCTCGCGTCCTCGTCTTCTTATTCGCCTTCTTCCCCTCGCTCTCCTCTCCCTCGCGCGTCTCCAGCTTTATCGATTTAGACCTTCCATAGATCGACTTTCCACCCGGATCGTCCCTTTCGTCGTCCTCCACGTCTCGCAGCGCCCGCGGCAACGCGTCGACGTCGCAGTCGCCGTCCCTCAACAGCTCGCGCGCCAGCTTTCCCGTCCGCGCCAAGTGCGTGATCTCAACCTCCGATCCGACGTACTCGGCGTTAAAGAACACGGCGGGGGTGTAACGGTGTCCCGCGAGCGCTTTCAAGCCTTCCAATCGCGTCGACCGCGCGTCGGGCGTCAACGCGTCGAGATTAATTTTGTGAAATTCAGACTCTTGCACGCCCTCGTCGCGCAGCGCCGCGAGCGCCTTCCTCGCGCGCGCGCACGAGCCCTCGTGGAACACCGTCACGCGCGATACCGGCATGGTCGGTCGTCGGCGCGCGTCGTCGCGGTGTGCGGGCGCGGCCGAGCCCGGACGCACATCGACGCGCGAGGCGAGGGCCGACGACGAACGCGACGCCGCGCGCCCGCGACGGGAGAGCGCGCGCGACGGCTCGGAAGCGCATCCATGCGCGCGGTTTCGCGCGCGCGGGCGTTCGCGACGCCGCGCGCGGCGCGCGCCGGACGCGACACGAATCGACTTTCTCGGCCGGTGCGAACGCGCGGCGGCGATGATTCGCGGCGGATGCGACGCGCGCGAGCGCGCGGCGGTGATGACGACGCGATGAGACGGGTGGTGAAAGACGCGCGCGTCGAGCGCGCGCGCGAGGGAGACGTAGAGGTCCAGGAGGAGGAGGACGAGGTTGCGGCGTCGGCGTCCGACGTCGCCTTCGACGCGTTATCGGCGGCGGTGCGGATGCCGGCGATCGAGCACGCGCGCGCCGTCTTCCGGGACCGCGGGTCGACTGAGCTGTTTGAGCCGGGAAAGAGCTCCGACTTACTCGAGCGGTTTATCGAGCGCGAGATGGATGAGGTAGAAGTCGCGGTGAGCGCGTGCACGGTGAAGGAGGCCAAATGCTCGACGTGTAAAACTGGTTACAGTGACGTCGTGCTTTTACAAGCATTCGATTGGTTGTCGACGAAGCGTTCGTTACACAGCGACAAGTCTTACTATCGCAGAATTGAGGATCGAGTGCCGATGATAGCGGATTTCGGGTTTACGCACGTTTGGTTGCCTCCACCGTCGTTATCGGTAGACGAGCACGGTTACATGCCGTCGGAAATTTACAACTTGGACGGTAGCGAGTACGGCGATGAAGCGGAGCTTAAATCGTTGGTACAGGCTCTGAAAAAAGCCGGAATAGCAGCCGTGTGCGACATCGTCATCAACCATCGTTGCGCTGAGTACGCTTCGGATGGCCGCTTCATCTCGTTTGCGGACGAAGTAACGCCGAGCGGGAGACGAATAAATTGGGGAGCTTACGCCATCGTCGGCGACGATCCATTTTTTCGCGAAGGTCAAGGAGCCAACGATAGTGGCGACTCGATCGAAATCGCCCCTGATCTCGACCACACAAACGCCGAGATTCGCGAAGCGATCATCGAGTGGTTGAACTGGTTGAAAGATGACATCGGTTTCAGCGGATGGAGGTTCGATTTCGTCCAAGGCTACGCTCCGAATTTCGTGAGAGAGTATGTGGAGAAAACGGTTGGATTTGAGCAATTCTGCGTCGGCGAGAACTGGGTCGGGATGACGTGGTCGGGAAGCTTTCTCGAGTACAATCAAGACAAGCCGAGACGCGTGCTCGTGGATTGGTTGAACGCCGCAGACGAATGCGCGGCGTTGTTCGACTTCGTGACCAAGGGAATTCTACAAGAAGCAGTCAAGCGAGTAGAGTTTTGGCGGCTACGAGACCAGCAAGGCGGCATGCCTGGGCTTGCCGGCTGGGTACCGCAAAGTGCTGTGACATTTCTCGACAACCACGATACCGGATACCCGCAGAATCACTGGCCGTTTCCACTCGATCGTCTCGGTTTGGGTTACGCGTACACGCTTCTGCATCCCGGCATTCCCTGCGTGTTTGGCCCGCACATTTGGTGCTGCGACGAAAACTTGGGTTGGTCCCAATCGCTAACATCAGAAATTCGAGCTTTGTTGAGCTGCCGTAAGCTCGCCAACGTGTGCTGCGAGAGCAGAGTTGACATCAAAATCGCCGAGAGCGATTTATACGTCGCGTTCATCGATGACAAACTCATCGTCAAGCTAGGGCCGAGATACGACGTTCCGGGTGAAATACTCGCTCAAATCGCAGAGTTCGAGCTCGCAACGCACGGCGACGATTACGCGGTGTGGATTCGAAAAGAGTTACTCGAACAACCGTTCGAGGAGTGAGCATCGCGAGCGCCTTGGTAAGCATTTCGTTCATCGTTTTACATTTCGTCGGTGTTCCACATCTTCTTCCAAATCTACTCGAGGCTAGCCACGCGCGCAGAAATTTGCGACGCGTGCGCGACGAGACGTCGCGCGGCTTCCACCGCGAGAGACGCTCCTTTCATTCCCGGTCGCATCTCGCCATCTTTTTCGTAGTACTCGCGAATGTTGACCAAAACTTTCCCTTTGTACTTGCTCACCGTGCACCGTCGCGTGTTCGACATCTCGCACACCAGCTGCTCTTGGCTCGACGCCTCGCACGCCTCGATGGCGCTCGCCACTTTATCGATGTTCGCGTCGAGCACCCGCCACTGCGCCGAAGACAACGAAATCCCTTTCTTCCCCGGCTTGTACGGTCCCTCGCCACCGGCTTGATAGTACTCGCGAATGTCAACGAGCGTCGTTTCCTTCCACTTTCGCACCGTCACGCGCTTCGTCTTCGACAGCGCCACGACTTCGTTCTCCACCGCGTCGTCGCCGCCCGCGCTCGTCGCCGCGTCCGTCGTCGCCGCGTCCGCCGTCGAGCTCGCCGGCCGCGCGCTCTGCGTCGTCGCCGCCTCGCTCGCACCAACCCTCGCGTTCGCCACGAACCACCTCGGCGCCCCGCCCTCGCCGTCTTCTCTCCTCGCCGTCCCACGCGCCGCCATCGCGTACAGCGCCTTGTTCACCGCCGTCTTGTCGCGCTTCAAAAAGCTCGCCAACGCCTTCGCCTCCGTCCCGTCCTCTCCGATCGCCTCCAGCGCCGCCAACACTCGCGTTTCATCCAGCGCGCTCTCTTCCGCCGTCGCGCTCGCCCTCTTATTCCCTCCGATCGTCGGCGACCCCTCGTCGTCGACGCGTTCGCGCTTCGTCGTCGCCGTCGTCGTCGCCCCGCGCGCGCCGTCCTCGTTCGCCGCCACCGCCGCGTCCGCGCGCCCCAGGAACGCGTCGATCTCGTTTTGCACGACGATTCGATCGACGTCTCGCCCGTCGTCGCCGCGCGCCGCGCGCAGGGCGTCGCGCACGGCCTCGCGCACCGAGCGTTCGGTCGCGCGCTCTAAATCGAGCGTCGGCAGCAGCGCGCGGCACGCGCGGCGCGTCTCGAGCGCGTCGAACGTCGGCGCGTCGTCGCTCGACATCCCGCTCGGGCGGCGCGCGCGACGTCGCGCGCCGTCGTCGTCGCGCGTCGCGACGTGACGTCGCGCGCGCATCGACGGCGCGTCGACGAGACTTCGCGACGCGACGACGACGCGCGCGCGGGCTCGACGACGGCGCGCGAGGGCATCGTCGACGCGACGGTCTCGCGCCGAGGCATCGCCGACGCGCGCGCGAACGCGCGGACGATCGATTCGGGATGATGACGACGACGGCGTCGGCGCGTCGACGGGCGATGTCGCTGATGCGCGACGCGGTGACGCGCGCGACGCCGATGCGCGCGACGACGACGCGCGCGATGACGCATCGCGCGTCGACGGCGGCGACGACGGCGCGCGCGTCGACGAGGACGCGCGCGGGGACGGCGGCGACGGCGACGGCGGCGGCGGCGGCGGCGGCGGCGCTCGCGGCGACGACGGCGGGACGCGAGGCGAGCGCGGAGGCGCCGAGGACGAGCCCGGCGGACGCGGCGCTCGGAGGCGCGCGCGTGACGCTGTATCAGTACGACGTGTGCCCGTTCTGTAACAAGGTGAAGGCGTTTTTGGATTATCACGGGACGCCGTACGACGTCGTGGAGGTGAACCCGATGACGAAGGGCGAACTGGGATGGGTCGAGGATGGATGGAAAAAGGTCCCGATCGTCACCGTGGGGGACGAAAAGTTGAACGATTCGAGCGCGATCATCGCCGAGCTCACGAAGCGGTTCGACGCGAGCGGGTCGAGCGCGAACGCGGGGGCGTGGTTCGGGGCGAAGAAGACGAAGGCGTACCTCGAACGCGAGGCGACGTGGACGAAGTGGGTCGACGAACGCTTCGTGCACGTTTTGACGCCGAACATCTACCGCACGTGGGCGGAAGCGGTGAAATCTTTCGATTACATCACAAAGAGAGGGAATTTTGGGTACTTTGAGCGCGAGAGCGCGAGATGGGTGGGGGCGGCGTCCATGTACGTCATCGCCCATCGCGTGCTGAAGAAGCGACACGGAATCGAGGACGAGCGCGCCGATTTATACGCCGAGTGCGACAAGTTCGTCGACGAAGCGGTCGGCTCTCGTAAATTCTGCGGCGGCGATGCGCCGAATAACGCAGATTTGTGCGTGTTCGGTGTCTTGCGCGCCGTGAAGACGTTTGAGACGTTCGCGGACGTCATGGCGAACACTTCGATCCGCCCCTGGTACGAGCGCATGGAAAAAGCCGTGGGACCGGCCACCCGCACGGACGGCTTAGAGAACTGACTACATCCAAACGAATTATACTACACTCTACACTAGCGCGATTATTTTTAAATGCAAAGCACTCGTCTCTCACGAAGGTTCGACGCGCCGCTCGGCCCACGCCGAGGGCGGCCGCGCGCCCGTCTCGACGAAGGCCAAGTACGACTCCAGCACGTACTTCCCGATCGGCGTGAAATTCTCCCGCCCCTCTCTCAGGCTCCTCGCCAACTCATCCAGGCTCACGAATCTCGCCGCCGCCACTTCGCCGTCCGCGAATTCGATTTCGGCGTCGTCCCTGAGCACGATTTCAAAGCACGCGCCGAACACTCGCATGTACGCGTCCTCGTACGGAAACGTGAACAACTCCCGCACGCTCGCGCCTCTCGCCGCATCGCTCCCGAGCTCTTCCTCCAGCTCCCGTCGCATCGTTTCCTCGTACGTCTCCGCCGCCGCCTCGCCGTCGCGCCCTCGCGTCGCGCGCACCACGCCGCTCGTCGCCGCGTCCGTCCCGCCCGGCCACACGTCCTTCGTCTCGCTCCGCCGCGTCACCAGCGCGTCGAGCGCGCCGACGCCGCCGTCGCGAGACGCGCGCAGGACGACGCCGAACGCGCCGCGGCCGAGCGCGCGCTCGCGCACCGTCACCGCGCGCGTCTCGCAGCCGACGAATGCATTCAGCTCGTCCACGCGCGCGCACAGCTCGTCGCTCGCGCTCGACGACGACGCGAGAGCGCGACGACGTTCTCTTCGAGCGCGCGCGCGAATCGGCGCCGGACGCGCGCGCGCGGCGAGCGCGCGCGGCGCCATGCGGACGCGCGCGCGCGCGCGACCGACGGGCGCGACCGACCGCACAATCCGTGTATGCGTAAACAGTTAGAAACACACGAACGTACGAACGACACCGCCGTCGCGCCATCAAATCTCATATTTAAGGCTCTTTTCGCGCGCGCCGGCGCGGCGACGTCGCGGCGCGCGCGACGCCGCACACATCGACGCGCCATGCACGCCGCGCTCACGTTCTCCAACGCCGTCGCGTCCAAGACCGCGCTCGCTCGAGGTACGAATCGTCGAATCGGACGCGCTCCGGGCGACGCGCGACGCGCGACGCGCGACGCGCGACGACGCGCGCGCGACGGCGCGCGACGCGGTGGGAGGCGCGCGCGCGGCGATGAGGGGTCGCGGGCGCGCGCGCGCGGCGCGACGCGTCGCGCGATCGCGGGAAGAGGACGATGCGTTTCTCGACGATCGCTCGACGGCGCGCGACGGGCGAACGCGCGTCGCGCGCGCGGGAGGAAGGGGGAGATAAGAAGCGCGCGGACGGGGCGGTGACTGACCTGGAACCCTAAACGCGGGGTCGCGCGCGCGCAGGCTCGACGACGGCGTCGCCGGCTCGAGGGGCTTTCATCGTGCGCGCGGCGCAAAACAAGGTTGCGCGCACGCGATTGTCGCAAAAGGAACGCTTGTATAACAAGGCGCGAAAGTCTGAAATCACGACGCGAATGAAGAAGGTTTTCGTCAACGCGAGCGAACTCATGGCGGCGGACGCGTGCACGGAGGCGGATATTAGCGGTTTGGAAACGTTGATCTCGGAAGCGACAAAGTCCGTGGATAAGGCCGTGGCGCGGGGGATCTTGCACAAGAACACCGGCGCTCGACGCAAGGCGCGCATGTCCAAGTACAAGCAAGAGTTGCGACGGGACAAGGGTCTCTTGACGGCGTAAACGCGCTCGGCGAGAAGAATACAATTCTTTATTCGACAACGATAGGCGGGAGGCGTGAGAGTGTATTGTGTGTACGTGATCAACGATTAATTAGAAGAACTGGCGACGCGCGCCCACGTAGACGTTTGTAACCCAACGACGACGACGACGCGGCTACCGAAGACGCGCGCGACGGCAGTCGCCGCCTCGCGCGCGCGACTCCCCACCCATGCGCGCCGCGCTCGCGTCCCCTCGCGCCGCTCGTCCCGCGACGACGATCGTCCGCGCGCTTTCGACCGCTCCGCGCGCGCCGCGCGTCGCCGACGGCGAAACTCTCGACGTGCTCGGCGCCTCGAAGCTTCGCGTGGTGCAAAGCAAAGTCGGCTACCGCACGGGCGTCGACGCCCTGGCCCTCGCGTGGTTCGCGAGACGAAGCCGCGGCGACGTCGAGAGTTTCGCCGATCGCGCGTGCGACCTCGGGGCGGGCTCGAGCGGGGCGGTCGGGCTCGCGTACGCGCTGTCGGGAGCGCGGCCCGCGCGCGCGACGTTCGTCGAGGCGCAGCGGGACAGCTGCGAGAGGCTTCGACGAAGCGTCGAGACGAACGCGCGAGCGAGCGATGCGTTCGACGTCGTGCTGGGGGATGTCGTGGAAGACGCGCGGGCGCTGCTGGACGATCGTAAAATGCGGCGGGCGTTCGATGTGGTGCTGACGAACCCACCGTTTTTCGAGGCGACGCGCGGGACGCCGCCGAAGAATAAAGAGAAAAAAGGCGCTCGGTTTGGCATACTGGAGGATGGAGGCGCGGCGACGATTCACGACTTTATCGGGTTCGCAAAGGAGGCGCTGAGAGAGGATGGAGAATTTTTTGTCGTCTACCCCAGTCTTGGCCGCGCGCGGTTGTTGGCGGCGATGGTGGCGGCATTCGGCGACGACGCCGTGCGCGCGACGGATGTGTTCGACCACGAAGGCGCGTCGCGGCCGAGTTTAGTATTCGCCCGCGCGACATTGCGAGGATATTCAGGCGATGCGGTCGAGACGTCGTGCGCGCTTTACCAGGAGGCGCGCGTGGGAGAGGGGAAGCGGGCGTACGTGGATTCGTTTGAGATGTTTCTTCAACGCGTCGCGCAGGCCGGCGTGTGAAGAGTGTTGTAATAAATTACAGTAAAGTGAAAAATTTGTAAAGCCGTACACGTTGCGCCGATTAGTACGCGACGCTCTTGCTCTTGGACAACGCTTTTCGTCCACAGAGGCGCGTGACGTCGCCCATACCGTTGACCGGACCCGCCGCCGCGAGCAGGCCGATGAACAACACGACGGAGACGATGGACGAGAAGACGGCGGAGAGCACGACGATGGTGCCGAACTTTGTGAAAAAGACGATCACGGCTTGAAGTAACGCAAGCGCAGCGCACAGAGTTGTGAACGCCGCACCGAGGACGGGGAAACCCATGACACTGAGCGCCGAGCGAGCGCATTCCCGACGACTGACGCCTTCGTGGCGAGCAGCGTGCGCGTACGCGTGCCCGATGTGAACGACGTAATCAACCGAAAGCCCGATTAAGATGACGAGACAGATCCCTTCGAGGAACCCGAGATTCCAGCCCATGGAAACGACCCCGGCGACCGTGACGACGAGAATCGTCAAGATGCACAACAGTGAGTACAAGGTGATGATGACGTTTTGCGTGGAGATCATCGTCGTCACCGCAGCGATTGCGAGCGTCGTCCCGGCCGCGATGTACGCACCGTCTCGCATCTGAGCGACGGTATCCATCCAAGCCCATGCGTCAGACGTTTGAAACCCGTTCTTAAGTCCAGCTGGTGCTGTCGCCATCTTGGCCGCGAAATAGTTCTCCCAAGTTTGCCAGACTTTTTCAAGGTCTTCCGTAGGCGCGGTCCACAATACGTTTGTGGCGAACTGCACCGACATGATTTTCATCCTTGTTTGGCCATTACTAGTGTAGAACGCGTTCGAGAGTGGGCGAGACATCATCTGTACACTTGGATTCTGATCGGCGTAATACTTGACGCAACTGTAAAAGTTGGCCTGAGGGACTGGAATGGATGTCGCGCCGCCACACTCGGTCGGGCCACCCGCCGAGCCGAGCCAAGTTTCAAAGTATTCGAACCAACAATACGCTGCGTTATCGTTCGCCATGTTCGACTTTGTGTCACTGCAAAAAGTCTTCAACCAGTTTTGATTCGCAGTGGGTGAAAGATCGAACGACGTGTCCCATTCAATCGAAGCTCGGCTCGCGGGGTTGAAGTGATCGCCATTGTCCGACGGAGTAACCCCCCACAGAACTTTCGTCCACACCTGAGACTCCGTTGAGCTCTTGAAGCCTGAACGCCTGAGGAACGAAAATTTCGTGAACATGTGGTCGTCAGGGAGCAATTGGACTTCCGAGTCGCGCGGAGTCGACAGCTTCAAAGTGCCGACCATGCCGCCCGCAAAAGCACCGATGAGAGCCACCACGAGGAACCACCGGAGTGTGTGAATGATGGGGAACACTTTGTCTGCGAGCATAGCTTCAGCCACCGATCTTCGTTCGCGGTTGGAATCGATGACATCGTCAGCGTCGCGGGTTTTTGGTGGTCCTTTCTTGCAGTTGGCTCGAAAGCGTGCGATTGAGCCATAAAAATCCAGAAACCACGACCCAAACGTGTTCTTGCCAGTGTTTTCGTACCCAACGATGACGTCGTGCTGCCATGCCAGCAAAGCGGCAAATATCGTGATATCATACAGATAGTCAAATATGACCATCGTGCCCATGAAAATTGCGAAGACGCGAATGGGAGCGATGGGTATGATTGCGTTCGAGTAGAACGCTGCAGCCGTAGTCATCGACGTCAAAAACATGGCCCACGCGGAATCCCAATACGCGCGTTTCATGACTTCCGTAGCGTTCGCCCCGGGGACGCACCGACACTTGGACTGTTGGAACTTGTCGTACATCACGAAGCAATCGTCGGCGCCGATGCCGGCGATCACAAAAAGACCGATGAAGTTGAGAAACGGAAAGAAGTCGAGTTGACAGAGCGTCTTGGTGAAGAAAATGGCCGACGGGAACGCCAGTAGCACTTGTACGATTCCACCCACGGTCAATAGCACCGAACCCATGTGCACCCACATCAAGATGATAATGATGGAGATGGCGCTGACGGCGAGCGCCAAGTCTTTGAACAGCTGTTCGTCGACATACGCGTCTTTTACGTCCGAACTAGCGGTGTCATAGTACACGTTGAAATACGAACTCGAGTACGTCCAACCGCCTTCCCACGTGTTCAAACCCCATGTTGCGATCATATCGCTGTTGCCAGTCGTTGGGATGATGGAGCGGGTGAGCGATAAATCGGTGACGCCATTTAAGCCGAAAGCTTCACCGAGCGCCGCCGACTTCCAAGGCACAGGCGAAGTTCCCGAACAAGCCGCCTCAGAATCAGCAGCCTTCACGGGGGCGCAGGCGAGTAAGTATGTCTTCAAATTCGTCAGAGCCGTTTGCAACGCAGAGTTTGTTAAGTAGTCGTCGCAGCTCGAGGCCCCGGCGGTGTTCATGTACAGATACGTGGGGTACGAAAAGGCCCGCGAGCATCGCCTGTACGTCGAAGGCGAGCCCGAAGTTTCGATCTGCCAGTTCTGCCACGTTCCTTTATACGTCCCACCCGACGACCAATCCGACGACGTCGTCCCCGGCGGATCGCTGGCGCTCGAGCATACGCTCTGTCGCTCGCACAGGCTTCCAAAGTCGTCGCCGTCGCCGCCCCCGTTGGCGTGATCCATGAAAGACTCCGTCGCCTTGCACATATCCGCGAACGCTTGCGGCGTGAACAAATCACCCCCCTTCGATTCGAATATCAAGTGAAAATTGTTGTCGTCCTCCATGTTACTGTTGCTCTCCGAGTCGTACTGCCCCCCCGTTCCGCAGTCGGGCGTCCCAGACAACAACTTTCGTCGCGCGTTCGGTTCGCTCAGGTACGCGTTGTTCGTCGTGCCGTCGTCGAACGTGCTCTCGCTGTACAGGCTGTACGGCACCTGGCGATTCGCGATCGGCGTGCCGCGCGTTTCCCAGCCTTCGGTCTGCACCTCGAGCGTCCCCGTCACCAAACCGACGGCGGAAATTATCGCGGCGAACAAGAGCGTCGCGACGCAGGTCACGCACGGACGCCTCGAGATGGTGCGCACGACGAATCCCGCGTCGTCATCGCGCGCGGGCGCGTCCGCGTCGGCGGCGGGCATCGTCGGCGTGTGCGGGAGCGCGTGAGGGGAAAGAGGAAACGAAGGGTCAGATGTTACAGTTGAAAAATCAGGCGGTCGCGCGCGCGTCGAGGGAATCGCGACGACACGACCGAGCTCAGCGCAGAGCCTCGCCTGGATCCTCGCCCGGGGTCGGAACCCAAAGACCGCTGTCCACCATCGCGCGCATGTGCGCGCGAGCCTCGTCCATGGGGAGGGAGTTGACAAATTTTTTCAACGCGTCGACGGAGCCGGAATCGAAGGCTTCGCGCATCTCGCGAGGGAGGGCGTCGTACACGGCGACCGGGTCGAGACCACCGGGACCGAGACGGTCTTCTAAAGGGACTTCTTCGAGCGACGTGGGCTCGGCGGCGGACGCCGACGCGGCTTCCTCGCGAAGCTTGACCTCGGCGCGCTCGCGGAGCTTTTCAAAGTACTCGTCGAAGGACTTTTCGTACTCGCGAGCGACGTCCGGGTTGGTGTCTAGTCGTCTAAAAAATGGTTCCGCCGCGTCTCGCTCGCTCTTTTTACCAGCCTCGGCGAATTCGCCGATGGATTTGCAAGCGAAAGCGACCCGAGCGCACGTCCTCGCCTCGCGCGTCTTCTTCTCCATCTCCAAGTAAAGCGATTTCAAGAGCAAGTATCCCGTGGAGTGTTCACAAAATAGGTGCAACTTGCCGTTCGCGAACCATTCTCCGAGCTCACCGTACGACATCGACGCGTTACCGCTCGCAATTTCATCCAAATCCTCCCCGTATGTCTTCACGTACTCTTCGTACGACATCGTTTGCGCTCGAGCCACTTCCTCCGGCTTGCACGCCGCGCCGACCAATGTCTTCTCACTCGCCACGTAACACATCTCCTCCGCGTTGAACTTCTTTTGATGCTCCAACGCCTCTATTTGACGCTCAACGTCGGCGAGTTCCGTCCGTTTCGCTTCGATCGTCGCTCGCGCCGTCTCCGCGGCGCGTCTCGCCGCGTCCCCGTCCCCGTCCCCGTTCCCGTCCGCTTCGGGCGTCAGCGTTTCCACCGTCCTCACCAGCGTCTCTTCCTCGCTTTTAATCTCGCGCTTCAGCGCCTTCTTTTTCGTCTTCAGCGCGTCCACGCGCGCGACGCGCTCGCGCTCCTTGTGCTCGTGCGCCTCGCGTTTGATCCTTCGCAGCGTTTGAGCTTCGATGAATTGCGCCCCGGGATGGCTGTCTTCGTCGTCGCTGAGCTCGATGGCGTCCCATTTGGAGTAGTCGAAAGGTTTGGTCGACATGCTCGCGCGCGCGCGCGCGAACGACGAGGACCGAGCGCGGGAAAATGAAGTCAACTACAAGAGAAGGAGAGAAGAAGGAGCTTCTACGGCGAAACGCGGCTCAGAGCGCGGCGTCTACGACAATCATGCGATGTAGTCGCGTCGTCATCACGTCCACAGCCTCGTCGATGATGCGCGTGAGGAGTTCGTCGCACGATGGGGCGTCGTCGATGAGACCCATGACGCATCCGGCGCTCCAGACGCTCGATTCGGCGTCGCCGGTTTCCTGAAACGATACGCGATAGTTTTCCCCGCGCACTAAATGGTGAATCGCGCCAAAGTCTCCGGGCTTCACCGCCTCGATCGCGCGCACTTCTTCGGCGACTTTATTCTTATACACCCGCTCGTGATTCTTCACCGTCGTCATGACGAGCGTGGTTTGGTTCTCGTCGGCGGCGATTAACGCGCGTTTGATGCCATCCTTAATCGGCGCCTCGCGCGTCGCCATAAATCTGGTCCCCATGCACACCCCATCCGCGCCCAAAGCCAGCGCCGCCGCGAGTTGCCTCCCAGTTCCTATCCCCCCGCACGCTAGAAACGGTACCGTCAGCACGTCTCGCGCCTTGGCCAACAAAACCATCGCCCCCACGTCGTTCGTCCCCGGATGTCCCGCGCACTCGAACCCGTCCACGCTCACCGCGTCCACCCCCAACCGCTCCGCCGCCAGCGCGTGTCGCAGCGTCGTGCACTTATGTATCACTATTATCCCCTTTTTCTTGAACATCTCGATGAATTTCCCCGGATTCGCTCCCGCCGTCTCCACCACCTCGACGTCGCTCTCGCAAATCACCCTCGCGTACGATTCGTAATCCGGCGGTCGCAGCGCCGGCAGCAGCGTGAAGTTCACCGCGAACGGCGCGTATCCGCTCTTACTCTTTTCGCTCCTCCGCGTGATCATCGCGCGCGTTCGCGCGATCTCTCGTCGCAGATCCTCGGGCGTCGGCTGCGTCAGCGCCGTGAGCGTTCCGAGCGCGCCGGCGTTCGACACCGCGGCGACGAGCGCGGCGTACGCGACGTGGTGCATGCCGCCCTGCGTCACGGGATGCTCGAGTCCGGGCACGAGATCGGTGAGCCGCGTGCGCAGGCGCGCGCGTCGCGCCATCCGATGCGTCGCGATGCGATGCGAACGCGTCGACGAGTGACGACGACGCGCGCGACGCGTCCGCACACCTCGACGCGCCGTCCGATGCCGCGCGCGAACGCCCTGCGAGCGCTCGCGCGCGCGTTCGGCCGCGACGCGACGCTTCGCGCGCGCGCGGACGCGACGAAGACGCTCGTCGCGGTGGCGGCGGACGGCGCGACGCGATCGACGACGACGACGCGCGGAAGAACGCACGGCGCGGCCGCGGCGAAGACGGAGACGCGCGGACGAACGCGCGCGTTCGCGGCGAGCGCGGCGTCGTCGACGGAGGGAAAGTTTCCGGGCGCGACGGCGCGCGCGACGACGAGCCGCGAGGACGGCGACGCGAACGCGGCGACGCCGAGACGAGTCACGTTTGAAAGCGGACGACTCGCGCGGCTGACGGATGGGGCGGTGCTGGCGTACAGTGGGGAAACGGTGGCGCTGTGCGCGGCGACGGCGAGTCGAGAGCTCGATCACGGGTCGTTGATTAAAGGGTTCGCGCCGTTGATGGTGGATTATCGCGAGCGGTCGTACGCGAAGGGGAAGATTCCGTCGACGTTCACGCGACGCGAGGGCGCGCCGAAAGAGAGGGAGATACTGGCGATGCGGGTGATCGATAGGGCGACTCGGCCGCTTTTTGAGAAGAATTTCGCCAAGGAGGTGATGTTGCAGTGCGTCGTCATGGCGAGCGACGGCGTGGAGGATCCGGCGGTGTTGGCGGTGAACGGAGCGAGCGCGGCGTTGACGGCGTCGAGCATTCCATGGAATGGACCCATCGGCGCGGTCCGAGTGGCGGTGGTGAATAAAGAAATCATAGTTTCGCCGTCGGATGAGGTGGTGGAGAGTTCAGATTTCACTCTGTTTTACGCCGGGAACGAAGCGCGAGCGTTGATGATCGAGGCGCAGAGTAATAAATCTGGGGGCTTGGAGGAAACTTTAGTCGCCGATGCGCTGCGAAAAGCGCACGAAGCCGTGCGTGAGTTGATACCTCCTCAAATCGCGCTCGCAAACGAGATAGGTAAGCCCAAGCAAGAGCTCGCGGCGGCTCCCGTGACGGCGGAGATGAAGCGCGCGTGCTACGACGTCGCCAAGGCGCGATTAGTCGCGCTCTACGAAGAGCACATTCAGGATAAACACGAGCGTGGGCGTAAAATGGCGGAGCTACAAAGCGAAGTCGTGCGCGAACTCATGGATAGCCATCCGGAGTGGATGGAGAGTGGTGAGGTGAGCGAAGCCATGTTGGGTTCGGCGTACTTCGCCGTGTGCGGTCGCGTGCTTCGCGAACGAGTTCTCGACGAGGGCGTGCGCGTCGACGGACGCGGTGTGTACGAACTTCGCAATCTCGACGGTGTCACTGGAACGATGCCCATCGTGCACGGCAGCGCACTATTTGAGCGCGGGAACACGCAGGCGCTGGCCACCGTCACCTTGGGCTCGCTCGAAGACTCGCAGCGGTTGGACAATTTAACGGGTCCAACGTCCAAGCGTCTGATGTTGCACTACTCGTTCCCTTCGTTTTCTGTGAACGAAACCGGTGCGAGGGGGCTTTCACGGCGCGAGGTTGGACACGGCGCACTCGCGGAGAAGTCGCTTTTGGGAGTCTTTCCGGATGAGGACGCTTTCCCATTTGCGGTGCGCGTGAACACCGAGACTCTCGAGAGCAACGGTTCGTCTTCTATGGCTGCCGTGTGCTCGGGATCCATGGCGCTCATGGATGCAGGCGTGCCGCTCACCGAGCACGTCGGCGCAATTTCGATCGGTCTCGTCATGGACGAAGACGAGGAAACGGGCGAGGTCAAGCGGTACGCGCTCATGGACGACATCATGGGTCTCGAAGATGTTTTAGGGGATATGGATTTTAAAATTGCGGGCACACGTTCGGGCGTCACTGGCATTCAACTCGATTGTAAGCCTGCGGGCATTCCGTTGGATATTCTCATCGAAGCGCTCGATCGCGCGTCAGCGGCGAGGCAGAAAGTCATCGACGTAATGGAGCGCGCCGTGAGCGAGCCAAAATCTGTGATGAAGGACTCCGCGCCTCGCTATGGCAGAGCGACGCTGCCGCCGGCGTTGATCGGGAAACTTATCGGCCCTCAAGGTTCGAACATTAAGGCTTTAGAAAAAGAAACCGGGGCAAAGGTTTCCGTCGTTAACGACGATGGTGACTTGGCTGTGTTTGGACAAAACAAAGCGTCGTACGACGCCGCCATCGCGCACATCGAAAACTTGAAGAATTCCATCGTAGAAGTCGGCAAGACGTACGCCACCACGGTGAAAGAAGTGCTACCTTTCGGTTGCGTGCTCACTACCGCTTCCGGCGACGATGGGCTGTTGCACGTGAGCGAAATTGCGCACGAGCACACCGAAAATGTATCCGACGTTTATTCGGTGGGCGATCAAGTCGAGGTGAAGTGCGTCAAGAAGGACGCGCGTGGAAGCATCAAATGGAGTCGAAAAGCGCTGTTACCTCGTCCCCGTCCACCTGGACGCGAAACGCCGCGTTTCACGGTGAAGGCGAAGGCGACGACGCCATCCGACCCCGAGTAACTTATAGCAGACATTTAGAGCATTGAGTTGAAATCTACAGTATACTAGATGAGCTATTCGCGTTCCCACTCGTCCAACACGGGCTCGATGATCGCCGCGAAAAGTCGTTTTCGATTCCTCGTCACCGCTTGGTACAGATCGCCGAGTACGCGAGCCGACGCAAGGTTTTGAGTTTCGTTGGCGACGACGCGCGTTTCAAAGCCGCGACGACGCTTTCGTTGCGTCGACTTCACCGATTTCATCGGTGCGATTCCCGGTGGAAGTTTCACTTTCGACATTTCTCTATCGAACCACGCGTTTACATCCTTTTCGTCGCCGACGTTTCGCGAGAGCGCATTTTGTACTTCGCCCTCTACGTCAATGACAGACGTGACGACGTCGAACCACGCTTCCGTCTCCATATCGCGCGACGCCGCCGCGTCCGCATCAGCCTCATCACGGTCGAACGAAAGCACCGCGCCGTCCATGTTGCGTCCGTAACCCTCGACGCGTTCGCGCGCCGCGTACGGACCCACCACGCGCCACGCGTCGTCGTCCCTGCGATGCGCCACCGCGACGTGAGGAAGCCTTTCCAGCAGCTCGTGGTACGCAAACGGTCCGAGCGTAAACTTTCCGTCGTTTTCTTGTTCCGTCAACCACCACTCGCCGGCGTAAGGGTTTGCGGCAAAGTATTGCTCCATTTCGTGTCGTCTTCGTCGCGCTTCCTCCGTCGCCGCTCGCGCGCGCGCGGCTTCGTCTTCTTCGACCGCCGCGGCGTCTTCCGCCCGCTCCGTCCTCGCCGCAGCCTCGCGCGCGTTGCGCTGCGCCGCTTCGAGCGCCGCGCGCTCCGCCGCGCGCGCAGCCTGTCGTTCCAAGCCTCCCGGCTTCCCGCTCCAACTCACGTCTGAATCGTCGCTCCTCGCGTCGCCGCTCGCCGGCGGCTTTGACGTATTTCGCAACTGCTCCGCCACCGCGGCGTTCAAACGCTCGGCGTCGAGCTCACCGTCCATTCGCGCGCGATCTTCAATCACCCAAAACGGCTCGCGAAGATCGATCGGCGCGGGTTCCTCCGGCAGCGCGCCCTCCTCGTCCGGTTCCGTCCCCCGCGCGCGCCCGTCCGGCCGCGGATCCCGCAACCGCGCGTTCACCGCCGCGCTCCACGTCCCCGTCTCGTCCTCCTCGCCCAGCGGTTCCCCCATCGCCGCCCGTCCTCGCCGCACCCTCTCCCGCGTCGCGCGCAGGATGTCCCGCCACCCTCTCGGCCGTCTGTACGCCCTCGCGCGCGCGTCGTCGCCCGCCGTCTCCGATCCCATCGCATCCCGCGCCGCCGCGTCCTCGCACCCGCCCTCGTCCGCGACGTCCGGCGTCACCGCGCGCGCGCGCGGGAGCTCGCCGCCGCCGATCGCGAGCAACCGCGACAGTCGATCGTCCAACGCGCTCGCCCTCGCGTCGTCCCCGCGCGCGCCGGCGTCGTCGCGATCGTCATCGGCGACGCCGTCGTCCGCGCCGTCGCCCTCGCGCGCGCGCGCGTCGTCGGCGTCGTCGTCCTCTTCGTCGCGCGCGCGATCGCGCGCGCGCAGCGCGTCGACGACGTCGCCGACCGTCGTCTCGCGTCCGTCGCCGTCGCG
>Ga0206682_10001235_pt1 | contig 25506 bp, 20 predicted proteins | sample M240m12015metaG_FD_155444 | JGI IMG/M metagenome (GOLD analysis project Ga0206682, IMG submission 155444) | Ammonia-oxidizing marine archaeal communities from Monterey Bay, California, United States - M2 40m 12015 | ecosystem: Environmental > Aquatic > Marine > Intertidal zone | place: USA...
TAGCAATCCCCAAGTTAGATAAAGTTCAAAGACGAGATTTTAGAAAATTAAACAACCCAAGATCTCTTAATGAGTTACAGGAAATGGTTCCTTCTTTAAATTGGCCTTTAGTTATTAAAGATTTAGGAATTGAAAAAGAGTTAGATACACTTATAGTTATGCAACCTAAATATATGGAGGTTGTTCAAGAAATTTTTAAAAGTGCTGATATTAAAACTTGGAAAATTGTAATGCGTTGGGCAACATTAAATGATGCAGCTGGAAGGTTAACTACAGAAATCGAAAAAGCAAATTGGGATTTTTATAGCAAAACACTTAATGGCGCCAAAAAACAACGTCCAGCTGATGAACGAGCTCTTGCTACTGTAAATAGTACTGTTGGTGAAGCTTTAGGAAAATTATATGTTGATGAAATGTTTCCTCCAGAAGCAAAGGAAAAAGCAGAAAAAATGATAGCCAATGTTATTCAAGCTTATAAAAATCGAATTATGAATTTAGACTGGATGGATCCTCAAACAAAAGAAAAAGCCATTGAAAAGCTTAATAAATTCACTGTGAAGATAGGATATCCAGATAAGTGGGAAGACTATAGTTTAATGGAAGTTAGTTCAGATAAAGGGTATTATGAAAATATGACTGCAGTGATAAATTGGGGGTTCAAAAAAAACCTATCCGAAATTAGTGAGCCTGTAGACAAAACAAAATGGGGAATGTCACCCCAAACTGTAAATGCTTATTTTAATCCTTTTAATAATGAAATTGTATTTCCTGCCGCCATTTTACAACCTCCATTTTATGACTATAAAGCAGACGATGCTGTAAATTATGGTGGTATTGGTGCAGTAATTGGTCATGAAATCTCCCACGCTTTTGACGATGCAGGTTCTCGCTTTGATGCAGATGGAAATTTAGTAAATTGGTGGTCTGAAGAGGATTTAGCCCAATTTACACTAAAAGGAAAAGCATTAATAGATCAATACAGTTCTATAGAAGTATTGGATAGCGTTTATGTTAATGGTGCATTTACCTTAGGTGAAAACATTGGTGATTTAGGTGGTGTTCTTGCTGGATTTGACGGGCTTCAGCTTCACTTTGAACAAAATGGAAAACCAGGTAAAATTGATGGATTTACTCCCGAGCAGCGTTTTTTCATGAGTTGGGCTACCGTATGGAGAACTAAACAAAGAGAAGAGTCTTTGATAAATCAAGTAAAGACTGATCCTCACACCCCAGGAAGATGGAGAGCTACTGAACCTTTGAAAAACGTAGATGCATTTTTTGAGGCCTTTAATATTATTAAAGGAGATGCCATGTATATTTCCCCTGAAAATCGAGTTCGTATTTGGTAAATTTTAAAACAAACTTTACTTTTTAAATGATTTATAATCAACGAATTAAAAAAAAGTGAAGGATATCAAGAAATTAATTTATTGCGAATTAATAATTAGGCAAAATGAGAAGATTAAAAACCTTCAACTACTAATTAAATCAACAACCGATTCTAGGAATTCTGATACAAAAAGTTCTGCTGGTGATAAACATGAAACTTCAAGGGCTAAAATTCAAACGGAAATTGATCATTATTCTAAGCAGCTGTCAATATCCTTAAATCAACTTCATCAATTAGATTCAATAGATATTAGCTTAAAAAATAACAAAGCTGTTTTTGGCTCATTAGTTATAACCAATAAAGCGACTTTTTTTATCTCCATTGGATTAGGCAAGATTAATATTAAAAGCAATGATTTTTTTATAATTTCTTTAGACTCTCCTATTGGAATGATAATTAAGAATAAGACTATTAATGAAAGTTTTCAGTTAAGAGGAGTTAATTATAAAATTAAAAACATTGAATAAATATATATTTATGTTCGTAATTAGTGTTTTTTCTACATTAATTGCTTAATTAACTAGAGTAATTCCCTCTGTTGCAAAAAAAAATTAACAAAAATTTGGAAATCTGTTGAATTAATAGTTAAATTCGTTCAACAAACGATAAACTTTAAACTTGAATATGGAAACTTTAAATAATATGTTACTCGCAGTACCCAAAATGGCTACTGATGATTATGTTGGTTTTACATTTTTTGTAGGATGTATGGCCATGATGGCGGCTTCGGCCTTCTTTTTCTTATCAATGAATTCTTTTGACGCAAAATGGAGAACTTCTATTTTAGTCTCAGGACTCATTACTTTCATAGCAGCAGTTCACTATTATTACATGCGTGATTACTGGGCTACTAACGCTGAATCTCCAACATTTTTTAGATATGTTGATTGGATTCTAACTGTACCATTAATGTGTGTAGAATTTTATTTAATTCTAAGAGCAGCTGGTGCAACTAAAAGATTAATGTGGACTCTTATTTTAGCATCTACAGTAATGTTAGTAACTGGATATGCTGGTGAAGGTGTAGACCAAGCAAATGCCCAAGTATGGGGAGCTGTTTCTGGTGCTGCTTACTTTTATATAGTGTATATAATCTGGTTCGGAGAGGCAAAAGCATTAGCTACTTCAGCTGGTGGAGAAGTTCTTAAGGCTCACAATATTTTATGTAAATTTGTATTAATAGGATGGGCAATTTATCCAATTGGATATATGGCTGGTACTCCAGGTTGGTATGAAGGAATATTTGGTGGATTAGACATGGATGTTATTTATAACATTGGTGATGCTATCAATAAAATTGGTTTTGGTCTAGTTGTTTACAACTTAGCTGTTTCTTCTTCTTCGAAGTAACATAAACTAAAAATATTTTTTTAAGGAGGGCTTGCCCTCCTTTTTTTATGCTATTTTTTAAAAAGCTGATGTTCTGTCAGCTCATTAATCCATGATGGAAGTTTATTTGGCTCGTATTTTATTCCCATTGCAGAAATAACCACTTTAGGCATTACTAAACCTTCTTTACTAGTGTATGCAAATTTAACTACCGATGCCATATGAGTTTTTCCATTTCTTTCTGCTTTCTGAAAAAAATAAAACCATTTATCATCATATCCAATAATTTTAGTTTGTAATATAAAACGCTGAAAAAGTCTTAATCTATATCTATATTCATTATAAGTTCCAATAATTGTTAAAGACCATTTATTTCTTTTTAGAAAACCTCCCATGTTTACTTTGGCACCAAGGCTAAATCTTCCTAAATCTAAAAGTGTAACATATCTACCATTATTAAGTTCCATGAAAGGATCTATATCTTGCGGTAAAACCATAAGATTTATGCGGTCAATATATTCATTATCAAAGGAAAGTTTCTTTTGAAATTGACTTACAGTAACAACTTTTATTAGCCTTAGTATAGGGTACATATTTAAATAGGATTAAAATTGGCCTTTAGATGGACTAACTTATTAAGAAATGTACGGTTTTCTTTCCAGCTTTTTTCTCTGTTAAATTGAATAAATTCTCCGGCTCCATGAATTGTAAAATAATCCCCGTTATAAATATTTAAATGAAAAAAAGGAATGGTCCAAGCGTAGGTATAAATACCTTGATTTATGTGTAAAATTATTCCACTTGGTCTAATTTCAATATTTCCATATTGTAATCCACTAACTTTTAACTTTAAATGATTCATGTTCTCACTAAAATGTTCAATAATCATTCTTCTAGACCCTATACCGCCGAGCTTTAATTTATTGATTATAGAATAAGCATTTCCCATTTCTTGGTTAATGAGTTTTTCATTCTCTTTATTTTTGTAGGTGATGTTGTATAACCCCATTTATTTAAAGACTGTTTAAAAAATTGTCAGCTGTAACTAAGTGAGTTTCTTTTTTGGATGAATTCATTTTATCAAAACTACTAATTAGCATTCTCATTCTAGGGTTTTTAAGGAAAAAAGCTCTTTGTTTATCCATAAAATTCCAGAATAACCCGTCCCAAATTTTACACCATTCTCCTTTTTTATAATTACTCATTTTTATAATATAATTGCTACTACTTATATAAGGTTTAGAAGACATTAGTCCTCCATCGGCAAATTGACTCATTCCGTAAACGTTAGGAACCATTACCCAGTCATAAGAGTCAATAAAAAGCTCCATAAACCATCTATGAACTTCATCTGGATCAAATTCACATAAAAGCATAAAATTCCCAACAATCATTAATCTTTCAATATGATTTGCATATCCAGATTTATTTATTTTATCTATAGTATCATCAAGAGGTTCGATACCAGTTGTTCCACTATAAAAAGATTCTGGAATTTTCCTGTTGAATCCCCAAAAGTTTTTAGTTCTCTCTTCAGTTCCTTTGCAACGATAAACACCTCGAATAAATTCTCTCCATCCAATAATTTGCCTTATGAAACCCTCACAAGAATTAATAGGAATATTATTTTTTTTATAATATTCTAGTGTTTTATTTACAATAATTTTAGGATACAATAAACCTGAATTTATAAGTGGTGATAATATGCTATGATTGATAATTGATTTCTCTTTTAATATAGCATCCTCATAAGGACCAAACTCTTTAAATCTAGTTTTTAAAAAATCATTGAACCAATTTTCAGCAGTTTCAAAATCTGTTGGATACAGAGGGTCATCGCTTAACGCACCATTATTATTTTTAAAATTATTTTCAACATATAATAACGCTTCTTGATGATTTTTAGTTTTTTTTGGAAAATTAATTTTCGGAGTGGTTTTATCTTTAGGATACTTTTCTCTGTTTTGATCATCATAGGTCCATTTGCCGCCTTGTGGAGTGTTTATACCATCTAATAAAATATGAAGTCTATTTCTTTCGGCTTTATAAAATGATGTTTGATATAATTTTTTCTTGTCTGTTCTAAAAAATGGATCAAGATCTTTTTTGGTATTAATAAATGCAGGATTTTCAAATAATACAAGTTCAATACCTTTCTTTTTTGACGATTCTCTTAACCTTTTTTCTAGCCAATTATCTTCAGGATCAATACATTGAATTTTATCAATTTCAGTACTATTTAGCTGATCAATAAACTTTCTAATATCTGAGTTTTCATCGTTAGAATTTATATAATTTACCTTGAGCCCTTTAAGCACCAAGAAGTCATAATAATTTTTCATGGAGCATCTATGAAAATATATTTTTTGTTTATGAAAATTATAATGATTAAAGAACATGTTCTCTTCAATAATATAATAAGTGGAGTTTTTATCTAAAAGCTCGGAGTCTTTAAATAGTTGGTTTGGAAAAATTATATTTATTTTCATCATTAGTAGTAAATTTCAAATGGTATACCTAATTCGTCATTTTCAGGTGATTGTGTAATAATTCTAGATCCGTTTTTTTGCCATTTTTTTGAAGTTATCGCTAGTGCAATTGAGTCTAAAATATCATCTTTTTTCACCATTTCTTTTTTATTTTTCTTAAAAAAATCTTCTACAATAAATGAAATTTGTTTTTCATAATTGCTTAGAATAGAAACCCTTTCTTCAAAACCATCTTTTGTTTTTTTATTAAATAAAAGTGGTTTGTTATTATTTAAATTGATAAAACAAAATTCAGGGTGTGATTCATGAATTAAAAATTTATTTTCAATATTAGAACTTAAGAACTCATCGGCCTCTTTAATTTTTTTACTAATATTCCAAGACTGTATTGAAATGCTTCTTTTGGTTATAATTTTATTTGCTTCTTTTGCAGAACTGTAGTCAACACTTAAAATTGCTTCTCGGCAAGGAGCTGTAAAAACACTACTTTTTTTATTTTTAGGCAAATAAGTTCTTAATTTAAAATCAATGCTTCTTTCAAAATTTTTAGAAGAAAGCCCTAAAGGTATATCGATTAATGTTAGGTTATTAGTTCCGATAGTTTCAAATAAATTATTTAAATTTTCATGCAATTCTATCCTAATATTCTCCTGTATTATACAGCAACACCAACCATTTATATATCCATCAATCCCTACAAACATTCTGTTTAATATTTAGTTTTTAAAATTAAACAAAATTAATAATTTTAGTATATTTGTTTATCAATAAATGAAAACTTTCCTCTACATATTTTTTGCAATTTTATTTGTTTTTACTGCATGGCAATTTTATACTTCTTATTCTAATAAAAATTATGAAACGCTACCAAATGTAATTCTTGGCACTATAGATTCTATTGACTTTAAAATCTACGATGAGTACATAAAAGCCTCTGTTAATTCAAAGGCCTACAATATGAACTCTGCAAGTAGTAAGTTTCCAGTTTTGGCCAACTATATTTTTGGTGGAAATAAGGATAGTTTGCAAATAGCTATGACTTCTCCTGTTCTTTATAATATGAGTACTAAATCCTCTTTCTCATTTATTATGCCAATGGAGTTTAGCAATCTACCATCTCCAAACACCGAGGATATATTTTTTGAAACCGTGAAAAATCAATGTATTGCTTCAATAAAATTTAGTGGTTTTGCAAACGAAAATAATTGTGCATCTAATCACAAGATGCTGTTAAATACTTTAGAGAAAAACAACATTAAATGCAATAACGATTTCATGATTGCTGTTTATCAACCTCCATTTCAATTTATTAATCGAAAAAATGAAATTTGGGTAGAAGTAGATGCTTTAGATGTAAAAAATAAACTTTTTAAAGATTGAATTTTTTTCGTTCTGTTTTTAAACTTAAATGTCCAAATTGTAGAATAGGTAGTCTTTTCATAAATCAAAATCCTTATAAATTAAGAGATCTTAACAAGATGCATGAATGCTGCTCTAAATGCGATCTAAAATTTTCATTAGAGCCAGGTTTCTATTAAGGTGCTGCATATGTAAGTTATGGATTTCAAGTATTGAATTCTCTTATTGAATTTAATCTTTTATTTTGGTTTACCAGCATCCACTGGAAAAATATTATATATTTTATTTTGGGCTTTATAATTGTCTTAACACCATATATAGTAGTAGTTTCCAGATCGGTTTGGATTCATATGTTTGTTACTTATAAGTCTAAAAAATTCTAGTTTTAATTATCAAAACATCTAGAAATTAGTCTAAATAAACTAATTCATTTATATTACGTATAATTATTAATAATGTATTGATTTATTTTAAATCGCATTATAACATGACGACTTTTATTAAAGAAAAATATTTATTACTGTTATTTTTTCTGTTGCTAATTGTTACTGGAAACGCTCAAAATTTTGTTGTAAACAGTATCGTTGATGCAGTAGATGCCAATCCAGGGAATGGGATTTGTGATGATGGAGCAGGAAATTGTCCACTAAGAGCAGCAATACAAGAAAGTAATGCACTTGGCGGGGTACATTCAATTACATTACCTGCAGGAACGATTACTCTTTCAGTTGCAGGAATCAATGAAGACGCTTCTGCAACAGGAGATTTAGATGTTACTTCTAATATTACAATTAACGGTGTTTCTCCCTCACTTACTATAATTGATGTTAATAATATTGATAGAGGATTTCATCTTCTATCATCGGGGCAGCTAATAATTTCAAATACAACAATTAAAAATGGAAATACATTAAAAGATCACGGTGGTGGGTTTTTAAACCAAGGTATATTATCCATTAAATATTGTCATATAACAGAAAACACGTCTACTTTACCCGTTGGTGCTACTTATTCTGGTGGATTTGGCGGGGGAATTGCAAATTTTGGCAATTTAACAATAGAAAATTCAACCTTGTTTTTAAATGAGGCAATTGGTGGTAGAGGTACTAATGGCCAAAATGGAGGAGGAGGAGGGGGAAGTGCTCCTGGCTTTGGCGGAGCTATTTATAACAACTTAAATGGAGTAATAACACTAAAAAACTCTACTATTTCAAATAATAGTGCTGTTGGGGGGAAGTTTTCATCAGGATCTACAAACGGGGGTAATTTCACCTTTACTGGAAAAAGAGGAGCTGGACTACTTGGTGGTAATGGAGGTGCAGCTGGAGGTAGTGCAGGGGGTAATGGAGGCGATTTTTCTGGTGGAGGCGGTGGAGGAAGTTCTGGAAGTTTTGGCGGCACAGGCGGCACAGGCGGCTATGGTGCTGGTGGTGGTGGTCGTGGAGCTAGATCTGGTGGAGGAACTTCTCCTGGCACAGGCGGCTTAAATGGATTTGGAGGCGGACAAGGCTGTAATCCATGTTGTAGTAGTGGTGGTGGTGGTGGTGGTGGTGCAGGTTTTGGAGGCGGAATTTTTAACAACGGGGGAACAATAACGTCTATAAATTCTTCAATAGCTTTTAATAGTGCTTACGGTGGTCAAGGTCAAAGACTAAATTCAATAGGAGGATATGCTGCAGGAGGCACTCCTGGACAGGGACTAGGCGGAGGAATTTTTAATAGATCGGGTACAGTTGATTTAACCAATACACTTATTGCAAGCAATACCAATTATAATGACATTCTGAATTCTAATACTGCTGGAATTGCTTCTAACGAAGAATTGTATGGAACATTTACATCAACCAATGGACATAATTTAATTTTTAATATTGGATCTGGTGTTTTAACAGGAAATACAACTGGAAATATTATTGGGCAAGATCCACTAATTTCTTCATTAGCAAATAATGGGGGGTCAACCCACACAATAAAAATTGCAACCTGCCCAGCTAGTCCTGCTATCGATGCTGGATTAGACGCTGTAGCTCCAGCTTTAGATCAAAGAGATCTTCCTCGATTAAATAACTATGGAGGAGCTAACATTGTAGATATTGGAGCCTTTGAATCAACGGATACACTATTTTATATTTCAGGATCTGTCATTAATGATTGTGGTGGGCTAAATAATGGTCAGGCTTCTGCCAATCCTATTGGCGGTAGTTCTCTTTTTATATTTCAATGGGATTTTTTAGCAGCAAACCAAACGACACAGACAGCAATTAATTTAGGTGCAGGAAACTATACAGTTACTGTTAGCGATACAAATGGATGTTCTAAAGACACTACTTTTACAATTCTAAATCAATCTTCTAACTCAGGAAATGACAATGATACTATTTTATGTGTAGGTGACACAACTTTTGATCTAAACCAGCTTCTTTCTTTAGGAGTTGATCCAGGAATATTTACCGAAACAACATTTTCAGGACAATTTAATTCTTTATCAGGTATTTTAATTACGACTAGCTTAGCAGGAACATATTCTTTTATTTATGAAACTCAAGCAATTTCACCATGTATTTCAGATACAGCATTTTTTAATGTAACGGTTAACCCTGTTCCTGCTGCGCCAACTTTGGCAAATATTTCTATTTGCACTAATAATTCGGCTACTTTAACAGCTACATTGCCAGTAGGTAATTATCAATGGTTTGATTCAATTTCTGCTGTTAATGTATTAGATACTTCATATACTTTTACAACTCCTATATTAACATCAACTAAATCTTACTACGTTCAAACAACAATTAATGGTTGTGTAAGCCCTATTACAACAGTAATTGTTAGTGTAGATTCTAACTTGATAGTTGACGCAGGATTAAGTGCTATTATTTGTGAAGGAGATAGTTTTGATTTAAATGCAGATCCTTTTAATGCATCTTATAGCTATAATTGGGATGAACCAGCAAATCTCAATTTTTCGAATTCGTATAATCCAACTGTATCGCCGCTGCAAACCACATTATATATGTTGACAGTTAGCAACCCTAATAATTGTGTTGGTATTGACAGCATAGAAATTAGAGTCATACCAAAATTGAGCGTGCTAAGTACCCTAACAAACCCTCTTTGTAATGGCGGAAATGATGGGCAAATTAATTTAATTCCTCAAGGAGGATCAGCACCATATAGTTGCTCTTGGAATACTTCCCCTATCCAAATCACTAATACAATTACTAATTTAGCTGCGGGAAATTATACTGTTTCGGTAACAGATAACTTTGGATGTTTTGTAGACTCTACCTTTACTTTAATTGATCCATTAGGGTTTTCTTTTACAACAGATTTTTTAAACTCTAACTGTGGCTTGCCTGATGGCTCAGTTTCGGTACTTAATTTTACAGGTGGGTTTCCTGACTATAATTACAATTGGGGTGCAGGCCCAACAACAGATAATACACTATCTAGCTTACTTTCCGGCACATATTCAGTAATTGTTACCGATGCCAATAACTGCGATACCAATATAAGTATTACTATTTTACCAGGGAACAACTTGCCTTTTATGGCAAGTATTGATGCAAAATTAGATGTCATTTGTTTTGGAGAATCTTCAGGAACAGCTACTGCAATTGGATCTGATCCTTCAGCCACCTACAGCTTCTTTTGGAATAGTGCTCCAACACAAATTACTCAAACGGCAACTAATCTTCCTGCAGGACAATACATTTGTACTTTAACAGATAATATAACAGGTTGTATTGACACTACTTTAGTAAATATTCTAGAACCAACACAATTAACAGTTAATGCTGGAAACGATGAATCTATTTGCTTTGGAGAAAACACTAATATTTCAGCAATTGCTTCTGGAGGCACTCCTCCTTATAATTTCTTTTGGGATAACTCATTAGGAACAGCTCAAAACTATAGTGTTTCCCCAATTATAACGACTACTTATTTAGCAACTATAAACGACGCATGTTCAAAATACGTAGGAGATTCGGTAACAATTAATGTGAATCCGCTCCCAGTTGTTGATTTTACTGCTGCAAACTTAATTCTATGTGAAATTCCTCAATTGCCATTTGAACTAACCAACTTAACTCCAAATTCAGAATCAGTTACTTGGGATTTTGGTGATGGGACTACAGGGTCAACAAATGTGGCAACACATACATATAACAGCCTTGGGTCTTATGATGTTACTTTAACGGTAATTAATAGTGCGGCTTTTGGAAGTTGTCTAGGATCTTTAACCAAACCTAATTATTTACAATTTTTCACAAATCCAACTGCAGACTTTACCATGAATCCGAACCCAACAACTATGTTTGATCCCACAGTAAGATTTTATGACCAATCGGATATTAATATTACCAACTGGAATTGGGATTTTGGAGGATTAATGCAAAGCAGCTCACAAAACCCTTTTTATACTTTTCCAGTTGACACTGGAAACTATATTGTAAGCTTAACGGTTACAGATATTAATGGTTGTGAAGCTACAAATTCTAAAAATGTTGTTATCAAAGGGGAGTACGGAGTCTTTATTCCAAATGCATTCACTCCAAACGGAGATGGGCTTAACGATGAATTGCTTCCCAATGGATTTGGTATTTTAGATCAAAACTACAAGTTCTATATTTTCACTCGATGGGGAGAGCTTATTTTTCAATCAAATTCAAAATTCCAACCTTGGAATGGGATATATAAAGGCAACCTTGTAGAGAACGGTGAGTATCTTTGGAAATTAGAATTCATGGACATTAACAATAAAATCCATAACAAAGTAGGGCATATAAACGTTATAAGATAATGTTAGTTATTAATAGATAGATTATACATTTTCTAATTCCATTATCCTAAATCCCTTCAAAAATTGAAATAAGATTAACTTACAAGGAGTCTTTTCCCAAGAAGAATTTTAAATATTTTTCTTGAAATTAGTTATTAGGACTTTTTTTATTTTAATAATTACGGATTGAATTTTAATTATAAATCAACCAATTTTTGATAATACTCTTCCTTTTTTTTATATCAAAAAACACAATTTACCAGTAATTTATTTTTGCTTTTAGGATTTAGTTTTATAAAAATATTTAAGCTATATTTATATAAATAAATTTTATAATAAATGAAAAAAATTTACCTCATAATTACCTGTGTTTTATTTTCAGGAACATTTTTTACTCAAATATTTTCAGATAATTTTGATTCTTACTCTGTTGGTCAAGGTTTAGTTTCTCAAAACTCTACAGATTGGGATACATGGACACCGTCCACACCTAATGAGGATGTCCTTATTTCAAATACTAACGCATCTAGCGGATCAAATTCTCTTTATTTTTCATCAATTGGCGGTGGGCCAGAGGATGTCATTTTAAGATACGCTTCTGTTTATAACTCTGGAAACTTCACTTTAGAGATGAATGTTTTTGTAGAAACTGGTAAAGGAGCTTATTTTAATATGCAAGAAACATGGACTGTTGGTGCTGTTTGGGCTATTGACTGTTTTATGCTAGATGATGGAACTTTAAAACTAAATAATGGTGCAAACACGGCTCTATCAACTACATACCCAACAGGAACTTGGTTTAATTTAAAAATTGAAATTGATTTAACAGCTAATAATTGGGAATTATTTATTGATAATGTTAGTCAAGGATCATTCTCAAATACAATAAATTCAATAGGAATTTTAGATTTATATCCAACTAACCCAACAGCACAGGGTGGGAATAATATTTCTGGTTTTTATATTGATGATGTAAGTTATGATCATACTCCAGCAGTCTTGCCAGCTATTAATGGTGGTATAACTGTAGTTTCTCAGTTAAACGGTATTGTAGGGTCCATGCCAAATGTTAATTGTTCTGTTAGGAATCTGGGATTAGACACAATATCATCTTTTGATATTGAATATATTTATAATGGAGGTACTGCTATTCAGGAAAGTATTGGTCCAATTTCTTTGACTTCTCTTTCTAATTATCAACATACCTTTAATAGCCCAGTGACTTTAGTCTCTGGAAATAATTCTTTAACAGTTACTGTTTCTAATGTAAACGGAGCTGGTCCAGATGGTAACCCATCTGACGATTCTAAGACCATTACTGTTAGCCCAAAAGTATCAGCTCCTGGAAAAGTAGTTCTTGGTGAAGAAGCTACAGGAACATGGTGTGGTTGGTGCCCAAGAGGCGCTGTTTTTATGGATTATATGGAATCTAATTATGGAAATGCATGGGCAGGAGTAGCTGTTCATAATAACGACCCCATGGCTGATTCTGCTTATGATACTGGTCTTGGCTTTTCAAGTTATCCTAATGCTCTGGTAGACAGAGGATTAGAAATCGACCCTCAAGCTTTAGAGGCTGAATTTTTGCAAAGAGTTCAAGTTGCTCCAACAGCTTTAATCACTAACGGAGCGTTTTGGAATGCTAATACCAGACAATTAGATGTTTCTGTTACTACTATTTGGCAAGCTGCTGCTAGTGGAGATTGGAGATTAGGCGTAATATTAACTGAAGATGGTCTTTCTGGAACAACTTCTGATTGGGGACAATCAAACTCATATTCTGGTGGCGGAAGTGGTGTAATGGGCGGATATGAACTTCTCCCATCCCCTGTACCTGCTTCTCAAATGATTTATGATCACGTTGCAAGAACTATTTATCCTTCATTTGATGGTATGAATGTTTTTCCTTCTTCTATTTCAAGCGGTGACACTATTACAGAATGTTTTAGTTTTTCCTTACCAAACAATTGGGACGAAGACAATATCCATATTATTAGTTTCTTAAGAAACCCATCTACTACAATTGATAATGCAGGTAAAGAAACTATAATATCAGCAATTACTAATGGGTATAAAAGTTGCGCTGTAGGTATTAATGAAGTAGATATTTTAGAAAAAATAAACTTTAAATTATTTCCCAATCCAACCAACGGAATTACCTATATTGACATTACAAATAATGATAATAAAAATATTAGTTTGACTATTTTAGATATTAATGGAAAAATAATATCTGCAAGAGATTATCATTTTAACGGTACTATGAAACTACCAATCTTTGTTAACAATTTAGAAAAAGGAATATACATTGTAAAGCTTTCAATTGGAGAATCAGTCCAGCAACAAAAATTAATTGTTCAATAAATCAATTAAAGCTTACTTTTTTTTCATTCTTAGGTAAAAATTTTCCCGGATGTTCATCCAGAACAAATTATAATCTAAAGCATGATAATTCTTGTTTAGAATTTTATCATAAATCTTTAAAAGTGGAAACTCCTTAATTTCTACCAATAGTAATCCGTTATTTGTTTTGGCTCGTATAGTATTTGCGTGTTTTAGTTTATTTCCAGTTAATATAATTTTAAAATTATTAAACAGAATACCCTTGTGATTGATGTAGGTACTAGAACTGTCATTATTAATCCAAGTTATGGGATTTGTTACCGATTTATTTTCTGTGCTAACATTAGAAAAATTAGTTCCTATTGGATAACTATTCCAATTTAAATAACAATTTAAATCAGTTGGATTTGTGCAAATAGGATAATTTTTAATTGTAAAACTACTTACATAAAGATCTCCTACAAAGTAACACAGCTCAATTTTTTCTAAAATTGAGTCATTAATAGAAATGTAGTCATTAAATAATTTTTGTAAATGATGTGTTCCTTGACTATGTCCAGCTAAAACAATCCTATTACCCTTATTGAAATTTTTAAGGTAGTATTTGAAGGCATTTTCAATATCTTTATATGCTAAGTTGAAAGCTTTTATCCCGTTCACCTCGTCTTTGTACCCATTGAGATGCATCTGCCTGTAAAAAGGAGAATATACACTAGCCATTCCTGCAAAAACATTAGCTTGATTTTTTAAAGATAATAAACCAATTTTCTTATTTAACTTTTTATCCTCGACACTAGCATTCCAGTCTAGACCATTATTATACATAGTTGGATATACATAAAAGACGTCTATTGAATCTAAAATAAGACTATCATTTTTAAGGTTTTTAGGAAGAAAATCTGAATAATCAAATTTTCCAGGATGTGCAGCCCAATAATTAATATTACTATAGTTAGGTTTTGTCTTTGGAACCTCTTTTTCAAATGAATGTAAAGGGATTTTGATCACACATGAACCTAATGTTAAGAATAAAACTAAAAATAGTAATACTTTTTTCACAGTTACTAAGTTATTATTTTTATACTTTAACATTTAGATTACTTATTAATATTAATATGAACATTGCCATAAACGCAAGACATTTAATAAAAGGGAAACTTGAAGGAATTGGCTGGTACAGTTATGAAATCTTAAAAAGGCTAGTTCTTTTAAGACCTAATGATCAATTTTTCTTTTTTTATGATCGTAAAACAAACCCTTTAGTTCACGGAATTAATGTGACTAATGTTGTTGTAAATCCTCAAGCTAGACATCCTATATTATTTAAATTTTGGTACGATTATGCTCTTCCAAGTCAGATAAAAAAATATCATATAGATTTTCTTTTTTCTCCAGACGGATTTCTTTCACTTAGAACTAATATTCGACAGATTGGTGTTATACATGATTTAAACTTTGAACATTATCCTAATGATGTTCCTAAAGGAGTTTTAAAATATTATCAAAAACACATGCCTTTATTTGCCAAAAAAGCAAGTGATGTAGTGACAGTTTCGAAGTTTTCAAAGAAAGATATTTGTGATAAGTATGATATCCCAAGTGATAAAGTACATGTTATTTATAATGGAGGGAATAATATTTTCAGGCCTTTGTTAAAAGAAGAAAGACTAGAGTTTATTAAAACCAATAATAATGACCGACCGTATTTTATATATGTTGGCTCACTTCACAAGAGAAAAAATATAGAAAGGATGTTAAAGGCATTCCAAAGTTTTAATGAAAAAGAAAAGAAAATGGATTTTGTTATTATTGGTCAACCAATGTGGCAAGATCAATTAAATTTAGACGGGCTGTTAGAAAACGTTCATTTTAAAGGTAGAAAGTCTGGTGAAGACCTTTCTGAATGGGTGGCATCTAGCGCCGCATTGGTTTATGTTTCTTACTTTGAAGGTTTTGGATTACCAGTATTAGAAGGCATGATGGCGGGCGTTCCAGTCTTAACTAGTAATGTAACAAGTATGCCTGAAGTTGGAGCTGAAGCAGTCATTTATGCTGATCCTTTTTCAATTTCTTCCATCTGTGATGGATTTTCAAAGTTAGTACAAGAAAAAAGCTTCGATAAATTTAGAATATTAGGTCTCAAGCAGTCAAAATTATTTTCATGGGATCATTCTGCTCAACAAATTAAAAACCTTTTATTTAAATAATCGTATTAATTAGGCTGTTTTTATCAAACAAGGGTGTCTGTTTAATTAAGATAAAAGTTTTGATCAACCATTTTTTCCTGATTTAGTAGAATAGACATAAACTTAAATTTCCTGATTAAAAATTCATTTTTCTTAACATCAGAAAGTCCAATAAATTTAATTTTATCATCATCTGATAAATTTGCTACATTTATTAAGTTACTTAAAGAAAGTAATTTATCCGTTTTAGATTCTTTAGAATCAGAAATCAGACTACTTAAATATTTGGAAGCATGTATTTCTAATTCTTTAGATGGCTTCAAAGTGTTTTCCTTTATTTTTGAAACGGATCCAACAGGGAAAAGCTTATGTTCATTTTTATTTTGAAAATGATGGATTTTAAAATTTGATTTACACTCAATTAAAATATCTAAGTCTCCAGAATCGTATTTTTTTAATATTTGAACAACTTTCACTAATGATCCCAATTCACTAAGAGTTGTTTTACCCTGGTAAGGGATTCCGAAGAATTCATCATTACTTAAGCACTCTGTGACAAGTTGCAAGTATCTTGGTTCAAAAATATGAAGTGTAGTTTGCTCCCCAGGAAATAAAAAAATTCTAAGAGGGAATAATCCATAATGATAATCGCCTTGTTTCATTAACTTTATTTTAATGCAAATTTCATTTTTATAATTCATTTTATAATCAGTTAAATAATATTCTATCCACATTGAATTATGAATTACTTTTTTAAAAAACACAAATTAAGGTTGTTTCTACTAATCAAAATGTTTTCAAACAAGATTTAAAATGTCTAATATTTAATTAAATTTGTAAAAAAAAATAGTGGACCGTAATAAATATATACTCGTTTTCCTTTTAATTGTAGTTACTTCATTTTCTAACGTTTTATTGGCTAATATTCCCAATTTTTCACCGATAGCGTCAGTTGCATTATTTTCAGGATTTTATTTATCAAATAAAAAAGTTGCTATTATAATTCCTATAGCTTGTATGCTAATTTCAGATTATTTTATAGGTTTTCATTCTTTAATGTGGGCTGTATATTTATCATTCTCTGCTATTGTTATGTTAGGGTTTTTTATGAAAAAGGCAAATGGTAAATTAATAATTTTAAACTCTATTTTTTCTGCAGTTTTATTTTTTATAGTTACCAATTTTGCGGTTTGGGCCACAGGAAGTTTTTATCCAAAAGATTTAACAGGCCTTTTAAGTTGCTTTACTATGGGAATACCTTTTTTTAAATATACTTTATTAAGTGCTATTATATTTTCCTTAATTCTCTTTGGTGGGTATGAGTGGCTTAATCAATTGGTTAATAAATATTTAAAAGCAACCAAAAGAACTTAAAATAAGCTGACAACTTACTGTTTAAATATATTTTTTGATTTCATATCTTAAGTTTATCAAATCTTTATTTTTGATTCATGACTAAAAGATTCATTTTCTTTTTATTATTAGTATTAATATTATCTTCAATTGTATATAATATTTTTCAAAAATTAGGCGAACAAAGTAAAGTATTTCAAGAACCACAAAATTTTTTTCCTCCAAATCCAGTTTTTTTTATTGAAGCAAAAGATTTCTCAAAAACATTTCATCATTTTTTTGAAACTAGCATGATTTGGTCAAAATTTGAAGAAGTTTTAGTTAATAGTAAATATAGTTATATAACAGATGACGTTAATAAATTACTAGCAGATTCGAACTGTAATGAGATCTTCAATGGCGGAACTACAAACATTTCATTTTATAATGTTGAAGGGGAAATGAGTTGGATTATCGTAAAAAACTTTTTACATAGCAACTATAATAAACCTATGGAGATTAATTCAAAATTACTTAAATCATATTTTTTTAGTGTGACTCAACCATTTATTATTATTTCAAACTCAAAAGAACTAATTGATGAATTCAATTTGAACTACAAGTCTAATAATGAAGCTTTAAAATTTAACACTGTTAAAGAAAAAATGGTTTACTCAAGCGACATGTCCAATATTTCTTGTTTTGTAAATATCAATAAACTCCAAGAATTTTTAAGTTCATCATCTTTGGATTTTAAAAAATATGCTTTCACAAATAAATTGCATACCAAAAATTGGATTCAATTTGACATTAATTATTCTCCTAATAATATAAAAATTGTAGGGATAACTGATTTTGATAGTTTAGTATCATTATCTAGTCCAGAATATTACGCTTTTAAAGACTGGATTCCAGATGATGTTGACTACATAGATAAAAGGATTTTAAAAATAAAAACAGACTCACTTGAAGAATTAAAAACTTTCAAATCGCTGGAATTAAAATTCAATGATTTAGTTCAAGAAAAAGAGCATGAGATTTTAGTACTTGAAAACAACTCTGAAAACAACGAGTTGTCCAAATTTATTTTTTCTATTAATTCTCCATCTTTGAAGAATCAAAGTTCTTATAATGTTGTAGATAGTTCTCTATTAAAACCCTTATTCCCGAATGTAATTTTCAAAAATAAATTTGGATTTTTAAATAATCAATTTCTATTAATAGCAAGTCTAGAATCAAAGCAAGAATTTGATTATATAATTTCTCAAAGAAATTCAAGGGAACTAAACTCTAGTGTTTTTAGTGATAATAAAAATATAGAATTTGATCAATCCCATTCAAGATTTTCATACTACTCACAACAAAGACTTTTAAAAAATATTGAATTAGCCACTTCAGATTTAAATAATATTATTTATAATATTTTTAAGTCTGTAGGAGGCCTCAGCTGGACTATTAACAACTACAACAATAGAATTCATCATGGATTAAATCTAAAGAAGTTTTCACCAAGAAAAGTTGATAAAAAAATTCTTTGGAAAGTAACTATTCCAAATCTTATATGGGGGCCATTTACATTAAATAATCATAGGTCTGGAACCAAAGACATAATTGTACAAGATAAAGACAATACAATCCATTTAATTAGTGCTGGGGGAAAAATAAAATGGTCTAGAAGTTTAGAAAGTAAAATTTTAGGCGATATTTCTCAAATAGATGCCTATAAAAATAATAAATATCAAATGGTTTTTAATACTAAATCAAAGTTACATATAGTAGATATACTTGGCAACGAAATAGATGATTTTCCAATAAAATTTAGTTATGAAGCAACTAATCCACTAGCTGTTTTTGACTATGATTTGAATAAGGATTATAGATTTTTAGTTGTTGGCGACGATAATAAAATTCATAATTATAATATTTCTGGTTCAAAAGTTTCGGGGTGGATTAACCCAGAATTATCCTCTAGAGTAAATAGAGCTCTTAGGCATTTTGCTATAAATGGGTTAGACTATATTTTTTCAGTTCAAAATAATGGTACTATTAAATTACATAATCGAAGAGGAGGGGAACGTTTTACTGTTAAAAACAACTTAGAATTGAAAAAATCTGCTGATTTTTCAATTAGAAAATCATTTACTATTGATTCAACATCAATTATTTTTGAAGACTCTATGAATGGTATTTCTGAATTATTATTTGGTGGTTCCATAAAAAAAATTCACAAACAGCTAAACGATACTTTAGATGGTAAATATAATTGGAAGATTTTTTCAAATACTAAATTTAACAAGATTAATTACTCTTTAAAAGGTTTAGAGAAGCTTAAAATAGTTGACCAAAGCGATGAGATTTTTCAATTTCAATTTTATTATCCTTACATCCTTCTTCACGATTCTAAATATGCTAATTACATAGCAGTTTTAAATAATTCTTCAAATGAAATTCAATTAATTGACAGTAAATTTAATATAAATCCAAATTTATTCAGGGCCTCCAGAATGTCTTGTATTGGAAATATAAATAATGATAAATCCAAAGAGTTAATAACAATTATTAATAATAATATTTTGATTTGTTATCAAATTCCATCTTTAAATTAGTTAGTCAAAATCTATTAGTTTATTATACTAAACTATATTTACACTAAATTATAATATGGATTTCAAAAAGGATTTTCCAATACTTAAAAGCAAAGTAAATGGGCAACCATTAATTTACTTTGATAATGCAGCAACTTCACAAAAGCCACAATGTGTAATTGATGCGGTAAATAATTATTACAAAAACTTTAATTCCAATGTTCATAGAGGAGTACATGAGTTAAGCCAAAGGGCTACTAGTGAGTATGAATCAACTAGGGATACTGTTAGAGATTTTATAGGTGCTAAAAAATCAAATCAAATTATTTTTACCAAGGGAACTACGGATGGAATTAATATTGTAGCTAGTTCATGGGCAGAGAATCAATTAAAAAAAGGAGACGAAATATTAATAACTACAATGGAACATCATAGTAATATAGTTCCATGGCAGATGTTGTGTGAAAAAATGGGGACAAAGCTCATAGTTTCTCCAATTAATAAGAATGGCGAAATAATAATGAATGACTTTGAAAGTTTAATTAATGCTAGAACAAAATTAATAGCTCTTACCCATGTGTCAAATACATTAGGGACAATTAATCCCATAGAAGAAATCACTCTACTGGCTAAAGAAAATAATTGTAAAATTTTAATTGATGCAGCTCAATCAATACCACATTTCAAAATTGATGTTAGCTCGTTTGATTGTGATTTTTTAGTTTTTAGTGGCCACAAAATTTTTGCACCAACTGGTGTTGGAATTTTGTACGTTAAAGAAGACAGATTTCCAGAGATGAAGCCATATCAAGGAGGAGGAGACATGATTAAAGAAGTTTCTTTCGAAAAAACAACTTACAACACTCATCCGCATAAATTTGAAGCGGGCACCCCTAACATTGCTGGAGTAATTGGTTTAAATGAAGCCTTAAAGTATGTAAACAAAATTGGAATAGATAAGATTGCAATTATAGAAAATGAGCTTCTTAAATATGCACTTGAAAAAATGTCAGAAATTGACAAATTAAAAATATTTGGTAATGCTAAAGACAAAGCCAGCGTAATTTCTTTTACAGTAGAAGGGATTCACCCATTTGACTTAGGAACACTATTGGATCAATTAGGAATTGCCATAAGAACAGGACACCATTGCACCCAACCTCTTATGAGTTTTTATAATATTCCTGGTACTGCTAGAATTAGTTTTGCATTCTACAATCAAAAAAGTGAAATAGATTTTTTTATTAATTCTTTGAAGAAAGCAATTAAGATGCTGACTTAACTAAATATAGAATTTACAGCTCATTACAGCTGTATCATCCATCATTTCTTGATTTCCTTTAAAATCTTCAAGACTAGAAAATATTTTTTGATCTAATTCATTCATGCTAAGATTGAAATTGTTTTCAATGACTTTAGTTAGGTTATCCGTTTCAAATGCAATACCATTATTATTTTCTAGCTCTACTAAACCATCAGTATAACAAACCAAGACTGTGTCTTGTTGAAACTTGATTTTATTAACTTCTATTTTTGGAATATCTTCTAACATTCCTAACCCAATACATCCTTTATTTAAAAACTTAGTTTCTTTTTCATTTATTAGAATAGGGTAATTATGGCCAGCATTTACATACTGAAGGGTCTTATTTTTTTTATTGTAGTGTCCAGCAAAAAACGTGATAAATTTTTCTCCTTTAGCAGCATTATTTACATCTTCATTTAAATCTTTAATAAGGCTTTTTAAACTTATATTTTGATAATTGTACTTAATATTAGCTCTAAGTTTTGCTTGAAAGTGACTCATTAGTAATGCCGCAGAGATTCCTTTACCAGAAACATCGGCAATACAAAGGAAACATTCATTTTCATTAAGGGCAATAAAATCATAATAATCCCCTCCAACTAAATGTTTGGACTCGTATCGTGCGGCGACATCCAAAGAATTATTATTTGGGAGATTTGTTGGAAATAATAATTTCTGCATTTCTGCAGCTAATTCCATTTCTTTTTTATTAATTTCTTGCTCTATTATTTCTTTTGAGAATCTTTTGTTTTCTATAGCAACTACAATAATACTAGCCAATGTTTGTATAAAAGGCATATGTTTTATTCCTGGACTAATTGCGATTGTCTCTTCCTCTAAGTCTCCAATTAATAAATAAGCTAGTGCTTTTTTTTTGTGAAAAACAGGTATTACAATATCAAAAGAATTAAGTGTCTCAATAGATGATGACTCAATTACAGTAATATCTTTAATATTAATTAGCTCCTCTTCGACATTAATTTTTTTATTTAGACCTCTTCCTCCAAAATGAAGAATACAATTCCATTTTTTGCTATTGCTAGCATACAAGATTAATTTACTAATACCTAGCTGTTCCCTAAGTATATATTCAAAAATTTTAAGGATATTATCAATGGATAAGTTATTGTTTATGGCTTTAGTTATTTCCAAAAGTGAATTCAATTTGAATTCATTTAATTCTAACTTCTCATAATATTTTTTTGGTAAATCTTGGCTCATTTAAAATTTCATAAGAATTATTATTCTGATTTTGAATATCAATTTATATCTAAATTTACAAACATATATACATATGTGTAACATTTGCTTTGTATTTATTAAGTTCAAATTGTGAGAAGTAAATAAAAGTAGTTACATTTGCCACCCTTAAATTAGTTAACAAATAAATTATTAAGTAATGTATGCGATCGTAGAAATAGCTGGGCAACAATTTAAAGTTGAAAAAGATCAAAAATATTTTGTTCATCAATTAGAGGGCAAGCCAGGTTCAAAAATAACTTTTGAAAACGTACTTTTACTAGACGACAAAGGTAAAATTACAGTCGGTTCACCATCTGTAAACGGAGTTCAGGTCACAGCAAAAATTGAACAACATCTTTTGGGAGATAAGGTGATTGTTTTCAAAAAGAAAAGAAGAAAAGGTTATAAAGTAAAAAATGGTCATAGACAAAGATTAACCGAAATAACTGTTCAAGAAATTGGAAAAAAGTTAGCAGCTAAAAAAGCAGCTCCAAAAGTTGAAAAGAAAGAATTAGAAACTATTAAAGCAGCTCCTGTTAAGAAAGTGGCATCTAAAAAACCAGTCACAAAAGCAAAAGCAGCAGCTCCAAAAACAAAAAAATAAATTTAATTTTTTAATCTATTTATTATGGCACATAAGAAAGGAGCTGGTAGCTCAAATAACGGTAGAGAATCAGAATCAAAGAGACTTGGGGTCAAAATTTTCGGTGGTCAATTAGCAGTTGCTGGCAATATTATCGTTAGGCAAAGAGGTACTAAACATAATCCGGGTGAAAATGTTGGTATTGGAAAAGACCACACTTTATTTGCTCTTAAAGACGGTATTGTAGAATTTAGAAAAAAAGCAAAAAACAAATCATTTGTTTCTGTAACACTTTTAGAGAATTAGGCTCTTATTTTAAAATATAATTAAATTAAAAGCGCTTGTAAAGCGCTTTTTTTATATGTTTTTTTTAAACCACCAATTTTGATATTTTTACAATAAATAATAATCTAGAATGTTACAAATTCAAAAAATTAGATCTGACAAAGATTTTATTATTAAAAAGATTTTAGAAATCAGAAACATTAATGTTGCAGATCAGATAAATAAGATATATAATCTTGATTTACAAAAAAGAGAAACTCAAAAGAATTTAGACGAATTTTCTTCAAAGATGAATGTTTTATCATCACAAATTGGAACTGAATTTAAAGCTGGTAACATCGATAAAGCAAATGATTTAAAAAAACAAACAACTACTTTAAAAGATAAAATAAAGCTTCTGAAAAGTAGTTTTATGGATTTAGACAATTCAATTATTGATCTTTTGTATCAAATCCCCAATTTACCTAATGAAATAGTTCCACCTGGCAAATTAGAAAGCGATAATGAAGTAATATTTTCATCCGACTTATCTCAAATAAAAAATAAAGAATTATTACCTCATTGGGAACTCTGTGAAAAGTATGACCTAATTGACTTTGAACTTGGTGTTAAAATATCAGGTGCTGGATTCCCTGTTTATAAAGGAAAAGGTGCTATTCTTCAAAGAGCATTAATTCAGTTTTTTTTAAATCAAGGAAACTTAAATGGTTATCAAGAACTATCAGTTCCTCATTTAGTAAACGAATCTTCTGGTTATGGAACAGGGCAACTTCCAGATAAAGAAGGGCAAATGTATCATGTTTCAGTTGATGATTTATATTTAATTCCAACAGCCGAGGTTCCAATTACAAATATCTACAGAGATGTAATTTTAGATTATAAAGATTTACCTGTAAAACATGTAGGCTATACTCCTTGTTTTCGAAGAGAAGCAGGTTCATATGGTAAGGAAGTTAGAGGATTAAATAGATTACATCAGTTTGATAAAGTTGAGATTGTTCAAATAACAAATCCAAATGAAAGTTATGATACTCTAGATAAAATGGTTAATTATATAGAGGGATTAATTAAAAAGCTAGAATTACCATATAGGAAACTTAAACTTTGTGGTGGTGATTTAGGTTTTACATCAGCCCTTACATACGATTTAGAAACTTATTCGTCTGGACAAGACAAATGGCTTGAAGTAAGCTCTGTTTCAAATTTTGAAACCTTTCAATCTTCTAGATTGAAATTAAGGTTTAGAAATCAAGATAGAGAAATTGAATTAGCTCACACACTAAACGGAAGCGCACTTGCACTGCCAAGGATTATGGCATCATTATTAGAAATAAATCAATATCAGGACGGTATTAAAATCCCTAAAGTTTTAAGACCCTATACTGGTTTCGACACCATATAAACTTTTATGAGAAATTTAATTTTATTTATTATACTTTCATCATTGTTATCATGCCACAGCCCAGGAAAGAACGAAGTTAATTTGCTTATTTTAAAATTATCTCACTTAGAGAATAGTGTTCAAGAAATAAATTATCCAGAAGTATCTACTGCCCTAGAAGGTTATAAAGAAAATATAGATTTAGTAAAAAAATGCGTTGATTCAATTGATAATAAGTTCATTCAGAAGATAAACAATTATAAAGGTATACGAAAAGCATGTCCTGATTTTTTTAATAAGTATAGAGTTACAATTAAAAATTTAGAATCTCAGAATAATCAACTTAAAGATTTTAAATATGATATTTCTAATAATATTATTAGTCTTGATTCTATATCTTTTTTTATTGAGCTTGAAGAAAGAAATGTCCAAAGAATTTCTGATGATATTCTTAATTTACTAGACCTATATAATTTTATTGTTTCTACAAATGATAGTTTATACTTTACAATAAAGCAATATGCTGAAAAACAATGTTTATAAAATGAGACTTAAATATCAATTCATCATATTATTTTCATTTTTATACACGTATTGTTCTTTTGGTCAGGTAAGTGAACTTGATTTACAATTAGCTCAAAAATATTATATAGATGCAGAATATGAAAAAGCTATTCTTTATTATAATAAAATAGCTAAAGAACCGAATTATAAACTCAAAATATATAACAACTATTACTCATCATTTATAGAATTAAAGCAGTTTAAAAATGCTGAAAAATTATGTAAAGATATTATTAAAGATTTCCCAAATAAACTCAGCACTGTAGTTGATCTAGGTTTATTATATGGTCTTGATAATAAGTTGGACAAGAAGTCTCAAATTTTTGACAAGGCCATTAAACAAATTAGTGAT